>Ga0307929_1002553_pt1 | contig 11571 bp, 4 predicted proteins | sample AceLakmetage1330_FD_203160 | JGI IMG/M metagenome (GOLD analysis project Ga0307929, IMG submission 203160) | Saline water microbial communities from Ace Lake, Antarctica - #1330 | ecosystem: Environmental > Aquatic > Non-marine Saline and Alkaline > Saline | place: Antarctica: Ace Lake...
AAGTCAACACTGCTGGTGGGCGGTGGAACGCATAGAAACAAGCGGGAGCAAAGCATGATGAGCAAGCGTATTCAGGTTACATTGTCCGGTGAATCCGAAGTCAACTATTACCGTGAGCCGCTCACCTTTGGCGTGCCTTTCGCCGAGGGGGATTTTCCGGCCGGCACAGCGCTGCGTTGCGTGACGGCAGACGGCCGTGAGCTACCGCTGCAGACGGCCGAGGTGGCTACCTGGAAGCCGGACCTCATGAATGTGAAGTGGCTGTTGGCAGATCTGAAGGCCGATCCGGGACAGGACGGGGAGGCTGTGTGGCTGGAATGGGGGGACCCGACTGACCCGACTAATCTGACTGATCGGTCGGATTCGTCGGAACACATCACAACCAGCCACGACCACGGCCTGCTCACCCTCGACACCGGTGCGCTGCGGCTCAAGCTGCGCACCGACTTCCCGCGCTGGAAGAAGCGCGACTGGGATTCTCCCTTCGCCGGTTGCGCGGTCCGCGCCCCCGACGGCGCTTGGCGCGAAGTTTTGCAGGGGCCAGGCATCCTCCTCTACATGAAGGATCAGCACGGCAACCTCTACACCTCGCTCGGCGGCTGCCCGGCACCGCGGGTCGTGATCGAGAAGCAAGGGCCGCTGCGCGTCTGCGTGCTGATCACCGGGCACCTAATGTCCGAGCAGGGCGTCCGGTTCTGTCCCTACCGGCTGCGCATCCACCTCTACGCCGGCAAGGCCGATTTGCGCCTCTTCCACACCTTCATCTTCGATCAGAACCCGACCCGGATCGAGCTGGAGGCGATCGGGGTGAAGGTGTTGATGCGGCCGGGTAAAGGGGCGGTCGGTGCAATAGGGGGCGTTGAGGACGAGACGTGCCACGGTGGATCTGAACCCGTCCTCTCCCTCCTGCAGTCCGACGACCTGCACTACAGCGCCACACACAACGGCACGCCCTGTGGCGCGGGCGAGAAAGCGCCCGGCTGGGCCGCGTTGAGCGGAGCGGACGCCGGCGTGATCGCCGCAGTGCGAGATTTCTGGCAGGAGTATCCCAAGGGCTTTGGCGTCGAAGACGACGCGCTCGATGTCCGCATCTGGCCGGAGGATGCGCCGGAGCCGTTGCGCTTCACCACGCCCTTCGACGAGCCGTCGATCCAATTCAACGGCACGCGCGACGAGGAGGAGGTCAAGCGTCTGCTGACCGAGCGGCCGACCGCGCCGTTGGCGCTCAAGAGCTTCGCGATCAAGGATCTCGATGACATCCGCTGGGTCGAGGAGATTGTCGAACGCCTCGCGCCCAAACGGGCCAAAAGCTACTGCGATTTCATGGGCGAGGAGACGGGCGTCGGCGCGGCCAAGACCACCGAGATCGTCCTGCGGTTTTCGGGTGGTCCCGCGGATGACGGCGAGGCGGGCGTCTTTGCCGCCGCCGTGCGGGATCCACTGGTTGCAGTTGTTGACCCGGTCTACCTCTGCGGGACGTGTGCCCTCGGACACTTTCTGCCCGCTGGCCATCCGGTCTTAGCCGACATCGACCGTAACTTGGACGAGCAGTTCGAGAAGACGCTGCCCGAGCCTACGCGAATCGGCCGGCTTTACGGCATGATGGAACACGGCCAGATGCGCAATGGCCACACCATGTGCGGTGGGCCGCCCAGCGGCGACCTAGTCTACCATTTCTACAAGAATACCACGCCGGAAAAGGCGCTGCGCTACCTGGGCCCGTTCAACAACGAATCGCTGGATCAGGCGTTAGGCGTGTGGGGCCAGTTTCTGCGCACGGGCCGCCGCCGGGATCTACACCAGGCACAAGTCACGGCGCGCGCCATCGCCGACGTGAGCTTCATCCATGCGTCGCCCGAGGATTCGCATAAGGTCGGTTGCATCCACTACCACGGTGCCCATGTCTGGAGCGCCGGCCCCTGCCGTTCGCATTCCGAGGTCGGCTTCATGATGGCCGACTATTACCTGACCGGCAACCGGCGCATGCTCGAAGTGGCGCTAGAAGCGGCGGACGGCATCGTCGACAACAAGCTCGAACCGTGCGGCATCGTCAACTGCTTCGCGCGGCTCTTCCGCGAGTTCACCGGGCCGCTCTCCATCCTCATGGAGGCCTACCAAGCCACCTGGCACGAGAAGTATGGCGATCCAGCGCAACGCTCGTTGCACTGGCTGCTGCGCAGCTCGCGCACGCCCGGCTGGCTGCCGGGCAGCGTCTACACCGGCGGGCCGCGTGGGGCCGAAGCCACGGTCGAGCCCGAGAATCTTCTCCAGGGAGGTGCGACCAACACCTACCACATCTTCGAACCGGCTTTCCGCCTGTTCCCGTCGAAAGTGCTGAACGACTTCCTGCTGGCCTTCGCCGAACGCGCGTGCCGCACCGGGCTGAGCGAATCCGGCGCCTCGATCTGCATCGCCTACGACCTGACGGAAAAGCCGGAATACGCCGCCGCCGCCCTGGCCAAGGTGCGCGCGCACTGCCGGCCGCACCCGCCCGAGCGCGTCGTCTGCTTCTACGACATCATCGCGACCGATTTCGCGCCACGGCTGATGTCCATCGTGGCACGAGCGTACGAGAAGGATCCCGAGGGGTTCCTGGCCTTCGCGGAGCGTTGGGCAAAGAAGGAGATGAACGACGAAGACGCACCCTTCCCGCGGATCGAGCCCCAGGCCCCGCGCGAGAACCTGGGCGTGTTGAGCACCGAACCATTTGAAAAAAAGGATAAGGAAACCGAATATGAGTGCTGAACTCTGCGTTAACCCGTTGACCCAGTCAGCGGATATCGCCGACTGGCGGATGGAAGGCGAGGGACAGGCGTATGGCCCAATTCTTGGCGGCGGCTGGATCGGTTTCCGGCAGATGACGCCAATGGTCGGCGAATACGCAAATCTCGAAGTTCGTGCAGTTGGTGGGCCACAATGATCAATCTAAACATCGTTTTCACTCACCGTGCGGGTGGCCTCAAGCCCGTGCGCCTCGCGCTGGGGCCGGACCGGTGGCGACATCTTGCTGCAACCCGCGCGCTGCTCCAGAACGGCAAGCCGCTGCGCCTGCTCGTCCTGGGCGACAGCATTGCCAACGACATGAGCAATTCCCAGTTTCACCTGCCGATCCAGCGGCGGTTTCCCAAGGCGAACATCACCCTGCTGGCCATCGGACTGGCCGCGATGCTGCCTCTTTTCGCTCCACGGGCCCGCGGAACAGAGGTCACGGTGGCGCTGGTAACAGGAGCTGCAGGGCAGGCGGCTCCGCTTGGAGAGCTGCAATCCTTATGGAGTTCCCCCTTTGGCGGATGGGTCGTCATGGCATGGCCGTTCGGCATGCGTGTCGACGACACGCCGATCCTGGAATACCACACGTCGGCGCAGAAACTCATGGCGGAGACAATGGGCAGCGGCGCCAAGTCATCGGGGGGACATGTTGACGACCTGTTAGAAGAGACCTTCGGGCTGAGTGATGCGGTGCGGCCTGAAGACCTAGCGACCTTCCGCCTCGACCGGCCGGCGTCAGCCAGAATTAGCCTGAACAAAGGCCGGCACGTCGTTGAGCCCTTCGGTATCACGTTCATGGTGGCCCGCGACGGAACGCTCACGACTCAAGATCCCCGTTTGCGAATCGATGCCAAGAACAGTCGTGTGAGAGTGGTCTGCCATCCGGTGAAAATCACGACGGTGGCGGGGAATCGCTCCGTGCCCTCCCCGCTGCAGATCACGTACGCATCTAGGTCGCTTCTGGGCGGCCTGGGGAACCTGATCACCGAGTTCAACAGCAAGAACAAGTCGGCAGGTGGACCGGCCAGCGCGGTATTCCGAAGCGTCACCCTGTACCTTCCCGCCTCCGCTCCCGGCAAGGCCTACGAAGTCAACGGGATACCGTTCGACTTGGACGCCGAGGGACGTGTCAATCTGGCGGCGGGCACGAAGGCCCGTTCGCCGGGCGGTCGCGAGATCCAGTTGCTGCTGCCCGCCGCGGAGCCGGCCGCAACGCAGCCGCTCGGCGTGCGTTGGTTCGGCGCGGCTACCGGCATCAGCATCTCCTGCGGTTCCGAATCGGTTTCCGGCGACGCCGAGACGGGGTCGGCGTGGCTGCCGATCCCCGCCGGCGGCGACCGCACACTCACGCTCGACAGACTGAAAGTCACCTTGCCGTCAGCCGACCCTCGCTGGCCGCACGGGCTTCTCGTTTGGGACGTGGCGAAGGCTGCCTGCTGGGCGCTGGAAACGGCGTCGCTGGCGGCAAAGCCGGGGGCCGAGTGGTCGTGCCGCATCACACCGGTGTCCGGAAACGCCCTGGCACTGCCGGCGACGCTGGCCATGCGCCTCGAACCAATCGGAGAAGGCACTTCCGGCGGAAAACTCAAGCTGGTGTCACGGGGTGAGGGTATTTACTCCGGCGCTCTGCCGAGCGCGCCGGGTTTGTGGCAACTTATCGCCGGCAACGGATATCCCCTGAAGGGCCAACCTTTGGGACTCGCTTACATTGGCGCTGATGTTCCCAAGGCGTCGGTGTCGATGAACACTTATCGCAATCGCGGCATTTTCCGGCGGGGAGATGCCGTGGATCTGTTCTGGATCGTCAGGGCGGAAGCCGGCACGATGCCGACGGAGCTGCCAGTCGTGCTGCGCGGTCTGGGGCTTGAAACCCAGATCGGCAAGGCGGCTGGCAGCAAGATTACGAGCGGTTGCATGAGACTGGACACCACCAGCCTCGCGCCCGGTGTCTATGAAGTCAACGTGCGCGCCGAAGGCGTGGCCGGCTATCCGGCGCGTTTCCGCATCTGCCAGCGCGAGCCCCAGAGCGATTTCGAGGTCTACTCCTTCGTGTTTGGCCAGGCCAAGCCGTATGGCGGCTCACCGGTCACAGCCTACTACGGCAATCTGCCGGGTGGGCCGGGACTCGACCCTTTCCTGATGGAAACCGACGCCTCGCTGGATCCAGCCCTGGCCACCTACGCCGCCGCCGTGGCAGGTCCGGCAATCGAGAAGTTCAACCGCCCGCCGCCGGATGAGGCAAAACTGATGGCACTGGCCGGCATGGGGATGAGGGCCGTCCTGAGCTATCCTCCCATGCTCCACCACGAGGACTGGAATCCGAAGCACACCCTGCCTGATGACTTGGCGCAAATGCGGCGGAGGCTCGCGCTCTTCGTGCAACCCAAGGCTGATTTTCCCGGTCTCAGCGGTATCTCGCTCGGCTGGTACGCAACCTTGGGTGGGTATTGGGAAGAGTCGCCGCAACGGGACGGCCATCAGGCGCGGCGCAACGCGGAGGCAGGCGCGCGGGTAGCCGCGCAGGTCGCCGCGGAAGTGGAAAAGGCGAGAGCCGCGGGGCTCGCGGGCGAGCAGTTGGATCTTTTCAAGCGCCACGCCGCGATACGCTTCCGCAGCGCCATCCTGCCGAACGCCTTCCAGCAGTATCTCGCTGACGCCGTACAGATCGTGCCGGGACTGACCGCGCACAATGCGATTCCAACCTGGTGGCTCGGCCGGGGCGCGGGTTACTCCGCCTATGCCTATGACACGTTGACGACACGCGATGCCGTGGACTACAGCGACTACGGGCTGACCGCCTGGGGCAATTTCCGCACACCGGCTTGGATGAACATGGGCAACCGCAAGGGCCAGAAGCTGCACGTCAACTTCGCGGCGAATCAATTCAACCGGATCGTCACCGCCTTCGGCGCGACCGGGCGCGGGCTGGACGGTATATCCATGCCCTCGGATGGCGAGTATCCCCAAAGCGAAGACGAGGCGCTGCTGCGCATCTTCGAACGCTTCGGCTCGTATTTCTCCGCGCTAGAACCCCTCCCGGACGTGGCCCTGTACAACACCGACACCAACCCCCAGAACGTGGCCATGCACGACCTCGCCCGCATGCGGAGGCCGGCCATGCTGCTTGGACCGGAGGATGTGCTGGCAGGCGAACTGGACAAGTACCGGGTGCTGTTCCTGGTCCACGCGGGCGAAGGCGAACCCGCTGAGGTGCTGCAGGCATTCCGGACATTTGAAGCGAAGGGCGGGGTGGTCCTCAAAGACCGCACCTGCCATGCCTCGCTGCCCGGTCGCGACATCGGCTTCGGTTACGACGGCGCACAGGTGCATCCGGTCTGGGGGCTGGCCTACGCGAACGGCGAAGACGAGTTCGCGCACCTGTTAAAGAACTTCAAAAAGACGCGCGAAAAGTTCCTGGTCGAAGCCTTTGCCAAGATCCCTGGCATCCCAGTCACCACGCCCGACTCCGACGTCGTCATTTCCCCGCTGGCAGGGAAAGAATCGATCTGCTGTTTTGTGATCAACCAGACGTTGGTGCCGACGAGAATACCGGGGAAATGGCGGCAGTATTTCGTGCTGCCGAAGGTCGGCGAGTTGCAGATCGAAGACGGCTGGCACGTGCGTGACCTGCTGGCGGGCACGGCCGCGTCCGTCGAAAGGACTCCGCAGGGGCAGCGAACCGCCGTGGACCTCACGCGCGCCGAGGGTGCCATCTACCTGCTGACCAAGCGGGAGCCCAAGGCCATGGCCATGCAGGCGGTTCGCACGGCCGCGAACGCGCTGCGACTGACGGCCTGGCTGGCGGACGCCAAGGACCAGCCGCTTCCGGACCCGATGCCTTTCGAGGTCACGCTCAAGGGGCCGGGCGGTGTTGTGTTTTTTCACAAATTCACCGCGCTCGCAACCGACTGCCCGCTAGAGGTCGCCGTTCCCGCTCTGGCGCAGGGCACGGAGATCGACTTGGTCGTCCGCGACCTGGTTATCGGCTGCACGGCCACGCAGCGGCTGGCTCCGGCCGCGCCGGGCACGGTGGCCACCCGCGCCGGCGGCGATTTCGTCGGTGGTGTCGAACCGGTCTCCGCGTTCCTAACCCAGCGCAAGGGCCCGGTGACGGTACTGTTGGATGAGGGCCAGGACGGCTTCCGCCTGGCCGCCGAACAACTGGCTGCGCTTCTCAAGAAAGCCGGCCGCGAAGCACGCGTCGTTGGCTGGAATGTGGATGAAATCCAACCGCTGCCTTTGCGCTGGAAACCGACCGAAGAAGACCGGCGCATCCTTGAGAGCCTGCGCGATGGAAGGGGCTTCGCCAGTCGAGTCGCATTGAGAGCGGTCGCCAGCAAGGACGGAAAGTCGATCCTGTTCGACGATCCGGACTGTGGCTATGACGAATACGGCCCTCGGCTGCGCCACGATGCCGATATCGTACTGTTCGGAACTCCGGAGACGCACAGAGTGTTGGCCGAACTCAAACCTTACCTGCGCCGCATCCCGTCCGAGAACTATCCCCCAGCCGGCGGCTTCTTCATCCACTATCTATGGGCCCCACTCCAGGGAGGCTACGATGGCCTCTACGTGGGCTGCCGCGATGCGGCCGGCGCATCGGCGGCCGTTGCCAGCCTTGCCGCGATAACGCCAGCTGCGCCTTCGGCCCCGGCGCCCCAGACTGACGCCAAGGCGGTGGTGACCCGTGGCGGCTCCCCCGCGCCGCTGGAGAACCTGGTTATCGGCAAGTTCGGCGTGCCCATCCTCAACGTCGCCTTTGCTCCGAACAGCAAACGGCTCTTCGTCACGACCGACTCGCTGAGCGACTCGTTGTTTGTGATCGGCCCGACGGGCGAGATTCAAGACAAGCGCGACCTGCACCACCGCCGCGGTAATTATTTCGCCAAGCAGGATGCCGCGCTGGAAGCGCTGGACGATCGGACCGTGAAGGTCGGCGTAGGCGGCGTTCTCTACCGCTACAACCTGGACAAGGGCTGGGTCGGAAAGACGGCGATTCCGCCGACCGGTTTCAGCGGTCGGTTTTCGGTCCCGGTGGCGGCGTCGACCTTTTGGGAGGATGCCGCGCGCGGCCGCACGTACCTGGGCGGCGCGCGGAGGATACGCGCGCTTGACGCCCAGGGACGGCTGCTCTGGAGTTACGATGACGGTGTTGTGCGCACAAGTACCGACGACCTGCTCTACCCGCGCTGCCTGTTTCCGCGCGGAGTCACCGCCGACGGCCGCGTCCTGCTGGTCGCAGGATTCGGCATCCAATACGACTGCTACTCCATGGGTAAGGCGGTCAACACCTCGATCTTGGGTCTGGACACTGCTAGTGGCAAGTTCCTCTGGGCGCTGGACGGGACGCTGTTGAACACGGGCAAGGCGATTGGGTTGGAGAACCGTTTCCTGGTGGTGGACGATAGCGGCACCACCCGTGTCATTCGCGCCGATACGGGACAGGACACCAGCAATCTGCGGTCCGTTGGCGCGGCCGACTGGGTCCTGGCTTTGCCGGGGCGGGATGAGCTGCTAATTGTCGAGAACAACGGCTTCGACCGGCAAGGTCCGACCGCGCGCGTGTACGTCAGACCGCTGGATGCGGGGCCGGACCGTGAGCTTCCCACCGTTGGCCGGGTTACCGATGTAGCGATCGCACCTGACGGCCAGTCCGTGACCCTGGTGACCGTCCGCGGCGCGACCCTGCGGTTTGCTCCGGACGGACGCCTGTTGTGGCAGGCCGCGACCCCAGCGGGCGGCATTGTGCGGCAGTCGCCAGACGGCCAGACCGTGCTCGTGGGCGCATCCGACGGCGTATTGCACTGGCTAAATGCCGCGGATGGCAAGCGGGTTCGTTCCGTGGACTTTAACCCCTTCAACGTAACCACCGCCGAGCGGTTCGTGAAGCAGCTCGATTCCGTCGGCGAAGTGCCGGACGACACGGCCCTGACGGTGCCGCCCAAACTGCCCGAACCGTCCTACCGCGCGTCATTGGATTCGAAGAGGGTGGCTTTCGGGCCCAATCTGATCTCCGAGGATCATCTGCGGGCGGCGCTCAGCCCCGCGTCGCCGGCCGCCGGTGATCCAGCGAAGCCGGCCCAAACAGGAAAACTGGCTGAAAACGCCTCGTTCACGTTCCAGGTCGAGGCCGGCAAGACTTACCTCATTGAACTGCTGGCATCTGCCGCCGATCCGGCCAAACTGACGCCACAGACGCGTCTGGAGGTGGCCGTGACCGGCGCCCGCAAGACGGCGAATCTGCCATACATCGTCCGTCTGCCGTTGAGCAGATTCCTCACCCGCCGTCGTGCCGCATTCCGTGCCGACGAGGACGGCGAGGTGAACCTGACCCTGCGAGCGGTGCAACCGGCCGCCGCGGGGCAAGGCAACACCACGCGCCTGACCTACCATCCGGCCGAAGCAAGTCCCGCCGGGCTTCTGGTCGGCGACGTGCTGGTGGCGGGACTGCTGTTTCCCGGTCGAAACGTGCTGTTCGACGGCGGACCGGCGGCAAGGTCGAACCCCAGCGGCGACCTGACATGCGAAGTCAAGCCATGGACCGGCGGCAGTTCGCTGGTGCGCAGCGCTCCGTATCCCTGTGCGCAGGCGTCCATCCGCTGCGTGGACGGGATTTTGGCAAACCAGGAGACGGCTTGGACCCTGGAGGCCAAGGGAGGGGATGTTGCCTGCGCAGAGGGGCGCATCCACTTCCGGAGACCGCAATCGCTCGCGGCGATCGCGGTCTATGAAGATACGGCGGGGCCGGTCATTGACGGGGCGGGCGTCCGTGAAACCGTCGCCATGCGCTACGGCGTCTATGTGCGCGAGGCGAAAACGAAGCGCTGGCTGCGCGTCGGCCTTGCGGATAGCAATACCGATCTCGTGAATATCTTCGAATGCCCCCCGGTGCTGGTCGACGAGATCCTCTACTTCTGGGCGGGGCGTAACGATGCCGGTCGGACCGACGGAGTCGTGCGCATGACGGAACTGGAGGCCTATTCGGCAGACGACCTGGACTTTGACTTTGACTTTGACAACACGTCCGGCGACGACACCGAGAGCCTGTTGAATATTGACTAGCCAGAGTTCGCCAGTTGATTGGGCTGGTTGATGGCCCAGTCCTTCTGCGGTGCGAGACGAATGCGTGTGCCGTTTGGCCAGTTCGTAAAGTTGAGTCCGTTTGCCTGTGGCAAGGGTGAGTTTCTTGGCGTGCGTCCAACCCTTGATCTGGCGTTCTCGACGCGCAGCGGAAACATCTTTCCCAGCGCCAATCAGCGGAACGAGACCACAGTTGCTTTCGGTTTCGGGCCGACACTCAGCTTGCCCAAGCCGGCGAAGAGCGTGTCGTCGTTGTAGGTGGCGCCGCTCAAAGACGAACCCCATGTACCGGTGGCTGCCAGCACGCCATTGGTGAAGAGCACGCCGATGAACTCCGTCACGCCGGACGACAGATCGTTCGTGCCACTGAGGTAGAGCGTCGTATTGTCGTCGGGAAGACTGCCACTGCCGTTGAGTTGTAGCGTCGCGCCGCCGGAGACCGTGATGTTGGTGCTGGTCAGCGATCCGCTTGCACCCAGCTTGAGCGTGCCGGCCGAGATCGTGGTCGGGCCGGTGTAGGTCGAGGCGACGGTCAGTTCCAGAGTGCCGGCACCGGTCTTGGCCAGGGTGGTGACCGGGTAGTTCGTATACGTGCCGTCGGAGATGGTGCCACCGATGGTCAGGGTGTTGGCGTCGACCTGTACCGTGCGCGCGCCGTTGAGACCGGGCGTTTGCCCGAGCGAGACGTTGCCGGTACCCATGTTCAGGTTGTGCGTACCAATGAAACGAAAATCACCGTTCCAGTACTGGGCGTTGCTGTTGGCCAACGTGATGTCGGTGGCGCTCGAGTTGTCAATGGCGGCCAGTACGCGGCTGCCCGCTCCGCCGCTGTTGTTGAAGAGAGAGAACGCGCCGCTGCCGAGAGCCGTGGTGCTGTTAATGTTCAGAGTGGGAGCTTCGGAGGCAGGGGAGAATACGGTACCGCCCGAGTAGGTGTTGTCGCCCGAGAGCGTGACAGTCCCGGACAGCGGGGCCAGCGTGAGGCGACCGGCTCCCGTGCCGTTCACGATCGGGACGGAGGCGATGACCCCGGCGGACCCCGCGAACACCAGTTCTCCCGTGTCGCCGATGATCAGCTTGCCGGTGCTGGTCCCGCTGCGGCTGATGATCCAGCTGCCGGCGATGGCCATAAAGCCGTTGATCGTCAGGTCATTGTCGCCGGAACTTCCCAGGTTGATCATTCGCCCAAAGTCGCTCTGGAGCGTGTTGGCGAACCGGTCCGCGGTAAGATTCGCGGTGCCGACCTGGTAGTTGGATGTCGCGGCCGTCCACGCCGATTCGGTTGTCACCGTCGGCGTGGGCAACGCCTCGATGGCTCCGCTGCCGTTGTTGCGGAGATAGGCCGAGCCGCTGCTGAGAATCGCCCACGGCCCGAGGATGCCGTTCACGTTGGTGTTTCCCACGTTGTAGGTCTGCCCGCCGAGCACCCCTATGCTGAGGACGCCTCCGTTCCGGCTGAGCGTACCCATACTGAACGTCGAGTTCGTCTCCATCGTCATGCTGTTGACCCCGCTCTCGATACGGATGTCCGTATGGGTGAAGGTAGCCAACGCTCCAGTGAGATTGAGTCCGATGTTACTCCGTCGTCGCGTGCCCCGCAACACCAACGGCCCGCTGGCCAGCAATTCTCATTATGACCTTTTTACCTCAACTGTGGAGCTATGTTAGTGCATCTCCCTGATGATTGCAAGAGGTCAATGTGTTTTTTAGTTTTTTTCTTTG
>Ga0307929_1002555_pt1 | contig 11568 bp, 6 predicted proteins | sample AceLakmetage1330_FD_203160 | JGI IMG/M metagenome (GOLD analysis project Ga0307929, IMG submission 203160) | Saline water microbial communities from Ace Lake, Antarctica - #1330 | ecosystem: Environmental > Aquatic > Non-marine Saline and Alkaline > Saline | place: Antarctica: Ace Lake...
AACCGAGTTTAAACAAAATGCCCTACCACTTTTACATACTTTATTCCGAATCCGCTGATAAATTCTACATCGGCCATAGCTCAGAAATGGAAGAGAGATTGCGCAAGCACAATTCTAATCATAAAGGCTTTACCGGAAAGTGCAATGATTGGGAATTCACCTTTAAATCTTTTGAGCCTCCCTCACCGCATCCCAGATACCCTTGCTTAATATCGGGAATATTACACCCTGAAAATCCAGGTCTTCCATGTATTTGCTTACGATAGTGTCGTTTTCGCTCATGCGCTGAATCATAAAATCCTCGATGAGCTTGCGTACGCCCAACTGGAATTTATCCAATGGGTTGGCCTGGGCGGTTTTGCGAATCTCATCATTTTTTACAGCCTTTTCTTTGATCTGCTCAAAAAATAATCGGTCTTCATCGGTAAACTCTGTGCCGAAGCGTTGGTTTACCACCTCGATGATTTCCGACAGTGCTTTCTTTTCATCATCCAACCTGCCTGTACCCGCCTCGCTAAGGCTAGCAACACCCGGAGATTCGCCAGCCAAAAGACTAATAGCATCCTCGCCCAGGTTTTGCATGCGATACATGGCCAACTGCACCTCATGTTCGGGGTGGGTGATTTCATCATCGTTTTCGCGCGGAAGCAGCGGGAGCAAAAACCTGCCAAAACTATACAGGATCTCCATTTCGATATCGCCGTAAGGAATAATCTGGCTCAAAAAAGCGTAGCCCTTCACAAAGGCCGAAAGCCGGTCTGTAAACTTGTCCGCATCCTCTTCGTCCAGTGCGATAAACCGATCTTTGGAAGAGCCGGCATATTTGTAAAGCATGGGGTTATCGGCTGCCGATTGTTTGGCTCCGGGCTTATAAAAAACTTCGGCAAAGCGGCGCACCTCATCATGGTGGTAAACCTGCAATTCGTCCATATCATGCTTCCACTGTTCCAACAAATCCGGATCGGATTCCGCTTGCAGGTCGGTGCGGTCGTAGTAAGGCTTGAAAGAATCAAAAATATCCTCCCTGTCGTTTACAAAATCCAGCACAAAGGGATCATCTTTTTCGCGGTGGGTGCGGTTGAGTCGCGAAAGGGTTTGCACTGCCTGCACACCGCCCAGCCTTTTATCCACATACATAGCAAAGAGCAGCGGCTGATCAAAGCCCGTTTGGTATTTGTTGGCCACCAAAAGAATGTTGAAGTCGGCGGAATCAAATTTCTCCGGCAGCTCCTTTTCGCTGATGCTTTTACCGCTTGTCGGGTCGGTATTCATTTGGGTTTCCGAATATTCCAATCCCGTGTCGGGGTCTTTAATCTTACCACTAAAAGCCACCAATGGTCTCACATCATCATAGCCATTTTCGCGGATGTATTTCTCGAAAGCCAGCATGTATCGTGCAGCCGAAAGCCGCGAACCGGTTACCACCATTGCCTTAGCCTTGCCGTTGATCTTATTTATTACGGTAGAGCGAAAATGCTCGATGATGATTTCGGTTTTCTGCGAAACATTCACCGGGTGCAGTGCCAAAAACTTCCCCAGGCGTTTGATGGCTTTTTTCTTTTTGTGTTCGGGGTCATCGGCAACCTTTTTGGCCAGCTTAAAAAATGTTTTGTAGGTGGTGTAATGTTTTAATACGTCCTTGATATAGCATTCTTCGATGGCCTGGCGCATGGAGTAAATATGAAAAGGCTCCCGGTGGCGGCCAAACAACTCCAGGGTTTTGCCCTTGGGCGTGGCAGTGAAGGCGAAGAAACTCAGGTTGTGTTGTCTGCCGCGAGATTCGATAATTTCGTTCAGGCGGTCTTCCCAATCCGGCTCCTCTCCCCCATTTACATTTCTATTACTTATTGCACTCTGCCCCAATATTTCTTTTAACTCACGAGCGGTTTCCCCGGTTTGGCTCGAATGAGCTTCATCAACGATTATGGCATATTTGCGCTTTGCAATTTGTTGCTTCCATTCATCCTGCTGCCTCAGGGCATCTTCGTCGGGATTATCAAGGTCGTTCGCTCCGGCATGAAAAAGCAGGCCTTTCAGAATAAAGGGGAATTTCTGTAAAGTGGTAACCACTATCTTGGTTCCGTCAATCAAGGCTTCGGCCAACTGTCTGGAATCTTTGTCGATGGCTTTTACCACACCCTGGGCATGTTCGATTTGGTAAATGGCGTTTTGCAACTGGCGATCCAATACCTGGCGGTCGGTGATTACCACCACACAATCAAAAATTTTAGCGTTGTAAGCACTGTGCAAACTGGCCAGGCGATGCGAAAGCCAGGAGATGCTGTTGGTTTTGCCGCTGCCAGCCGAGTGTTGGATCAAATAATTGTGCCCGGCACTTTCGCGGCGCGAGGCATCGATAAGTTTCTCCACCGAATCCAACTGGTGGTAACGCGGGAATATCATGGTTTCCCTTTTAATCTTCTTTTTCCCGCCTTCGCCATCATCCATTTTATCTTCGCGGCTTTCGACAAACATATAGTTGCCGATGATATTCATAAAACTATCCCTGCCGAGCACCTCTTCCCAAAAATAAGCCGTACGGTGGCCTGACGGGTGTTGCGGGTTGCCTTTGCCGCATTGTATGGCCTGGGGATGGCTGCCCCGGTTGAATGGCAAAAAGTGCGTTTTCTCCTTTGAAAGCCGCGTACACATGTGGACTTCTTCGGGGTCGGCGGCAAAATGTACCAAGGCTCCTTTTTTCCAGACAAACAAGGGCCAGCGATGATCGCGGTCGTTGCGGTATTGTTTTACGGCATGTTGCCAGTTTTGCCCCGTTGCCGGATTCTTCAACTCGCAGGTGGCAACGGGCAAACCATTAATCGAAAAAACCATATCCATCGTTTGCGTTCCGGCGGGATTGCACGGCACCTGCCTGGTAACGGATAAACGATTGTGATTGTAATTTTCGATCACCTCCGGGTTGAGGCTATGGGCAGGTTTGAAAAAAGCAGTCTTAATGGTTTTGCCGTCAAATTTAAAACCATGCCGCAGGATATTCAATTTGCCTTTGATGGCGATTTCCTTCATCAGCTTTGCCACAATCTTCGATTCGAGTGCTGCGCCATGCAGCAAGGCAAGACTATCGTAAAGCTCCCCCTGGCTATCTTTTATAAAACCGATAAATTCGCCCGGGAAGATCGCATCTGCTTTATCCCAGCGTTTTACATCCAGCTTTTGCCAGTCGTTTTTTAAGTACAGGGTATTTTCAATGTAGGCTTCAAAGGCTTTTTCGGAGGCGGTTTTCATTTATTTAGGCTTTAGTTACATCGTGTTACATTAAATGCGTATTACTAAACAATGATTTAGCCTTACAAATCTAAGGAAAAGTTACATGTTGTTACATCATTTTTGAATAAAATAGATTGATTCGCAATATTCGATTGTAATGCAACATAAGATTACCAGGAAAAGTAAAGAGAAGTAAAAATTAGGTTGGGAGAAATTACTTTTCAGTTTGATTTTCTTCTTCTAAATTATCATCCCTCAAGGATGCCTCAGTCAATTCACCATGAAAAAACTGTGTTGGTATCACCAATGGACCGGTTACACTGCCTAAATTACCAGTAAGGGTGGTGATGAATGCCCTGACATACGGAAACATGATTGCTGGTGCATTGGCATTTACAAACGTTTTTTTTAGGTTTTCGTCATCAAGGGTTTTGTCAAGTTCAAAATTGCCTAAGCCAACCAACTTAAGATCAAAGAATCCATTACAAACAAGGGAAATCTGCATAATGATTCTAAAAAAAAGTTCATTATTCTCAGGATAAAAAACGGTGGGGTCAATTTGAAAGTCAATTCCCGTTTTTCCGTCATATTGTTTCATGGAGTTGAATTGTATGTTAACAAAATCAACTCCATGAAACTTTAATTTGGGTTGGTTGGCAACTTCCATTATGCTGCGTTCCTGTTTAAGTACTCAACATTTGAATATGTAGGAGACTGGTTAAAACTTGCAAGTTTTTGTTCAACAAAAATTGCAGTGCCCTGATTGGCCAAACCAACAAAAGTACCTTTTCCAAGCAATTCGGTAAGGTTAACAAAACGCTTGTTTAATAGCCATGCGGTCAAGCTGTCCTTCGTTTCATTTTCGAGAAGGACATCAATTTTTCTTTCAAGTTCTTGTAAATCAATCATAGTTTTAGTCCCTTCTTTAACATTCCATTGAAAAATGGGGTGCAAAATTACACATTTTATTCACATCAAAAAGTGCCAGTTGAATTCGCTTCTTGTACTGAAACTCTTTAACGATAAAATGCACTGGATTGTTTGAAATGTCCTGGAACAATATTCCATCAAACTTTGTCCAGATACCTTTGTCAATAAAATAATCATTTATCTCCTTTAATGATGGTTTCAGGTTTGTTTTTTTTATGAAAACCTTTGCGGCCTTTTCGATGTGTTTGAGCCAAAAATTGTATTGCTCCCTGTTAAAAACTGTGTCAAGTACATCTGCCATGGAAACTTCTGCTTTATACACATCGTATTTCCCTGTTCGGTGTTTCATCTTTACGCCCCAAAAATGGGCATCATCCTCGCTTTCCCAAAAATAATATGCCTCACCCAGCCAGGCATTGTCCCTTCTGCATATTATCGGATTTTCCAGGTATTTACCTCTGTGTTCCTGTGTGTGGTAAAAGTTTAAAACCATTTTGAATATTTTCTGATAATTTTTTACGGTTACAATTTCCTTAAAAATCAATTTCAGTAGCCAAAATTAAAATAATTATTTTCACTCACCCACTTTTATCTTCCCCGTTACGGCTGCCGATATTAAGGCAGTGCGGTATTCATGGAGTTTTTCGATGGAAATTTCAGTTTTTTCAATTGTTGATTCAAACAAGTTGAGTTTTGAGGATATAAAATTAACTATCTCTAATTGTTCTTTTTCAGAAGGTAAAAGCACAATTGTATTTCTTACTGAATTAAGTGAAAGGTTTTTAATAGTTGAGCCCGTTACTTCCAGATTGAAACTATTTTGAATGGTATCTGAACTTAAATAATACAATATGAATTCGCGATTAACATTTGGCTTCAGATCAACGTAGGCCGCGCTTTTCCCTAATATGATTTTTTCTTTATTATAAAATGCTAAGTTGCCAATAGTCCCATTGAGTGAAAGCAAAATAGAATTTGCTGAAAGACCGATGTAGTATTTTAAATATTCGGGTTCATCAACTTTTTGTGTCCTTTCAGTAATTTGAATTTTCCGATTTTTTATATTGTTTCCATTTACAAAATAGTATGAACCATTGTCCGCATATTCAGGGGTTGCATGAATTCCGTCCCCAATTTTTATTGATAATTGCTTCAACTTCTTCACCTCCCAATGCGCTGGTATTTCGCCAAGCCAGTCGATGCCGGAGGGTTTCATTTTGGCACTGGGGTTTATTCCTTTGGTAACGGCTCGGGTGATGAGGGCGGTGCGCTTTTCGGCGAGCAGCGCTATCAGCCTTTTCTTCTTTTCTATCAGGGCATCTATCCGGCTGGTTTCCCGATCGAGAAAGGCGGCGATGGCGCGTTGTTCAATTAAAGAAGGAATTAAAACATAAATTGATAATAATTTAGAGGGGTTAATGGCTGGGTAACTTACCCCAACGGATAATGACATTACTTTATGAATAAAATATTCACTTTTGACAAAATATGCTGCATATGAATTTTCAATATTACTTGGTGTTATCACTGTAAAACCTGTAGATACGATCAAATTATCTGATTCCGCATCAATGGAGGCTATTGCTTGTAAATATGTCCTTACAGTTGAAATTATTATATCTCCTGACTTTACAATTCTTCTTGCTCTTGATGGAGCATTTTCAAAAATTAACTTCTCTTTTGTTGTGATACCTTTGACTTTATCAACACTTCCAATGTCAACATATTCAATTTCAAGATCAGGAGCCGTTGTTTCTGGTAAGGTATTTTGATTCGCTTTTACTACAAATTTAAATCTTGATAATTGCCAATCCTTAGGCTTTTCTTTAATTAGGTATTCGTCTAATTTAAAATTTTGTTTAGTAATCATTATTCCCCCTCCCCATTCGTAACTTCATGCAGCAAGTCCAGAATTTCGCCTTCGAGGGCTTTCATTTCGGCTTCAATCACTTCCAGTTCGCGGGGTGGCTCGTAGGTGTAAAACTCGCGGTTAAAGGGAATTTCGTAGCCTGTTTTGGTTTTAGAATGATCTATCCAAGCGAAAGGGACATGGGGCAGCACCTCGCGTTCAAAATAGCTTTGTAACGCTTCTTTTAAAGGTACAATTTCGGTGTCGCGCAATTGGGGATCGGGTTCAGGTTCGCCATTGTTCTTGTAACATATTGCAGCGTTTTCATCGCGTTCGCCCAGGGCAGCCATCACCGCTTTCATTTCGGCAGCATTCAATTTAATGTTCTTTGCTTTTTCGTGTTTGTGCAAGGCTTTCAAAAACAGCTTGCGGTCGGTAAAAACTTGTTCGGCGTTTGCTACTGCAAAAGATTTGAGTAAATCCCTGATCTCTTGTTGTCGCTTTTGGCCCTGCAAAATTTCCTGTTGCTTTTGTTCGGGGTTTTTCTTTTTGCTGGTGGCCAGCTTAGTAAAACCGTTTTCGCTTTCGAGCCTTGCCATACGCCCGGCATTGGCAACAAAGCTGAGCCTGAGCGGCCGTTCGATGGTAATTTTGTGGTAGCCAAAATCTTCGTTATCAAAAACCTTGCTTACCACCAATTCTTTATCCTTGCCATCGATGGTAAATCTGCGCAACTCGTTGTGCGCGAAATTGCCGTAAATGGTGGTGAGTTCGTGGATGTGTTCGGGGGTTCCATCGCTGCCATCGCCAATACGGTTGCGTTTGTTGCCGAGGCTTTTGCGCATCTTCACATAAAAGTTGCGTGCATCGATAAGCTGTGTCTTGCCCTTGCGCTCCTTCGATTTGCGGTTGCTCACTATCCACACATAAGTAGAAATGCCGGTGTTGTAAAACAGTTGGTCGGGCATCCCCACGATGGCTTCCAGCCAGTCGCTTTCGATAATCCACCGCCTGATCTCCGATTCGCCGCTTCCGGCATCGCCGGTAAAAAGGGGACTTCCGTTAAACACGATGGCAATGCGGCTGCCTCCTTTGGCGGGGCTTTGCATTTTGGAAATCATGTGTTGCAAAAAGAGCAAGGCTCCATCGTTGATGCGGGGCAGACCTGCGCCAAACCTGCCGCCATAAGCCAGGGTATCAGCCTCTTTCTGCACCTGTCGTTGTTGCTGCTGCCAGCTTACGCCAAAGGGAGGGTTGGCCATCATATAATCGAAGCGGGTATCTTCAAAGCCATCTTCGGTAAGCGAATCGCCGAGGACGATATTTTCGGCGTTTTCGCCTTTAATAATCATGTCGCTGCGGCAAATAGCCCACGATTCGTTGTTGAAGTCCTGGCCAAAAAGCTGGGGCTTGGCGTGGCTGTTCATTTCGCGGATGTATTGCTCGGCGGTGGAAAGCATCCCTCCGGTTCCTGCCGTAGGGTCGTAAATTGTTTTCACCACGTGGCTTTTGTTCAAATCCTCCTCGGGCGAAAGCAGCAGGTTAACCATGAGCCTGATCACCTCGCGTGGTGTAAAATGGTCGCCGGCTTCCTCGTTGCTTTGCTCTGCGCCAATGCGGATTAGTTCCTCAAAGATGTAACCCATTTCGTGGTTTGAAATGCGCCCTGGCGAGAGCCGCTCGCTCACCGATACAAAACGTTTCATGATTAGATACAGCAGGTTGCGCTCGCTCATGCGCCGGATGTGCTGGTCGAACTGAAACTTCTCGATAATAGTGCGGATGTTTTCGGAGAAGCCGCTAAGGTAGCCGTTAAGATTGGGCGCAATATTATTGGGATCGTCCAGCAAAGTTTGCAGACTCAGTTTTGAGGTATTGTAAAACTGCACCCCGGTAATTTGCTGCAAGCGCGCCTGGACTATGCGTTCGGACTTATCTTTAATTTTTTCGTACTCATTAAGCACGGCATCCTTTGTAGGTTGCAAAATAATGTCGAAGCGCGAAATCACAGTCATGGGCAGGATAACCTTGCGATATTCGTTGCGTTTGTAGGGGCCACGCAGAATATTGCAAATATCCCAGATAAAGCCCACCATTTCGCGGTGTGTGGTTTCGGTCATAAGCAGTAAATATCAGAAAGGTCAGAAATCAGGTTTTGGATGATTAGCCAGGGTAGTGCTTGCATTATTACTATTTTTTTTGAGATACAAAATTAGCAAAATTAGAAGAGCCCATAAAAAAAACCCCGCCATTCGAAAACAGCAGGGTGATTGTAATCCTCCTTCATAAACATTAGTTCTACAAATGAAAGCAAAATTTTGATTCAATCAGCACATTTTTGCATTTTTTAATCAATCTATTTTAGCTACATGGCAGTAACAAAAAGGATTGCCCGATAATTCATTATGTTACACTGAACATAACGAACGTCAAAATTAATAGATGCTCTGTTTAAATAATAATATTTTTCAAGTATTCCACTTTGTGAATCTTCGTGCCTTAGAGCCTTGGTGGCTATCCTTTGTTTTATTGGCCAGTAAGAAGCAAAGGCAACAAGGAACACAAAGAATGAATTTCTAAAACGACTAAAATTTCAGAATCAAATATTTTAAAACAAAAGCACCCCGATATGTTTCCATACCGGGGTGCCTGAAAAATTTAAATTACTCTAACTACTATTTGATTACAAGGCGTTTGATAACAACGCTACCCTTGTTTTCAAATTTCACAACATAAACACCAGGCTGCAAGTTGGAGATATCAATTTGTGATTCTTCCGTTTGCAGTGCCTGCTGCATCACCATACTTCCAGAAGCATTGGTGAAAGTAACGTTAACTGATCCATCGCTTAGCGGATAGTAAATATTCACCACATCCGAAGCCGGGTTGGGGAATACGCTAACCTTTTGAGCCAGGTCGCTAGTGCCACCGATACCAGTAACGGTTTCGGTAAAGTCAACGATCATCGAAACGCCATTGGTAGTAAAGCTGCCATTGTAGTTGGGCATCGTCATGCTGTATTTAGCTTCGATGCTCTCCTCGGTTCCGTTGAAGGCTATCAGGTTGATGTGCTGGCCATCCAAAGCACCATCGCGAGCCTCGGTAGATAGTTCATCGCCGTAGATTGTAAGCAGATAATTATCGGCTTTATCTCTAAGGTCGGCATAACCAATGCAGTTTCCATCGCTGTCAAAGGCTCCGATAAACGAAGGCTTATCCAGTTTTTCAATGGCGGCATCAGCAATCGAGATCAGGTGTACATTGGATGTACGATTGATGTGCCAAGGGCTTTCGTTAAGCGGTGCGCTCATCATCGGAATGCTGGCTTTGGCATCGCAAGGAACATATTCAGGATATTCGACAGTGGTAGCATTTTTCATGTTGCACATATAAGCATATCCCGGAACAAGATCAAAGAGCGTTTGCAAGTTACCATTGGGGAACCAAACCTTACCGGAAGGCAATTCGAAGACGATAAGCACATCATCGGCATTGAACACATCCTCTACATTGACAATCTGATTGGTTAATACAGGCAGATAACTAACACCCTTAGGAACATCAGCAATCTGGTCGGTAGTTCTTTCACCGGCAATTAGCCATGTAGCAGCATTGTTGCCTTTTACCTTGTATCCCCTTTGGGTATCCCAATTACCAATACTATTGTTAGGAATGGCAGGTTGGAATATTCCGTAAGGACTGGTGGCAATCATTATGGAAAGGCTGTTAGCTGGTGTGATATAATCTGCCAAATCCATCAGATTAGGATAAGTAGGTACGATGTAGGATGAAATGAACGACCAACCCGGGTTGATAACCAATTCCTGGCCTTCCAGTTCAATATCCACAACGATGTCGATTGGCGACATCAAACCCTGCTCATCAGTAGCACGAGCTTCGATGGTGTTGAGGCAGGGAGCAAGAAGTACTTCGATAGTCCAAGTATTGGTACCAGTGGCCATAAGCCATGCACCACCGTTAACACGTACTTCAACAAAATCGAGGTCATTATCCGGATCAGAGGCTGTACCTTCTACGGTAATTGGAACAGCGGTAAAGTAAGCACCATCGGCTGGCGAGGTGATTTCGACAACAGGGGGTTCACCCTCGATATACAATGCCATATTGCTCCATTGCGAACCGCTACATGGGTCAATAGCTTCAACAGTGATAGTTAGCAATACCTCGCCATCGATTTTATCCTGAGTACCCGGAGTATAAACGGGCTTCAGATCGGTGGGTAGATCAAAGGTACCATCGCCAGTGCCATTTGTCCATAAAATAGTGCTGTAATTAGTAGCCGTTGCGGGCAATGTATAGGTATCGCCTGAGTTGATGGTAGCATCGCCACCGGCATACACAGTTGGGAGTCCCTGAACGAATAATTCAAGAGAATCGATTGCAGTAGCGGAACAAGGACTTAGAGGCTGGGCAAGAATGTAGAGTGTTACCACATTACCTGCATCATTGCCATCAGGTGTATAGAACGTGTTCAGGAAAGCAGGATTATCAAAACTGCCATCGCCATTGCTTGACCAGGAAACAGAAGCTGAGTTAGCGGCTGTGGCCAGACCGAGGGGGAAGGTTCCATTTACGCAAACCACATCATCTTCACCAGCGTAAGCATCTACAGCAGACTGAACTGTTAAGGAAATACATTCGGTAGAGGACAACAGGCATGGCAGTTCAGGCTGGGCTGTTAGACAGAGCAGTACTGAGCCGCCAATATCGGTACCCTGGGGTGTATAGGTAGGATTAAGACTTGTTTGGCCAATAAAACTACCTTGTCCATTGGTTGACCAGGATACGCTTGAAGCATTATCAGCGGTAGCCAGGATAGGAACAAAGTCATCGCCTTCGCAAATCGTATCGTTTTCACCGGCATAAGCCACAGGTGGTGCCTGGAAAGTAAGGGTCATAAAATCAGTGGCTCCGTTACTACAAGGATTAATTGGAGCTACGCTCATATACAGGTCGATGCTTCCGAAGGCAAAGTCAAGTGGACTTGGATAATAGGTCGGATTTTGCTCTCCCGAATTTACAAAAGTACCAACACCAACAGGACTATACCAAATAATGCTGGCACCATTCGTGGCAAGGGCATCAGAAAGGGTATAGAAATCGCCTTGACAAATTGCAGCATCTCCACCGGCATAGGCTGTGGGTTGAGGAGTTATTGTTAAGGTAACTTTTGTACGACTTGCCGAAACACATCCTGTTACATCATCAACTGACTCTGCATAAGCTTCATAAACGCCAACGGCGGAGGCTTCGGGTGCAGTGCTTACATTGCCACCTGTCGGGGCATCGTAGTAAACTACTGATGATCCACTTGGTGCTGTTGCTGTGGCGGTGTGAGTTGCTCCGTCATAGCAAACCTCTGTATCATTGGCAGTTGGTGCAGCCGGTAAGGCGTTAATGGTTAAAGTAACCGTTGTACGACTTGCCGAAACACATCCTGTTACATCATCAACTGACTCTGCATAAGCTTCATAAACGCCAACGGCGGAGGCTTCGGGTGCAGTGCTTACATTGCCACCTGTCGGGGCATCGTAGTAAAC
>Ga0307929_1002556_pt1 | contig 11567 bp, 9 predicted proteins | sample AceLakmetage1330_FD_203160 | JGI IMG/M metagenome (GOLD analysis project Ga0307929, IMG submission 203160) | Saline water microbial communities from Ace Lake, Antarctica - #1330 | ecosystem: Environmental > Aquatic > Non-marine Saline and Alkaline > Saline | place: Antarctica: Ace Lake...
TATTAAGTAAACGAAGTCTAACGATTATCTGAGAAGATTTATTATAACTGTTTTGATTATGATGCTTTAGGTAAATCTTCTTGGATATCTATACTTCTAGGATAATGCGCCCAGCAAGCCAAGTGGTTACAGTTTAAGGAATTATTCTCATCTGCTACTGCTACATAATAAGACTGCAACCCATCTGTCATTAAAGTCCCGTCAAAATTAGGTAATAAGGAGGAAAGAACCATAGAATTTCGTTTCACATTGAAAGAGAACATAGCTACGCGCCAGGAATCACACGTGCCTACCTGAATAATCTCGTAATTTTCAGTATCTGAGGCTTTCCCATCAATGTTTAGAACTCTGTGAATTGTTTCGTCCATATTAATGAGTGGACAGGTAAGAAGGTTTTTTCGTAGTAGTTCTATCAAAGGACCACACCTTGCAGCCAGTTTAAAGATCCAATTTTTCATGTTCTGCCGTGATATTAAAAGTCCCATTCTTTTAAAATGCTGTTCCTGCCGATTTAGGGGCATATGATCCAGATATTTTTTGGTGATTACCTCTGCCAAAATCTCGTTACTTATCATCGAACCCTTGAGGATGCGTTCAACCTGAGGATAAACAACGAGTGAGTTACTTTCTCCTTCCTCTGCTTCATAGTTTTCTTCAGGCCCAAAAACAGGAAAGATATGGTTGTAAATGACTACCGTATGCTGTTTGCCAAGCTTTCTTTCAATTCTTGTGGCAATTTGCACCATCTTTTTCCCCGTGTTAGGGTCGATAGGTACAACAGAATCGGCTGTATGATCTATGTTAATGATGGGTGTATTCGCAGGAAGCTTTGTAAGATCCTGCTCTTTATGTATTTTACGTGCTTTCTTAGTTGATTCAGATTCTTCAAAATCAGTGTTTTCATCATCATCCTGCTCAATCGGATCTTCTTGATTTTTCGTCTCCACTAAATTGATTAATTCTGCCTCATCAAAGAGGTTTTTACAATAAACATCAAGAAGTTTTGCTTTCTCACTGGACTTCCCGTAGAGTTCGATCTGAAACTTTCTAATCAACTCAAAAGCATTGTGGAGTATTAAGTCTTTGTGATCATGAGCAAGCTGAAGTTTAGTCTCAGATGCACAAAGCATTTCGTTCTTTTTCACTACTTCTGCATATTGAGCCTTATAGGCATCACGCTCCATTTTGAGCTTAAATATTTCTTGGTTCAATGCTTCTTCCGGTTTACCGGTGGCATCTCTGCCGTTGTTAATCATACCCTAATATAGCATTTTACAGTAAAATAGTACATCTATTTAAAGGAATTAAGACATCATTTTGGGTTTTATTTTAGCTAATTTCGCCATATAACTCAGGGAATTTTCTCCAGCAATCTTCTCCAGAAAGGAACTGACTAATTTGGGTTGTAGTTATATTCATAGCAGCTTCTTCACTCTTCGGCCAGGCGAATGTACCCCTTGCATAAAGCTTTTTGTAGAGAATCCACCAACCGTTTCGATCCCAAGTAAGAATTTTTACACCTTTTCTGGATTTCCCTGTAAACAGAAACATTTTTTTAGAAAGGGGATCAAGATCCATCTGTGCTATGACAATCTGGGCGAGCTTCTGAGCTCCGCACCTCATATCTACGCTGTGAGGACAAATATAATATTGGTAGTTTTCAAAATCAAAGAACATTTAGAGCCCCCAAAGTAGAAAGGAGCTGTGTAAGTAGTGCTGAACCTATATCTTTTGAGATGTCTATGCTTGAAGTTCTCGTCTTGATGCAAATTGCAGCTTCACTAATCGAAGAAGTCTGTTTTGCTAGTTCTACTTTTTTTGTCACTGGGACTAAAGTAGGTATGCCTTTTGAAATACTACAAGCATCTTTTAATACATCCCTATTACGTACCCCATGGTACCATTTAAGGCATTTTAATAAGTCTCCTAAATCAAGGTTCCTTTCCTGGGCAAAATTCATTCTAGAATTACTTCCAGTAAAATCTCTCCATTGTTCAAAATCATGAAGAAGTACTAATCTTCTTTGCTTCTCTTCATTATTTAGTAATGATTTTTTCATATTCATATCCTCCAACGATTGTTATTGTCGGATATTGTTCATTTATATTGTAGGGGTATCGAATTTACAGTTACTGTCCGGCATCGATGATACGCTGAGAGACCACCGCCAGGATTGAATTGATCCCGCTCTCATCCGGAGCGTCAAGAAAGGTGCTGGTTTCAAGGTCTTTGTCATCCTTGAGGGAAAACTGCGCGTTGAACCTGGGCAGGTATTCCCAAAGGAATGCATTCGCCGCCTCGATGGTGGCGATCCCATGGCGGACGAATTCCACCGGGACACGGCTCTGAAGGGTCTTGTTAAGCCGCTCCACGCGGCCTTTGAATTGGGCAATGGAGTTGGCCTCGATCTCGATTCCAAGGGTCCTGCAGGCCCCGGAGAACTGCGTGAAGGTATCCTTCTCCTCATCGGGCTTGCTTAGCAGGCTGTATTCGAAAACGGTTCTCCTGTCGGTCCGGAAACGGGAGGGGACGCCATAGGTCTTGAGAATCATGTACAGCACGTGGTAATAGCCGTTCAAGGTTTCCTGCGTATCAAACCATGCTCCCACCACTTCGCTGGTCGCATCGTCTATGGCGACATGGAGATGCCATTTCCCGGCGCCAGGAGCCCAGACGAGTTCGCTTGCATCCATCTGGATCATTTCACCGAAATACTTGCTCCTGGGCCTCCTGGGATGCGCATCGGCGCCATCAAGAATGGAAAGTGCCGCATTGACATGCTCGCTTTCAGCTTTGCCGAGGTTCTCCTTTCTCGCAATCAGCCGCAACCGCTTCTCCATCGTTCTCTTGGTCGCTTTCTTTGAACAGGGAGAGACCAGGAATGCTTTCTTCAGGATCGAATGCAGTGTCCCGTCTGATACAGCGATATTGTAATCCTCTCTGAGGATCTCTGAGAAATGGGTGAAACTGGCAGTGCAGTATGTATCCCTATACAGTTTCTTAATCAGATCCCTTGTTTCCTCCGGTTTTGTTGTTGCCGGCTTGTGGCCCTTGTTGTGGTGGCTGAACAACGAGAGGTCTTCACTTCCATACCATCTGAGGTACTTCAGCAGCGTTTTCCTGGTGCATCCAAGCTTCGTTCTGCCTCTTCGGATTGCCGTTTCAGTGCTACCAAGGTCGACTACTTCCTTGGCTGTGCTGTACTTTAGTTGTTCATTGGGTGTTAGTTTATCAAGTTCCATCGCCTTCTATCTCCTCATGGGGGCTTTATCCCCCTCCATGGAGCATCCGCACCCCCATCTACATGAAGTTTGTGCATCTTCTCGCTCCCAGTTCCGATGGTAGCGGAGATGATGTCGAAGAACATGCAAAGGTTGTTGAATCCAGTGGAGAAAATATCAAGAACGTACCTGAGCCACTCTTGGCCACACTCCTTCCCAAAGGAATACAACGCAATCGAGATGTCGTTTTCAGAAAGGATGCAGCCAATGCATAGCTGGATGTGCTTGACCACGGCATCCCATACCCCCTTGAACCAGGATCTCCAGTAAGCTCTCGTCCGTGGACTTGCCAGTGAGAAATCCACCTTGTTTTCCAGGACAGAACGTATGTCAGAGATGCAATACTGCTTGTTTTTGACAATATCGTCAGGAAATATTGTTGAATAGCGACCATCCTTAAGACAATGGCCAACGGCAACGGTTATCGTTTCTGCCACTGGGCCATCTTCTGCTGTGTGCCTCATGATCCTTTTCCTCGAGAATGAATACTCAGGCTCTTCGAGGCATTCGCGACACAGCATCCTGTCATTGCCTTTTCTTAAGGATGGATGGCAATTCCCTTGAACTTAAGCCGCTTCGATGGTACTGTTCCCATATGTATTTGTGTGGGAGGAAGTCTTTGAGAGTGCCAACAAACAAAGGGGCTTCCTCCTCTTTTCTCCTTTAGGGGTTCTCCCCCGAGTCTTACTCCATTAAACCATAGTTCCATCCATACAGGAAAAAATCATTTGAGGAATAAGTAGAAAGAATCTTATTCGGGGTTGACCAGATGCATAAGATGGAGTATAGTGAGTTAGTATGCCATGCTTGGGGAGAATTTATGGAACATCACGATGTACGCATCCACTTCTGCTTCCGCTTCCATGTGAACTTCTACCACTCCTACCGTGGGGATACCCCTGATGAAAATGGTTTTGGAAAGGATATCCGCATAATCAGGGGTATTCTCGATGACCTTGACCGGTTGCAGGGCGAAGGCATACAGGTCGGTTGCGCCTGGGATTTCGACAATGTGTTTTCCCTTGGCGAAATGATTCCCCAACATGCACCGGATATTATCGAACGCATAAAAAAACGAATAGCCGATGGGCAGGACGAGATACACCTTATGTCTTGGAACAACGGCATGCTCGGCCTCCATACCAGCGAAGAATTCAAGCTGGCGATTGAATGGGCGAAGACCTCACCGGACCATTGCGGGAACTCCGATATACTGGGATCATTCGTACCTATCGTTCGTCCCCAAGAGTGTATGGTCACTCCATCGCACATTCAGCAATACCGCAAACTTGGTATTGAGGCCGTATCACTGTACTATAGTTCAATCCCCTTCAATGCCTTTGGATCATTCATCCCCCCCCTTCCTGTTGAACAACAATATAATCCATTACTGCTCCAAGATCCTCAAACCGGAGCTTCCATCAGACTCCTTCCAGCGATAAATCAAGGGGACTTGGCTGAATACGGGTTTAGTGCCAGAAAAATGCTCGCCCATATCCGACGGAAACAGATACGTATGAAAAATCCGACAGACCTTATGGTGCTGCTTGATATGGATGCCGACGATACTTTCTGGGCAGGCATCGTGCCTAAACCAATGGCGGCACTCATCCCTAGTTTCGCCGGCCTGTACCATTTGGTAAAAAGCATTGCACACCTTCCCTATCTGAGCTTCACCAAAGCCTGGAGCTATCTTGAAACCCACGCCAATGCAGGTAGCATTTCCATTGGTCAGGACATGGCCGATGGAGCCTTTGACGGCTATGCATCCTGGGCGGAAAAATATGACAATCATCAACTTTGGGCAAAAGTCACCGAATGTCGTGGGTATTGGCAAAAGGTTAAGGACCTTGTTTCCCATATCTACCAAACAAGCTCTGCAGAAATGGAAAATTTTGCATCGTGGAGTGCACGCTTACCTGATGGTCTGCAAACCATAGCTGAAAAAGCAATCATGCTCCGACTCCGTTTGCTTAGCACCACCCACTTCGGTTTGTCCGCACCGATCATGAATGTCCACCGCCTGGAAGTCGCATATTCGATTGCCAATGAAGCAATCACCCTCTCCAAGTATTTGCTTAACGAAGTATCCGAACTTCTCCAAACGGATGTCACTTCCATTGCAACGCTAAGCACTCCAAGTCCAATGCAAAATCCAAATCCCCTTGGCATGGAACTTCTTACCGATGGTTCAATACAAATATTCACCACCCAACAGGCAGATGAACCCTACAGCGTCTTCATTGAAACACCTTGGCTAGACTATGGCAAGAAAATACACCGAGCAAAAATCACCTCCTCGCATCTCCAAAATGGGAATCTCTGTACCAGCGGGGTCATTTCATTGGAGAAGAAAACCGAAGGACTCGTTGTGCAAAGCATGTGGGAACGTTCACTCTATCAGGACCCGCATACCGATTTACTCATTGCCGACTGCACCATGTCCTTTCCCAAAACCCCCCACAAAGGTTTCAATAAAACCAAAGCAAAAAGACTCCAACGAACCTGGGATCCCAATTGGAGGCAAACGGCGCCCTTTGAGATAGTCGCATTCAATGCGATTCCCAAGGAAACCAACATATTTGTATGGAAGGAAGATTTTTCGGGTCGGCTTAGCTCCTATACCTTGGATTATATTTCATATGGAAATAATACCATGCTGGCCTCAATAAACAACCAGGTCACCCCTAGTTTCCTGGCGCTCAGCGATGGAACACATGGGATATTAATCGCTCAGAGTACCAAAAAGCTCCATGGCTTTGCATTTTGTCCCCTACGGCAGATTATCGAGGGAACGACCCAAAGCATCTTCATGAACCCGTTTGGAACCTATTGGGGGAAGCAATACCGCTACCCAACCGCGATAAGCAATATCGGTAGATTCACCGCCCTCCTGACAGCTGAGCATCTGCATCCATCGGCTCCTTCATGGGAAGGGGAAACCGTGGATTTCACGCTCATGTTAGCCCTATACAAAGGAAGCGAACCCCCTGAGGTTTTGCTCCAGGAAGCACGACGATTCAGCAAGGAAGGAGCATCCGAATGAAAGGTATGGAGCTTAAACAGAACGATGGACAATTCTCCCTGTATATCGGAAGTAGGCTTGTCCTAGAACATTCGGCAACAAAGCCCTGTGTGCAGCTTGGCTATGGTGCATGTACCATCAATATGCCCCATGGGATGTATCACCTCCATGAAACAAAACCCACCCGATGGGAACAAGCAACTGAGTTTCATATCAGGTTAACCGCCGAAGAAGCGCTTCAGATTGAATTCCCGGGCTTGCTTACCCTCGATATCGTAGAAGAAGACCAGATGGTAAGGATCCAGATCGGAACCCAAAGTCAGAAACCATTCAATCGTCTCAAGCTCGAACTTCCATTGCCGAAAGACGACCTTGTCTTTGGGTGTGGAGAACAATTCTCACATACCGACCTCCGTGGAAAATCACTCCCCCTGTGGGTGTCTGAACCGGGAATAGGCAGAGGACCTGGTCTAGAACGGCTATTGGCAAACCTACATTCGGGTAGGGGTGGTTCGCGCGAACATACCTATTTCCCGCAAGGTTCATTCGTCACCAGCAAAGGATTCTGGTGTGCACTACAAAGCACCGCATATTCACGCTTTGATTTTTCAAAACCAGGAATGTGCCAGATAACGGTCCACGAAATACCATCCACCATTGTGATTGGAAGCGCAACTGACCACAGTACTGCAGCTGCGAATCTCAGCACACATCTCGGCCGTCAAAAGAAACTTCCCGGATGGTTGTACGATGGTCTTGTCCTCGGTGTACAAGGTGGACGCGAAGTCGTGCGGCAAAAAATTAACACCGCTGTTGACGCAGGCATCCCGGTGGCCGCGGTATGGTGTCAGGATTGGCAGGGGATCCGCATGACACCCTACGGCAAACAACTCTTCTGGAACTGGGAGTACGACCCAAAGCTCTATATGGACCTACCTGCATTCATCTCAGAACTGCATGACCAACACATACGGTTCATGGGATACAACAATCCGTTTTTAAGTACCGATGCCCCCCTGTACGCCGAAGGGCTTCGAGAAGGATATTTTGTAAAGGATTCCCTGCGGAAAACCCCATACATAACCAGTACCTCCACCTTTCCCGTTTCATTGGTGGACTTTTGCAACCCACAAGCATGTCGATGGTATAAAGACATTATCCGCACCAATATGATTGATATTGGAATGGATGGGTGGATGGCGGATTTCGGAGAGTATCTACCCCCTGATGGTACACTGCATCAAAACCAGAACCCCTACCTTGAGCACAACCGTTACCCAATCCGTTGGGCGGCTGTCAATGCCGAGGTAGTGCAGGAAACCGGCTTTGAACAGGACATCGCCTTTTTCTGTCGTTCAGGTTTTACCGGCAGTGCATCCCTTGTCCCCTTGTTCTGGGCCGGAGACCAAGCGGTGAATTTCCACCGTAATAGCGGAATTGCTTCGGTTATTCCAGCCGGAATCTCTAGCTCATTGTCTGGAATTGGCTATTGGCATTTCGATATCGGTGGTTTCTTCTCCTTCGCATGGATAAAAAGAAGCAGGGAACTACTCATGCGTTCCTGTGACCTGGCCGCATTCACCCAGGTAATGCGAACTCACGAGGGAATCAATCCGGTGGTGAACGCACAGTTTGACACCAATGCCGAAATGCTTGCCCATTTTGCCAGAATGGTACGGGTACACACCGCGATGAAACCATATCACATCCATGTGGGTACACAGTATCACATGGTAGGTAGGCCCCCCATTCAACCCGTAATCATTTCCGATAAAGGCAAATCTCGTATAGTGCATGACGAGTATCTTTATGGCGAAGACCTTTTGGTCGCTCCCATCATTCAAAATCATATACGATCCAGAAAGGTCGAACTCCCGGAGGGTGAATGGATGGATTTTTGGACCGGGCGGAAAATGACAGGTGGTAAACACCGGGTGCAAGCCCCAATAGGGCGTCCTCCGGTATTCATTCGTGCACAGAGTGAATATTGCAACATGTTTCAGAGAATAGCGCAAAAGGAGATTGGATGATGGTAAAGAGCAGCAAAGCAATGCATGCGGGTCCGATTGAGAGGCAGGTGACATTTAGAAATTTGATCGCATATGGAACCGGAGACATTTATGGCGGCGGGGCCTTCATGATCGTAGGATTGCTGTTTCTCTTCTACCTTACCGAAGTAGTAGGCCTTTCTCCAGCGCTTGCAGGTTTGGTCTTTGGTATTGGGAAAATCTGGGATGCCATTTCGGACCCGCTCATGGGCTATCTATCCGACCGGACAAAATCACGGTTCGGACGACGCCGGGTCTACTTCCTGGCAGGAATCATCCCAATAACCATCTCTTTCATCATCCTTTGGCTACCAATGAATTTCGACACCCAGTTAGCCTTGTTCCTGTATTATAGCTTTGCCTACATAGTGTTCGCCACGGTGTTCACCATGGTGATGATCCCCTATTCGGCTTTGGCCGCCGAACTTTCCGGTGATTACAAGACCCGCAATAAACTCTCTGGCGCCCGCTTGTTCTTTTCAGGATTCTCATCACTGCTTGCTGCGACCATTCCCAAGATAATCATCGACTCCTCCCAAGGCCCCCCTTCCACCGGATATGTGGTCATGGCCGTCATTTTTGGAATCTTCTTCGCTCTCCCATGGTTGCTGGTCTATTTTGGCACCTGGGAAAGTACCCAAGCCACCCATGCCAGTGTGTCATCGAATTTCCTTAAGGAATTCTTCACCATCTTCCGTAATCGTTCCTTTAGGATCCACATCCTTATGTACGTGTTCGCTTATTCCGCCATGGACCTCCTCATGGCTTTGTTCACCTATTATCTGACCTATTCCCTCAGACGTCCCGGCCTGTATTCCATTGCCATGGGGACACTCATGGTGGTGCAACTCGCAATGATCCCCGTATATGTTCGCATAGCGAACCTAAAGGGCAAACGGTTTGCCTACAGAATGGGTCTGGGCATCTGGTTGACCGGCATGGTGGGGACTTTGACGCTATCGCCTACCTCGAGCGTGGCTCTGGTGGCTTTGGTCTGCGGGGTAATCGGGCTGGGCACCTCCGCGGCGGTATTCATCCCCTATGCGATTCTACCCAATGTGATCGATGTAGATGAGCTCATGACCGGCTCACAGCGGTCGGGAGTATACTCAGGAGCCATGACCCTCACTAGAAAGCTTATCCAAGGAGCCTTGGTCATGCCGCTTATCGGGTTGTTCCTTGAAATGGTCGGTTTTGTCTCCAACGCAGAGCAAACGCCCGAGGTGATCTCGCGTTTCTTCCTTTTCTTCATCGGTGGGCCAGCATTGCTTATTATGGCAGGAATTGTTGCCGCCACCTGGTTTGAATTGAATCCAAAGAACAGCGAGGTACTGGCGAGTGAGCTTGAACGGTTACGAGCAGGCGGAAAACTCGCCGATGCACCTGCAGATGTTAAGGAAATATGCCAAAAGGTCTCGGGAATACCCCACGACACATGCAATTGGCAATAGAATAGAATCCGGATTCACACTGGGCTTGTAATCCATTCTGCATCAAATTATAGTAGTAGGCGTATGAAAAAAATATCTTTAACTAAGGGCAAGTCCACATTATTGGTGATTATTACCCTCATGGCTGTGTGTCTGACGGTACTATATGCCAATGAACCCTATTCGGGTTGGGAACAGATTAGTACCACTCATTTCCAGATCATATTCGAGCCCCATGATCATGCCTATGCCCAGGAAGTCGCATCATATGCCGATACGGTCTATCTACAATTATCTGAATTGCTGGACCATAGCCCGAAAGAAAAAATACCGGTTGTCATTGCAGGGCGTACGGCAAGAGCAAACGGTTATTTCAGTCCCATTCCTGCTAGGATCAGTATATTTACAACTAGTCCATCGACACGGTTCATGGGATCGAGAACTCCCGACTGGCTGCGTTCGGTTTTTGTACATGAGCTCACCCACTACATCCATCTAACTTCTCCTGTGGGACCTGCAAGCTTCCTTACCTCCATCTTCGGCCCCGCGATCCCTGCAATGAACACGCCACTGATGCCGGGGTGGTGGATAGAGGGCATCACTACCTATACCGAATCAACCTATGCTCTCGGTGGTCGAGGAGACGCACCTTTCTTTGAACTAGCTTACAAAGCACCTCTTCTTGAGGACAATATGTGGAGTCTTGCCCAGAGTGGATACCAATCTTCATTCCCTCCCAGCGGCCGAATTTATGTTGGTGGGTATATCTTTGTTGAATACCTTATGAACCGCTTTGGCGAGGATATCTATACCCGTATCAACCGGACCTTTGCCAACCTCCCATTCCTCGGTCTAAACCGTGCAATTCACGTGGAAACCGGCTCCAATGCCCGTGATCTGTATGACGATATGCTCGATCAGCGCAAGAATGCATTCAAAGAGCAACTACCCACCGTACAAAGCAAATTATTTTCACCAGACGACCTCGGCGATTTCCACCTACCCTTCATAACCGAACGGGGGTTGATCGGCTGGGCGCGCACCTATGGAAAGGGAGGGGCGATAGTCATCTATCCCCAGGAAGGTGGGCAGCCCAAGATCCTCAAACCAGTCTATCCTGTCGACGCACAATCATTCGATGTGACACGAGATGGGCGTACCGCAGTAGTGGCGATCTCCTATGACACGACTTCCCACCCGGCTTCAATTCCTAGTGTACCGGTGAGCTTCTCGGATATAGTACTCATCGATCTGGAAACTGGAGTCGACTACTGGCTGACGCAGGGAGAACGGCTCTTGCATCCGGCCATACGCCCCGATGGAAAAGCGATAGTCGCCACGCAGGTAATAGGAACTCGCTATCGATTGGTAAATTTAGATCTTGCGACCGGATTGCTTGAAGTTTTATACGAAAATCCCTCTGGCTCTCTGTACGAACCACGTTTCTCACCAGACGGCCAACGGATTCTGGTTGTGGAAGTGGTGCAAGGACGTTCGGCCCTAATCCTACTGGAACCTTACAAGACTGTGCGCTACCTTGAGGCACCAGGACCTGGAGGAATCTACCGGCCACGCTTCATCGATGATGTTTCGATTACATTCGGTTCCGACCGTGAAGGTACTCTCGCAGTCTATCGGCATGAAATTGATAAAAATAAACCATCTTTTGCACAGAGTTGGTAAATGATTGATATTAGAGCGATGGAAGTGGTAAGGTAAAAGGGCATTGAGGGCGCAATGGTGCAGAAGATGTGGTAGTCCCTGCCCATTGCTCTCTTGGTGC
>Ga0307929_1002558_pt1 | contig 11549 bp, 10 predicted proteins | sample AceLakmetage1330_FD_203160 | JGI IMG/M metagenome (GOLD analysis project Ga0307929, IMG submission 203160) | Saline water microbial communities from Ace Lake, Antarctica - #1330 | ecosystem: Environmental > Aquatic > Non-marine Saline and Alkaline > Saline | place: Antarctica: Ace Lake...
CAGTTGAGTGGTGGAGAACAACAGAGGGTATTTATTGCCAGGGCCATCTGCCAGGCCCCTGAAATCATGCTTCTTGATGAACCAACTGCATCTCTTGACCTCACCCATCAGATAAGGATCATGGATCTGATGGAAAAATTAAGGAAGGAAAAAGGGTTGACTATCGTCATGGTTTCCCACGATATCAACCTTGCAGCCATGTACGCCACCCGCTTACTTTTTTTGAAAGCAGGAAAAGAAGCAGGAATCGGTACTCCGGAAGAGGTCCTCACGTTTAAGAACCTTGAACGGATCTATGAATGCCCTCTTCTTGTAGATGAAAGCCCGTTAGGTGGCTTTAAAAGGATTACATTGATCCCCAACAAATTCTTAAAAATGAAGATTGCGGGAAAATAAATATTCTGATAAACTATATACGAGTAATGTTGTGGTAAAACACCAAACATGAAAGGAGGTGAATCGGCTTACCCCATTTACTGGACATCTACAGATAACCTTAGACACGAAAGGAGATTGAAGATGGCTGGAAGCACTTACAAAATTGTTGAACTGGTGGGAACAAGCGATGTATCCTGGGAAGAAGCAACAGCCACTGCTGTTGCAACCGCAAGCGAAAGCCTGAAAGACTTGAGAATCGCAGAGGTAACCAAACTGGATGTTACGATTGAGAACGGAAAAGTCACAGGCTACAGAGCCAGATTGGACTTATCTTTTAAATACGTTAAATAAAAAGAGGATCCCTGCGGGATCCCACTGTGGTGAGGGCTCGCTCAAAAATAACTTCACATTGTCCCATCTCAGATTTAGGCGAATTCTGTGAATTTATTTTTGGGCGGGCCCTAAGGAGAGGAAATGGAGCCGGTCAAGAGAAAACTGACGATACTGGACCAGATCTCTGCATCAGACAAGGTGAGGAGCAAGATCATAGATGCTGCAAGCGAGCTTTACGCAAAAAGAGGCTTTGCAGCCACTTCCATTCAGGAAATCTCTGAAATGGCCGGAGTTGATCTCCCGATCACCTACCACTATGTGAAAAATAAATCTGAAATCATGCGAATGATCATGGAAGATGTTTTAAGTACGTTCCAGAACAATCTTCTCAAAGAGATTCAGGACCTTCATGATCCGGAAGAGAAGCTGCATATTGCCATCATTCTGTACCTGAGAATCATAGAAAAGCACCGGGACAAGCTGCTCCTGATCTACCAGAAGTCAAGTTCCTTAGACAGAGCTGCAAAAGCCCGAATTATGCAATTGGAAGTGGACGTTGCAGAAGTTTTCAAAGGGATTATCAGCGAAGGAATTGCGCAGGGGACCTACAAAAATGTGGACGTGGATCTAATGGGGTACAACATCATGATGCTGGCCCACATGTGGATTCTGAAACACTGGCATTTCAAACACCGCCTCACACTGGACAAATATATCGATCTTCAATTAAGCATAATTATGCGCGCCCTTCACTAACCTCCACTATTCTTTCATAACCGCCTCGATGATAACCACATCCTCAATCGGGACATTTTTCATACCGGCCTTTGATCCCGTCTTGACCTTCGAAATGGCATCCACTACATCCATTCCTTTGATCACTTTCCCAAAGACCGTATATCCCCACCCCTGTGGGGTCTTGCTTCTATGATTCAATGAACCATTGTTATTCGTGTTGATGAAAAACTGGGCTGTTGCGCTGTGGGGATCAGGCGTTCGGGCCATGGCAATTGTACCACGATCATTCTTAAGCCCGTTATCCGCTTCGTTTTCCACAGGCATCTCCGTCAGTTTCTTCTTCATTTTAGGGGTAAAGCCCCCGCCTTGAATCATAAAGTCTGGAATCACCCTATGGAAAATCGTGTCATCGTATTGACCCCATCGCACATAGCGAAGAAAATTATCCACCGTTTTGGGCGCCTTCTCCGGATAGACTTCAATAACAATTGTTCCCTTGCTGGTTTCCACCTCCACCTGGGGATTTTTTGAGCCCGCCTCCGTAAGAGACGGCAAGGCAAAAACCAACATGGCCATAATAACGAGATGTCGCATTTGTCCTGCTCCTTTCGAAATTCAAAACTCTTGTCTTTTTGGATCCACTCACGTGCTGAGAAAAGATGGAAAAAATCCATCAATCGGTTCATAATATAAGATATCAAACGAACGATATCAACAACAAAGATTCAACAATCCTGCTTGAAAAATAATTTACCCCCGATATCTATTGAAATGGAATTATTTTCTCAAAAAAAAATTCGTACCTAAAATAGTCGGGAGACTGTTTAATGACCGGAAAACCGAACAAACACCAACCGGATGCTTATACCTCGTATTTCTTGTTTTTTATTGACTGCTTTCCTTCCTTATCGTATAAGTTGGCAGGTTCAGGTGCTCATTTTGAGCTTGATAGGGAACACCGTAAAAACGGGACGGGCCCGCCGCTGTGACCTCGATCCTTCGTCTGTCTTTTATTCTGGAAGACGAAGAACCCTTTCAGCAGATATTGCCACTGTTTCATATGGAATTGGGAAGGCGGCTGTAAGGGCGGGGAAGTCAGAAGACCTGCCTGAACAGATATGCGAGACATCCTTCGCGGAACGGGGGGTTGTCTACACAGTCCTGCGAGGATAAAAAAGGGAAATCCCCGGGTCGAATCCGTTCGGTCCGGGTTTTTTTATTCCTGGACTTCGATTTTTTTCACCTTTTATTTCAAGCCAATTCCCATGGATGAGCAGCTTTGGGGCGATGGCTGAAAGATCCTTTCGCTATGAAAAACAGGTATCAACCACTTTTGCATTTTGTATTCCTGCTTATTTGCGTTATGGGAATTCAACCCGCCGCCGCTGAATCAGGCGACAACACCCCAACCCTGGGAACCGTCGTCGTTACAGGCTCTTCGGAAGAAATCCCTTTTGAAACAGGGGATGTGGAAATGGAAGAATCTACAGGCTTCGTTTCGGTCATTCAAAGGGAGGATTTTGAAGGGAAAATGGAAAATCTTGCAGAGGTTCTTCAGAATGAGGCCGGTGTCCAGGTAAGACAATCGGGGGGCCTTGGAAGCTTTTCCACCATTTCTATTCGCGGGTCTTCCAGTGATCAGGTCATGGTTTTCATGGATGGTGTCCTGCTCAACGATGCTTCCGGGGGCGGCGTTGACTTGAGTTCTATCTCTCTCTCGGATGTGGAATCCATCGAAATATATCGCGGAGTAACTCCCATCAATTTCGATAAAGCATCTATCGGTGGCGTAGTCAACATAAAGACGCTGCGCGCCAAAGAAGGGATCAACGCAAGCGCTACCGTAGGATACGGCTCTTTTGACACCAAAAAGATCTCAGGCTTTGTTAACCAGAAATCAGGAAAATGGGATTACCTCGTCTCCGCCGGATATATGGCCAGCCATAACGATTTTAAAGTTCATAACGACAACGGTACAGAATGGAATCCAAACGACGATAGATGGGAAACCCGAAATAACGCGCAGTTCGATCAGGGGAACGTTCTGGGCAAATTCGGCTACGATTTCACGGATGATCTGCGCCTGGCCCTGGTGAATCAATGGTTTTCCAAGGAACAGGGCCTGCCCAGCTGGAACAACAGCCCCAAGACGGATGCATCATTCAATACCCGTAGAAATATCACCACTCTGAGCTTTCTTGCGAACGACATCGGCCAGCTGGGACTGAATACCAGAACCAGTATTGACTATTCCCACAAAAACGAATTGTATGACGACAGCCACGGTCAGATCGGTCTGGGAAAACAAAAAACCAGATACATCACTGATCGGTGCGGCGGCCAGTTTTTCGTGGAGTGGTTGGCAGACTGGAATATCATGAGTTTTATGGCGGATTTTCACCAAGAAACCTATGACCCTGAAAATCTCCTAAATGATCGGGAAGATCCCAGCCAGAGCTCAAGAGACACCCTTTCCTTTGGCCTTCAAGACAGTCTTCTCTTCTTTGAAGAAACCCTGAACATCACGCCTGCGCTTCGTTTCACCCATATCCAAGATGAATTAAAAAGCGCCACCACCCTCTGGGGCGCCCCCGTGGAAGGAGAGGAAAAAGACGAAAGTTACTGGAGCCCGCAAATCGGAATGAAATACAGCCCATTGCACTGGTTCAGCCTCAAAGGAAATCTGGCTAAGTATGCACGCGAACCCTCCTTTTTCGAAATGTTCGGCGACCGGGGGTTTGTCGTCGGGAATCCGGATCTCAAAGCGGAAAAAGGGATCAATTTCGACGCAGGTTTTGAAGTGAACTGGCTCTCCGGGAATCCATGGTTTAAACGCCTTTCCCTGAGCACTGCCTATTTCGGGAGCGATGTGGATGATCTCATCACCTTTGTCTATGATTCAAGAGGAATCGGCAAAGCGGAAAATATTTCCAAGGCCAGTATTCGCGGTGTGGAGAGCCGGATCACCATCGATTTCCTGAAATATTTTCGACTGGTCGGAAACGCCGCATGGCAAGATCCGCTAAACGAAAGTGATGTAAAGGCCTTTAGCGGAAAAATCCTGCCTGGAAGATGGCAGACTTCCTACCTGGGCAGGATTGAAGGAAGCTATGCCGGATTCAAGGCCTTCGGTGAATGCATTCTTGAAACCGGCATGTATTACGACAGCGCCAACCTGCTGCCGGCCAAGGACAAAACCCTGATCAATGGAGGGATTTCCTATCTATTTCATTCCTTCTTGCTCAGTGTCGAAGGGACCAATCTCGGAGATGAACTGTATGAAGATTTTAACGGGTATCCCATGCCGGGCAGAGCGTTCTATTGTACGGTGGGGTATCGATATTAGAAGGGATAGAGGGCGGAGGACGGAGGGCGGAGACTGCGCTCGTGTGAAACTTCATTTAGAAACTGGAAATTTGAAACTTGTCGAAGATCCCGTCTTTATCGGGGAAACGGGGTGCCACAAACACTGACACCTGACACTGAAACCTCTTCATGAAAGACGAATATCCAGGTAAGCGAAGACTCCGATATCGAACAAGGAATAACGAGGTAAGCGAAGACTCCGATTTCGAAGGAAGGTGTTCCATCGACCTCTTTAATTCCGAAAAAACCAGAGCGAACATCCACACTTCAATATTCTGCGGTTCTTGTCTACAGATCACGGCTTTAGCGTGATTCGATATTCTGCGGTTCTCTTTTTCCGTTCCCACGCGCAGCGTGGGAACGATGAAGAATCTTAGAGTATTATTCAGCACCACTATATTCAGCACGAATCACATTGGAGGCAGTTCCTGCCCCCTCTGCATTATAGGGGATGATAGAGACGTACAGCGTCATTCCAGCAGGCAGGCTTACCGAGGCGCTCCTGACGGTTCCCCAATCATATATCCCTGAAATTCCTCCAGACTGCGGCGTTGCACCCAAAAGATAGTATCCATCTGCGCCGGGAACTGCATCCCACTCATAAGTAAGCATATTTCCCACCATGGCGGAACTCAAGACCGGTGCCGGAAGCAGACCTGCATTATCAGCCCGCACTACAATGGAAGAATCTCCAGCGCCCTCAGCATTATAGGGAATAATAGCGACGTACAGCTCCATTTCAGCAGGCAGACTGGCCGAGACACTTGTTCCGGTTCCCCAGTCATACATACCGGAAATTCCTCCATTTTGAGGCGTTGCCCCCAAAAGATAGTACCCATCCGCACCGGAAACCGTATTCCAGTGGAAAGAGGCCGTATCCTCGACCATGGTTGAACCGAGAGCCGGCGCCAGCGGCGGACCAGTAGTGCAAAAGACCACGGCCTGCGGATTGAGGTTCGTATCCAGACTTTCATTCAGGGTGTTATCAGCTGTATCGACAATATCTACGGTGCCATCCGTCTGGTTGCACACCCACATCATAGCGTTCTTGTCAAGATACGTTCCCGATTCCATCCCGGCAATACTCACGTTCTTAAAATCCTCAAGAGCGGCACCTACTGCACCCGTAGTGGGATTGAACGGGTATAGGGTATTGTCCCCCCAGTCATCGTAGCCCACGAAATAGCCCTTGACAGGCGAAGCAACCAGCATTCCGGATATGACACCATAGGGGTGGGTCTCGGCATTCCCATCATCCACAACTATTTTAGCAGCGTACGTCTGAGGATCGATGCTCACGATCCCGCCGGTGTACTCATATTTCGGATCGCAGAAACCGGGGTAACTCCCCACACCCTGAATATAGATCCGGTTATTCTCGGCGATATACTGGATTGAAAGTGGATTTCTTATGGGCAGGGGAATGCCTTTCTTGCTTCCCTCCCCCATACCCGTATCGATTTCCGTATCGGTGACCACGTCAAAAACCGCCACGTAGGCCGTATTGGAGGGGCAGAATATATCGTCCTGACGTTGCAGGATAATAAAAAGCTTTCCATTGGCAACCACCCCTTTTGCCATTTCGGGGAGCCCGTCCGCATCTGCGTAGGAACTGAGGTCCAGTTCTCCGGTCTTGAGTGGTCCCTTGGCCCCGGTGGCGGGATTAACGATCCACGCCTCGGTGGCACCATATCTAAGAAGATAGGCCTTTGTAGAGCTCACAAATACCAGATCGTAGGGGTTGCTGTCCGATTCCCCCGAATCATTGGTCGTAAATTGCCAGATGGGGGTGTTTGGCGCATTGACATGAACCTTGGTAATGTTGTCCGCCTGATATTTGCCGAGCCTGTAAAAATAGCCACCATAGGCGTCCACGCCGATATCTGAAGTAGCCGATGGCAACAGGTTGTTCACAGCAATTCTCGAACCGTCTTTCGGATCGACTGAAACGGTCGAAATAGCACTGCTGCTCCAGTCCGGCGCCACATTGGCAACAACTCCTATTTGCGTAGAAGCGGCATAAACCGGCTCGACACAGAACAGAATAAATACAGCGGCAAGAACCGGCAGGAAAAGTCCTGCACTTTTCGTTTTTAGAAGAACCGATCTTTTACACGTTCCCATGGTTTCCCTCCTTAAAAAATGTTTTAAGTGTTTGAGAGAGACTCCCTCTCCTTTAGGAAATCGGCCCAAAACAAAAATCCCCGGACCGAAATTTCTCGATCAGGGGATTTCCCTTTTTCATCCCAAAATCACAAACGCGACATAGCTCCCTGCTAATGTTGCGCATTGACTTCAGGCAGGTCTTCTGACTTTCGGATCAACCTACTAACTGCGCCTTCCCATAGAGCGTCAGCCCCAACAGTGGCGTCATGCAGCGTTTGTCCCCGATTACAGCAGAGGGTCTGTCACCGATTTACACGGTGTTCCCTATTGAGTTCCATTCGTGAACACCTGAAGTACTTTTAACAGAAATAAGGTATTTCAGGATCACCGGAAAGTCAAGGTCCTTTTGTTCAGCCATTGCCATTATGGGTCCCCCCATATATGGCCATGGTACAAACGAAACTTGCTTGTCCCTTTTGGAATCAATCCAGAAAAGAACCTATTTTTTTCCTTTCTTTAGATGACAACCTCCACATTTTTTATAGGCGCCGGTTTTCTTCCCTTTGCTCGCCAAATCCTTGTGACACCCTTTGCATTGATAGTGAAAAGCCTTTTGAAGCATAATCTCATTTGGTTCCTTTTTCTTTGGATCGTGACACTGACTGCATCTCTTCGTCTCACCCCATGGGACCCAGACATTCTGGTCATCTTTGTAGTCGTGATGACAATCCCAGCAGAAAAGTCTGTCTTCATAGGCATGTTTTTTATGGGCAAATTCTACCGGACCTTTTCGTTTCTTTTTATACCCCTGGTTATTCAGCAGGATAACATTGAGATTTCTTGAGCTTCCCTCGGATCCAATGTTTCCGGACGAAACTCCCACATCCTTGTTCGTTTCCGCTTCAACCGTCGCCATTTGCCATCCGGTAACAACCAGACCCACCAACACAGACAAAAACAACACGTTCCAAAACGATTTCCAATTCATTGATGCCCCCCATTACGGTTGTTGGTATTTCCTTCCATCAAAAAAATCCACAATCCGGCCAAAAAGCCTCCAAAAAACAGGTGAACCTCGAGATATGTTCCTTTTCTGTTTTTCATTCCTTATTTTATTTGATGCGTATGGTACCACAGCTACCGTCTTTAAAACAAATAAAATCCTTGAGATTCCAAAGTAAATATTATAATGAGAGAGTCACTATGTGAGTGGTGGAGTGCCCAGTCTGGAGAACCCCATTTGCGGTTTTCTTAACAGAAAGGGATATGGGTGAACCATCATTCAAAAAACCATCGTTAATCCGGGGTTTTCATATCAGATTTCTCCGACATCAAGAACATTCGAAAAAGAGAGGTTCGAAAATGGACAAAGAAAAAACTGTGAAGGACATTATGATCCCTTTTGAGGAATACGACAAAATCCTGATTAATAAAAAACTCGGAGATGTTTTGCATATTCTAAGAGAAAGCCAGGAACGTTCATGCAGTACTTCCGGCACTTTTCATAAAACACTTTTCGTCAAATTCGCAGATGGAAATATTGCAGGCAAACTGTCCATGTATGATCTCATCAGAGGACTTGTCCCTGAACCTGCCAAAGCGCCCGAACTCTCAAAGGCCTACCACGCCATGCTGTCATCCAGATCGTTGGAGGTCCTCGAAAAAATCAGTGACTCTCAGGAACATTTCAGCTGGCTTCAAAATCCGTTTGCAGAACTCGTCAAGCAAGAGTCCCACAAAATGATCGGCGACGTCATGAAACCGATTCGTAAATCAGTTCTCCAACTGGACGACAAGCTTACCCAGGCTATTTATGTCATGTTCAAAGAAGATGTTCGGCAGCAGATTATTTATGAAGGAGAGGAAATTGTAGGCGTCATCAACCTTAATGTCCTATTTTCTACACTCCTTGATTCCGTGGAATTATAATTACTGACCGTCCTTTTGAAATCAGCATGTTTAGAGCCTCGGCAATTAAAACATACCGTGTGCCGTCATCCTTTTCTTTGCCGAGGCCCTGGATGACTCAGCCCTACCGATATTTCCTTCTCCTTCAAAATTAAAGCTTTCATCTCTGGATTCCGGCTTTCGCCGGAATGACGGAGTGGAACTCCGGGATAAAACCAGAAAACTCCCTTCCGAACCCGAAAGCCATACCATACATATTTGAATTTTACATCAATGATTACTACAAAATTGTATCACTAAAGAAAAAAATATACAAACTTAACACCTACCAGTGAATTTCATCAAAGATAAATTCCCTTCTAAATTCAATATCATAAATAGTTAATCCAATGAAAAAGAATTTCTGGCATGCCATTTGCTCTTATAGCAATCCATGGATCCTTTAAGCAAGAAAACAGATAAACATTTTAATTTGGAGAGCGGTCATGAAAAAAATTGAGGCAATCATTAAACCTTTTAAGTTGGATGAAGTAAAAGACGGCCTCACTTCCATCGGGATAAAAGGTATCACAGTCAGTGAGGTAAAGGGATTTGGTCGCCAGAGAGGCCATAAGGAAATTTACAGGGGCGCTGAATACCAGGTGGATTTTGTACCTAAGGTAAAGATTGAAGTGGTTATTGATGCATCCATGGCCGGCGAAGCATTGGCCATCATACAAGACCGGGCAAAAACCGGGGCAATCGGCGACGGCAAAATTTTCATCATGCCCATTGAAGAAGTCATTCGCATTCGAACAGGTGAGACAGGAAAAGACGCTATTTAGTTTCCATCCATAAATGGATGGACGTAATTTAAAAGTTGGAAAATCACACGGGAGGAAGGAAGAAATGAAAATAATCGCTCTGTTTTTTTTAATGATCATGACAACAGTTTCTATTGCAGTGGCAGGAGATGAACCTCCTACACCCCTGACAAATAAAGAAGCCATTCAATTAGTTCAAACCAATGCTGACTATATCTGGACCCTCATAGCAGCGGCCCTGGTGTTTTTTATGCAGGCAGGATTTTCCCTTGTAGAATCAGGATTTACCAGGGCCAAGAATGCCATCAACATCATGATGAAAAACCTCATGGATTTTTCCATGGGTTCCATCGCCTACTGGGCGTTGGGATTTGGATTGATGTTCGGCGTTTCTAAATCCGGATGGATAGGAACTTCAGGATTCTTTTTGAGCGATTTTACAGTGGGTGGCGATCCGTGGGTCCTGGCATTCTGGATGTTCCAGGTGGTTTTTGCTGCCACGGCCGCCACCATCGTATCCGGCGCCATGGCGGAAAGAACCAAGTTTTCGGGATACCTGGTATACAGCGTTATCGTCAGTGCACTGATCTACCCCATATTCGGAAGCTGGGCCTGGGGAGGCCTTTTTCATGGGGGCGGATGGCTTGAAAAACTGGGTTTTATCGATTTTGCAGGTTCCACCGTTGTTCATTCCGTGGGAGGATGGGCAGCTCTCGCCGGAGCCATTGTCCTGGGTCCCCGATTAGGAAAATATACCAAAGACGGGAAAATCAAACCGATCCTGGGTCACAACATTCCTCTCGCAGCCCTCGGTGTTTTTATCCTCTGGTTAGGTTGGTTCGGTTTTAACCCCGGCTCCACAACAGCAGCAAGCAAAGATATCGCCATGATTTTTGTGAACACCAACCTGGCGGCCGCGGCCGGCGCCGTTTTAGCCATGTTCACATCGTGGATCAGGTTCGGTAAGCCAGACGCAGGCATGAGCCTTAACGGAGCGCTTGCAGGCCTTGTGGCCATTACCGCCGGATGTGCAAATGTAACGCCTTTGAGTGCGGTTATCATCGGGGCAATCGCTGGAATCATCGTGGTTTTCTCAGTCGTCTTCCTTGATCGAATCAAGATCGATGATCCCGTCGGCGCAGTATCCGTTCACGGCGTAAACGGCGCCTGGGGAACCCTTGCAGCAGGTCTCTTTAATATCGGAGGGACCTCGGGGAAGATCATCGGCATCCAGGTGTTGGGGATCGTGGTGTGCTTCGTGTGGACATTTGTGGCAGCCTTCATCATGTTCAAAGTCATCGATAAGACGATAGGTCTGAGAGTCACCCCGCAGGAAGAAGCGGAAGGGCTGGATTTGGGAGAACATGGCGGAAATGCGTATCCCGACTTTGAGGTTTCCACCTATTCACAGAGATAAAAACGGACTGCGTTCCGGAGCCCGGATCAAGAAATACGGGTTCCGAATGCACCACAACATTACCCTTGAACAAATAAGCAATCAAAAAGAAAACATTAAAGAAGCGATTTCTATCTAATCAAAAAAACTGGAGGAAAAAAATGAAAACGGCAATGTTAAAAGCACTATTTACCCTGGTAATCGTAGCGATGACCTTCGGACCTCTAAACACTTTTGCTGAAGAAAAGTTAGAAATTCTGCCCGAACAACAAGTCGGCCTTCCCCCGGGAGAAGGAACCAAAGTAGCAGAGGTAGAAGAAGATACGGATCGACCAAGCGTTTCTGCTGATGTGTCGTTTCTGAGCAAATATATCTGGAGGGGATACGAGCTGAGTAAAGACAGCCTGGTAATCCAACCATCCGTAACGGCAGGCTACAAAGGTTTCAGTATGAACCTGTGGGGAAATCTCGATACGGATGCCTATGCGGGAGACAATGAAGGGCAATCAAAATGGACTGAA
>Ga0307929_1002559_pt1 | contig 11545 bp, 9 predicted proteins | sample AceLakmetage1330_FD_203160 | JGI IMG/M metagenome (GOLD analysis project Ga0307929, IMG submission 203160) | Saline water microbial communities from Ace Lake, Antarctica - #1330 | ecosystem: Environmental > Aquatic > Non-marine Saline and Alkaline > Saline | place: Antarctica: Ace Lake...
GTTGAGCAATCATAGAAAATGGGGATTTTATCGAGGTGAAATCATGAGAGAATCTATAGCAAAATCCATCACAAATACAATTAATGATTTAAACAAAAGTGGATTGGTGGATGATATCACAATGAAAAATATCAAAAATCTCTGCCTTCCTGAAATCAAGGATTATAGTCCTGCAAAAATTGTTTCCATAAGAAAAAAATTTAATTAAGCCAAGCAGCCTTAGCCAGTATTTTTAATATTAGCCCCTCAACCGTTAGTAAATGGGAGCAAGGAAACAAAAAGCCAGCAGGAGCATCAAAAAATCTATTAGACATAAGAGCCGCTTGCAGAAATAAAATCCTTCAAGCTTATTCGCAACATTTGGTTTCTATATTATTGCTTTGTCAATATATAGTGTTGTTGCGAGTAGAAAAGTTATTTCTGCAAAAACCTCATAATTGAAAGGAAAGGCTTAGAAGCTCTCATTTAAGCAATTTGATTCTGGCAATCTTCATGAAAATCTGATCGTCCCTGTTGAAGTCAAGTCCGCTGCTACGGGCCATTTACGTTCTCTTCACCAGTTCATAGACCGTGCACCTCACAGATATGCTGTAAGAATTTATTCCGGAAAATTAGAGATTAATGAGATGAAAATCCTGGATGGGAAGAAATTTGTCCTGCTGAATCTTCCATTTTATTTAGTTGGATCTATTGTTGAGTATCTTGAATGGGTGATGTCCCAATAGCGAAATTCTCAAGCAAAAAATTCAATTTCAAACAATTCAAATCAACCGGTCAAGCCGGTTATTTAGGTTCTTATCTCTGATTTTCGTGTTATTTTGGCAAGAGAGCCAGAAAACCTTTTTGGTTCTTATTTTTTTAACAACAGTATTCCTGATTTCTGAGCATTTTTCTTGACCATTTCCAATTGAAAATCAGGAATCATTTTGTAAGCCAGTTGATCTTGGTTGATAACATACATCAGTGTCAAATTTTTGGGAAATCGTTCAGATAGTTCGATTACAGCAGCAATTGTATTTCGGGCAGTCAAAGAATCATCAACAGGGATAAGCACTTTAGTTTCCATATCTTCACTCCTTTGCTAATAATCATATATAAGGCGCGGCAAAAAGAGCACAATATCCGGACAAAAGGTCAAAATTAATAATATGCCAATTTGAATTAAAATAAAAGGCATAACCGCTTTGGATACGTATACCAGATTGCGGTCAACCACGGCACCTGAAATATACAAACTTACCCCAAGAGGCGGCGTACAATAACCTATACCAAGGTTTATCGTCATCAAAAGACCAAAATGCATGGTATCAATGCCGAATTTGCTGAGCAACGGTAAAAAAATTGGAGTCAGAATCAAGGTTGCCGATATAATATCCATGAACATTCCAACGACCAGAAGAAGAATATTCACCGATAAAAGGAAAACCCATGGTGAGGAAATGTTTTCAACGACCACAGTGGCTATTTTACCGGGGATCTGCTCAAATGTCAGGTATTCACCAAACACAGATGCGCCTGCAACAATAACCAGCAAGGTTGCAGAAGTAACTGCTGATGAAACAATCACCTTTTTTAAATCCACAATTTTCATATCTTTGTGGATAAAAATCTCAACAAAGATAGAATAAAAACAAGCCACGACCGCTGCTTCATTGGCAGTAAACATACCAGAATAGATACCGCCGAAGATTAAAACCGGCAGGAAAAGTGCCCATACACTTTCTTTGACAACAGCAATAATTTCAGCAAAAGAAGGGCGTTCACGTTTTTTCATGCCCATCTTCTTGCACACAAAATAAGAATAAATACTCATGGAAAGCATGATCATGAATCCTGGGATAAAGCCGGTCAAAAAGAGTGCTTCCAGTTGGTCATTACTCACCATGGCGTATAAAATCATGGCAATGGAAGGCGGTATGATAACGCCAAGAATGGGTGCGGTTGTCATAAGACCAACGCTAAACTTCTCATCATATTGATGTTCTATAAGAGCCGGGATCATAAAACCGCCAATGGCAACAACTGTGGCAACGGTTGAACCTGAAATAGCGCCAAAAAACCCACAGGCCAGAACGCCTGCCATACCTAAGCCACCTGGCAGAAAACCCACCAATACATTTGCGGTTTTTATAAGTTTTTCAACAATGGAGCCGGTGGTCATAATATTACCGCATAGAACAAAAAACATCACCACAACCAGGGCGAACTTGTCCATACTGCGATAGAGCACTTCGATAACAATCTGGGGGTCTATTCCCAGCCCGAACACAAGCCCCACCGTACCGGTGAAAAACAACGCCATAAATACAGGGACTGTGGTGGCAAGGCAGCCAATTAGCAAGGCAAATATCAACAAATAATTGCTATCCATATCTATTGCCCTCCTGTAATATCCTGAATGCCACGCCAGTCTTCCCGCATAACAATCAAAGTTCGAATAAACATCATCACACCCATCATTGGCAGGACAGCATAGAGAATCCACTCCGGCATCCGAAGAGTAGCTGTCAGGGCATACTCATCTTCAAACATCATTAGGGTCATCTGTAACCCCAGCCATATCATCAGGCAAGAAAAAACTAAAACCGCCATATGAGAAAAAAGAGCAAGGGGCTTTTTTAGAACGGGCAACATCTGGGGCAATGCATCAATTCGGATCAAAGAACGGCTGCGAATGGCTGCAACAGAACCAATATAGGTGGAAAAATAAATCACCTTGCGAACAACTTCATCAGACCAGTACAAACTATAATCGTTGGTAACTTTGCGTAAAATTACGTTTGCCATGGCTGTAAGCAGCGCAATGGACACAGCAGCGAATAAAGACCATTGCTCAATAAAGAGAAAACAACGGTCAACAGCTTTAAAAAATTTTATAAACATAATTCATCTCTTGTCAAAAAAATAAGGGTCGCGGGGCTTACCCCATCGACCCTTGTATATGATCAGTTAATAAACACCTATTTTGAAAGAGAGTTTCGAACCTTGGTTAAATAATCTGAACCAATTTTTTCGCCCCACTTTGCCATCACAGGTTCAGCCATTTTCTTTAAGTCAGCTATATCTGCATCGGAAAGCTGAATAAACTCGACTCCAGATTCCTTTGCTTTTGCAACTTGAGCATCATGTTGTGTACGAGTCAAAGCTCGTGTTTTTTTACTCTCTTCCTCTATAACTGAAAGAAAAGTTTTACGCAGCTCTTCGGGTAATTTATTCAACCAGCGTTTGTTGATAAGGTGAACAAAAAGGCCCTGGGCATAATTGAGTTCAGTAAAGTATTTCGCAATGGTAAATTTTTTAGTGATATTACAAACAATTGCAGTGTGATCAAGGCCAGTAATAACGCCGGTTTGAAGTGCCTGGGGTACATCAGGCCAAGGCATGACAGTAAATTTAAGGCCCCAAGCCTTGTATGAATCCATATTTACTGGTGCTTCTGCAATACGAAAATTGGTTTTCTTGGCATCGGCAATGGTTTTAACTGCACTTGTGGTTGCCCATCCATACGGCCCGTAACCTGTAACGTCTGCAACGATAATTCCCTGCTTTTGGGCACCATTAGCAAAAGGCTCCCAAAGTTCAGGTGTGTTTCGAAAAGTATCAAGCTTGTCGAAGGTATCAACAACATATGGAAGGTTTACAATTCCAAGACGGTCAGACACATTTGCCGCAGCAACTGATGAAGAGAGCATTCCCTGAACAGCGCCAAGCTTAAGTTTACTGATCACATCTTTTTCACCACCTAATTGTGCAAGGGGTCGGTAGTCCACATAAATTTGACCATTGGTTTTTTCCCAGACAGCATCACGGATATGATAACCTACGGCAACACCTTCAATTACAGGATGAGAAATATTTGAAAGAATATAAGTATATTTTGCACCACTGGGATCAAAATCTGGCTGCCATGCAGCTAAAGGGTTTGCCTTTTTATCGGCAGCAATGGCTGAGGCTGATAAAAAAAGAGTGATTAGTAAAAGTACGAATAGCAGTTTCTTCATGTTAATTCTCCTCTTTGGGAATGGGGTTGCATAAAAAAATCCTGAAATATTTTACAAGAAATTCTCACCAATATGCTGGAATTAAAGGACTTTCTTTTTTCGTTGTGGCTGGTGGTTACAGCCATGTATGTTTATAAGAAAGTCTCACCAACGTACTGGAATTAAAAGACTTTCATTTTTCGTTGTGGGCAGGCCAAATCCCCAATATGGTCTGCCCATGGCAGTTATATTAATTAAAAATTCTAAAATTTGTTAATATAACCTGCCATTAAAGTGGACCCCATGTCAAGACCGTTTTTTCAAGTTAAATTCTAATGGAATATTTCCAGCCTGTCATGGCAATCTTCAACTATTTTGCCTGGCCAAAATTTGAAGGCTCATGTCGCGTTTTGGGGTCATACGTGATTGTGTCACCTCACACGGTTAAGGTCCAACACTTTGGAAATTTGGTTGTTGGAAAAGTTGGGCTTGGTCCTAACTTCGTCCACTTAGACAGAGGAACACCCAAAAAAAATTCTGATTAAAAAAGTGCGGAACATTTTAAGCCCGATTTGGTACTAAAAATAAACAAGTGTCAACAATACCTTCGCCAAATTCAAAACCGATTTGAAATTTGGCAATTAAGATACCATATATTGTGTTGATGTAAGTATTGAGTCTCAACATGCAGGTAAATGTTTAAACCAAAATAAAATTGGCGAAGGTATTAGTCAACTAATTTGTTTTCAACATAGAAACTAAATCGAGTCATGAAAACTATATATAACGAATCAAATGACTTGGCAATCGAAAAGACAAATGGGAACGCATTGATGCGGCGGAATTTGTTCCTAATTTTGAAACGAGGGTTCAAACTATTAGCCAGTGTGATTTTGCTGAAATTGTTGGATCCCAAAAATTCTTCAGTAACTCTTCTAACTTTGGAAAATGTTGCGCTTGCCCTTGGGAAAAGACTAAAACTTCAATTTGCGTAATTGCCGAACCTAACGCTTAACCAGACCGCGAGAAGCTCAGCCGCTTTTCCAGAGGTTAGTGGCGCGGCTGGTTAGAGCACCCTGTTAGAAAAGAAATGATATATGAATGAAAATACAAAAATTCAGATAGTCGGGGGATTACACATAGTCAAAATTTCACCTCTATTTCGATTGATGCCTTTCATACAGGCTTTGTGATTGCAGAGATTAGTACAAAAGGTGGCCCACCTGGAAATGATCCGATCGAATTTTATGAAATCCTGTCCCCTTGGTTAAGAAAGAAGTATGAGCAGGAATAACTGCACCAAGATTTGATTTGATCATAAATTTTGAAGTCCGATAGAAAGTCAGTTCAAATTTTAATCATGATGGGGTTTAATTCACCGCTGCTTGCGGCGATTGAAATCCAATCTACCGAATCAAGTTTATCGCGATAGCAGTTTTGCTTTTTAAACTGCGTAAGCGATAAACTCCATACCCCGTTGCTTGCAGAGAAGGGTTATTGATTCCTGGAAAAATTTATCAGGATGCAATCAAATGCAATAGTTTTCAAAATTGTTTGATGTTTTGCTCTAAAGGTGTATTTAAGAGAGTATATAAAATTAAGAAAAAAATTGTAAAACTATTGACATATTTTACCTGTACTACCCAATAAGGGGAAGGCTTTATTTTTAATAATGGGAATTGATTATAACAAAAATATGAAATTAAGAATTAAAAATATGGAAAAATGGAAAAATGGAAAAATGGAAAAATGGAAAAATGGAAAAATGGAAAAATGGAAAAATGGAAAAATGGAAAAATGGAAAAATGGAAAAATGGAAAAATGGAAAAATGGAAAAATGGAAACCGGGTGTACCGAAGGGTGTTCTTTTGTTTCTGGCGGGGATAATATGGATAATGGTAGGAATTATGCTGAATCGTTTGGCGTATTCATGGCTAAGGGTTGAAAAATTAGATTCCGCTCTTTTATCAGCGACTATTGGATTTGGTTGCAGTCTTATAATTCATCATTGTGGGTTTCTTCGCATCGTTGATCGAAATCTCGATAGAATTCTTCCCATGCAGGGTAGACAGTGTCTGTTTTCATTTATGCCGTGGAAGAGCTATATTCTTATCTTAATAATGATTTTATTTGGGGTTTTACTTCGTCATTCGCCAATTCCCAAATTATACATATCTGTTTTATATATCGGAATTGGAACGGGATTAATTCTGTCAAGTATACGATACTTGCGGTACCTTATATTGATAATTAAAGGCAAATAGATAGTATGCTCTTTTTTTCTCAATATGGTTCAGATGTAATGCATAAGCATGATAGAAATGAACATAATTATTTATAGTGACGATTCAACAGCAAAAATGTGCGTGTCGGTTTAAATTCAAATTGATGGGATTATAATTTTGAGATGTTGAAAGGTTTGAAATGAGACTACATCCGTCATATAAAGGTAAAAAAATGAGGGTAGGGGGGCTTCTGCCATGACGTCCATTTTCAGAAAAGCAGCGCCTGTTCATCCGATTCCTGCCCGGATAAAGTTATTTCGGGCTTGGTTCTAACTTCACCCACTATTAGTCATTTCATAAAATGAGAGATGAAACTCGCTAAAATATCAATATGTTGAAATTAATCCATCAAAATTTGTAGGCATTCTGGGCGAAGTTAGACCCAAGCCCCAGAATTTCATCCCGACTCCTTTATGTCAAACCGTAAAAGGAGAAACCAACCCGATCTCCTTACATACCGGGCAGTGCATCCAACAACATGTTATCAGTAGACCCGTTGAGCTGAAAACCGACAATGGGGTTGGTCGATGAAAATGAGATATATGTGGCTTCACTGATATCAGTTGTAAATAGTTCCTGAGCCGAACCGACGCTCTTTTCATGGGGATCGAGTGACAGGCTTGTTGTGGCCACCTGGGTCCCATCATCTTTCATGGCATTGAGAGTTACACTTGCTGATGAAGACTGAATATTCACCAGTGCAATGCCTGTCCATCCGCTTTTCTCAATTTTTGGAAAAACTCCTGAGGTAACACTTATATTCACACAGGTATATCCGCCAAGCTGTTGATGATTATTGGTTCCAAACAATTCAAATCCACTCAGCGCCTGAGTAGAGGCAATATGAAACCAGGCAGCATTGGAAGGACAATTCAGCTGCTCTGCATTTCCGATATATTTGTCGTTGCCTTGGATTTCCATGGTCTGGACTGTCAATGCTGTGCCGTCCTCCTGATAGGGCGTTATGGTCAATGTAGCAGTGGAAGATGATGGATTATAGGCAACAATCCCGGTCCACCAGGTATTGAAGTTGGCAATGTGAGGAAAATAAAGGTCCACCGTGGTATCATCCTTGAGCAGGAGGCCGTTCAAGTAATATTGTCCTATGCCACTATTGGAAATAAACAGTTCAAGTCCGACAATACCGCTGGCATTTGAAATCACACCTGATTTTATGTTTGGTTGAGATGTGCCCGAAAAAAGGCTTTTAATTGAGAATGCATCATGTTGGTATGCTGCCAGTGTAACTGTCTTGGTTGTACCATTACTAAACTGAATGGTTAATGTTTTGTCAGAATCTGTGGTATTGAGAAGACTAAGGCCTGTCGACCAGGTTACATTGGAGGCAATGTGCGGGATATATGCATCTGAGCTGTTCACATCCATGGTTGCAGGGATAGCACCTCTATATGACCCTGCTATATAAAATTTCATATATCCGCAGACATCAGTGGAACTGGATTCGAGAATCATATATCCTATACTTGTCGCACTGGTAAAGTCACTCCCAACAGTAAACTGCCTTCGGGCATTGGCCGTCAGTGATATGGGTGTGGATGAAAGCTGTACCCCTGCATCATTATACGCCAACAAATTTCCGGTCAATGTCTGGAAACTGCTGGTATTAATGATACATACTTCCGTATCCCATGCATTTTTTGCTGAGATATGTGGAAAATACATTTTATTTTCAGGTAGAGGGGTTTGGGCAGGAATGATATTTACCTTGAGTGCTTTCTGGATTTTTGATGTCCCCTGGCCTTTGACAAAGATCAAGTTATGAGTGTTCAAAAAACCAGGCCCTGGAATCTAGCTGAATACACCAGAGGAATCCAGAGTTGACCCTGTCGGAAGGCCTGCATTAACATTTATTTTTTGATGATATCCGCGATACCCGGTTTCATTGAGATGAACTTCAATACGGCCGCCTTCTTGGATGGTTAGATGCATAATATCATTGATATCCGGATTCAAATTTTTCAACGATGTGGTGGTATCATATCCCGTTCGGTACTGAGCCTGAGTCGCATAGTCGCCTCGAATGATTTTATCGGCTGCTGCTGGAACAAAATCCTTTGATTCACCTTCACCTCTGCTGTTGCTGACGGTAAAGTATCTGGATCCAATGCCATCTGGTTTTCTGCCCGTGTCTGAAGCTGACCAGTAAATGCAATGAACACCATCACTATAGGCTGTGGTATCCCACAAAAAAATGCCCCCAGCACCGTCGGAGTTATTGTAATTAGGAAACAACTCAGCAATATCTGATCGGTATTTATTATATGAAGGGTGTCCGGCATTTGTGCCGTCGATCCATACATCGATGGTACTCCCATCGATTGGAATGGTCCCCGGTTGAGGGGTTAAAGCCCAGCCGAAACAAGAAGAAGTAGATCCGGAGACGAATGTTTCGCCCGCTGGAGTATCAATTGCGCCAAAAGGTTTTACAGAATTTGCATTATCACAGTAAATGGTTTTTGTTCCCAGAGTTGTCTGGTTACCTTCAGTATCTTCTGCAACCGCACGAATGTTATATGTACCGTTTCCTCCGCCGGGCAGAAAATTGGTCAACATCATATATCCCCAGCCCGCATTATAGTTGACTGGATAATCTGGATAGAGTGCTTCAACATCTGGCCGAGAACCTTCGACCATAGTTGCATCTCCTATATATGTTGCCCCGCTATATATCTTTACGCTTTCTGTTTTAACATCATCAAGGGCCCAGCCCGTAACCGGAATACTACTTCGTACAGTAGAACCAGAGAATGGTGTATCAAATATTCCAAAAGGGTTCGCATCCTGTTCGGGATTAAGGACATGCATGGCAACGGGAAGGCTGATCGGTGAGCCAGAACTCATATCTATGGAAATACTTCCTGTGTAGGTATCTGCAACATAACCGCATGGACCGACAGAAACAGTAATTATAGCATACCCTCCAGGCAGGATCACCCCTGAAGAAGGATATGTACTGAGCCATTCAGAGTTATTATATACTGCATAAGTAACCGATTCAGTGCCGTTATTATAAATGGTAACCGTCTGTGACCCGGTGTATGTTGAGGTGACATTACCATTTTTAACCGCACCGAAAACAAGGCTGTATCTATTTAAGGATACGTCAGCGGCATATGCCGGGGATTGGTATGCAAATATAAAAATGACATATAAGAATAAAAAAAATGCTACTTTACCATGTATCTTCATAAGGCACCTCCATTCACCATAAATAGCCATAAATAATGATATTTGATATTTTTTTCAAATTATTAATAATCAAAAAATATTATAACAACCAAATGTATATGTCAAACCTTCAAAAATTTTATAATTCTTACATTGCAACTTACCAGGACCATTCTTAATCTTGAACTCATAAAAGCGTGCCAAATGATGAGTTCAAAAAGATTAACGAATTTGTTGTTTAAATGTTGCCCCAAATTTAGCAGAACTATCAAGAAATACTGTAATAATAATAGGTTAAACGAATTTAAATTTGTAACAACCCGAGTTCATTTAGCTTTTTAAAAGCTATGGTTGTAAGTGGCTAAAATTACAAGTAAAATTTAAAGGTTGTTTTTCGTGAACAGAATTAAATAATTACTGTAAAATTAATAACTTACAAAATTATTAACTTGATTGTATAGGGATTTCCATTTTATGAATTGTTAAATTAACGAGTTGCAAAAAGTCCGCCCAAAGGGCGCTAATTTAATTTTTTCAGGATAGATGCCAGGGTTTCTGCTTCTGTGAATTTTCTTGTGTAGGTGAATTCGTCGTTTGTTTTAAGACCGTTGATGGCTTTTTTTCGCATTGGATTTGCCATGGTTTCTATTGAACACTCCTTTAGAGTAATAATTCAATTTTCGGTGGTGATTGATTTGTTGGGGGCAGACTTTCATCTCCAGTCAAAGAAAGTTTGTAACTTTTAGATTGTAAAAAATAATTCTTGATAAAAATGACCATTTGTGTAGATTGGGTTGGGTAATAAAAAAATATCTTTTTGCAAACATGGGTTAGGTGATACGCCTTCAGAAAAGTATCCTTTCTATTAATTTTTCAAGGGATTGGTGTCTCACTTACATTGACACTGAGGGCATGTAATCCAAAAAGTGGAGCTATGCCGTTAGACCTTAAAATCAAGCGGACTTACTGTTTCTTTCAGGGTTTTTGATTTAACCGTATGTGTATATATCATTGTGGTTTTGACATCGCTGTGTCCCAGCAGTACCTGAATGGTTCTGATATCATAGTTGGCCTACAGCTAATGACTTGCAAAACTATGGCGGAAGGTATGAGGTGTTGCAGCCGCTAAACTTAACGTTCTTGGCGGCGCTCAGCATCGCGTTGGTGATGGCGTTTCAATGGCATTTATCTATTATTTACCCCATCACCAAACCGGTTAAATGGTGTTCAGAAAAGCGGATGCGTATACATTATCAATGTTTTAGGCACACAGTGTCCCATGAAGCGCCATCTGGGCCTGAGCGAACTGGTCCCTTTCAACGATAAACTGCATGTTTGTTTGCCTCTTTGTCTGTGAAACAGCGAGAATATTGATGGACTTGCCAGCCAGAGCCAGCGCCGCTTTAGCCATTATTCCAGGTTGGGCAATATTTGAGCCAATGGCGCAGACGATGGCCACCGGGCTTGTCAAGACCTCTTCCATGGCCTCATTGAGTTCAGCTATAAAATGGGGCGTACAGTCTTTCTCTTCAATGATCAAATCGATGGTGTTGGCATTGGTCATCTTGGAGATGTAAGATACATGATATTTGTCAAAGATCTGCATGATACGGAGATCAAATCCAACTTCTCCCACCATTCTGGTATCATGGATTTCCATGCAGATGACCGCCTTGGAGCCAGTGATAATTTCGACCTTTGACTCCGGGGCGATGAAATCCTTGGTTATGAGTGTTCCTGGATGATCAGGGTCAAATGCATTTTTTATTCGGATAGGGATATTTTTAATCTCAAGCGGTTTTGATGCTTTGGGGTGTATCGCCTCCATGCCCACATCCGCCAGTTGGTCAGCCACATCATAATTGGTATTACAGACAGGTTTGACGTTTTCTTCACCGATGATCAACGGATCACCTGAGCAGAGGTGGTATTCCTTGTGAATAACCGCCTCATCCGCACCTAATAATACAGCGACTTTTGAGAACGTCACCTCGGAGTATCCTCTGTCAAATTCTCGCATGATGCCCTCTGTCCCTTTTGTATAACCGGTTGAAAAACAAATTGTGGAGAAGGGGTTAATTTGGGCAAAAC
>Ga0307929_1002561_pt1 | contig 11541 bp, 12 predicted proteins | sample AceLakmetage1330_FD_203160 | JGI IMG/M metagenome (GOLD analysis project Ga0307929, IMG submission 203160) | Saline water microbial communities from Ace Lake, Antarctica - #1330 | ecosystem: Environmental > Aquatic > Non-marine Saline and Alkaline > Saline | place: Antarctica: Ace Lake...
CCATCCCGCCGAACTCTGTGCAGGAAGTAACCTACCGGGTAAGCAGGGACACAGGAAATCTCCGTTTTCCTCTTGACTTTACTTATCATAGATGTCCCCGGAACTTCCGAAATTTACCCTGCAAGTATGGAGCAGTATGTGTGTGATAGCTTTTATGGCTCCAGGTTAACTGGCATCTCGATATTTTAGGAAAATGAAAAAAAATAATTATAGACTGCCTTTATCCCTTCCCAAGCTAATCGAAAAGGTCGGATGAGGTAGTGTAAAAAAGAAAGACAAGCAGGTAGGGGGTAGCGCTGCCAGTCATAACGGGTGGGGATCAAGAAAAGTCTTAGTGCATATCGGATAGCCAGTAACGGGCGATCCATACTGAGTAGATGATATTTCATAAACCGATGGCTTGTAAAAGCCGATGAAGATCGTTTGGAAGAGAGCAGATTCATAGAAATTTGCTGAACCAAGTCAACACCACGTGAATCTTCCCGAAGGCGTATAGCGAATTGCTCTGGGATTATTGTACCAAACAGATCCTGGGCTAACAGCAACCCTATTGATAGCATCCGTAAACCGCTGTATTTTGATGCTGTCAGGAAAAGACTGTCCCAGTCTAGGTTCGGGCATTTACCTATTAACCCGGCAACACAACAAACATGATCCAACTGCTTCCAGGTATGCTGGTTCCCGTGGACACAGAGATAAAAAAGAAGATCTTCATCAGAAAAGACAGATATCTTCTCACCACCAATTTCCATGGTTATGTGCTTCTTAAACAGGCCCTCAAAAGTCATTTGAGAAGGAAAGTATCCACCGGTAATTTCCCATTGAAGGTCAAGAGAAACGCCGCTTGTCGTGTGCAGCAAGGGATATTCATTATCTGTTGTGGATAGTTTGTGTAACTGTTGATCGTTTAACGAAAAAAGTGGCAGGAATCCCTGGGTGGCAAGAACCTTAACTGCCAGTAACAACTGTTTTTGCTGGATCAGTACATCGATATCAGCAAAGCTACGAAGAGAAGAATTGTCATGCAAGGTGATCGCAAGCACAGGTCCTTTGAATGGCATGGCCGAGATTTCATGTTCCCTGAGCAATGACAAAACACGAGTCAGATACCCTGTCATCATAAGGTTTCTGGCGCCGTTATTTCTGTAGATTTGTTTGCCTTGCTTAAGTAGTTCTTGTGGCACTAAATCAGAACAGTATTTACGTAAATTCCTATACACCAGAGGTAATACACGGTGCTGTATGGCTAAATCAAAAAAGTTATGCCATTCATTTTTCTTGTGACATAACTCTTTTAATTGCTCAACTTGTACCGGGGATAAGTCAGCTCTTGCGCAGAGTACAATTATTTCCAAAGCCACTGACCAATTTTCCGTGCAGGTTTCATCCATAAAGTCCATGGGTAAGGTTTTAGTTCATTCTCTTCCCAGGCCTTCCTATCCATTCTATTTGCTGCCAGACGGTTTTTTACAGAAGCATTACTTATTCCGCCTGTGCGCATCTTGACTAGGACCTCAGGGATGTAAGCAGCCTTTATTTTGTGTTTAACTAAAAAACGGAGCATTATTTCATAATCGGCTGCTGATCCTAAGTCCGTATTAAATAAACCATATTTTTCATAAACAGAACGTCTCACAAAAAATGTGGGATGGGGAGGCATCCATCCCCAGTAAAACTTTTCAGGGCTGAAGGAGCCAGATCGCCAGTTGCGAATAATCTTGTCACTATTGGAACCGTCGACATACAGTAAGTCTCCATAACAGGCGTCAATTGAGGGATCATCAAAAGCCCGTAGCACTTTGGTAAGAGTATCGCCCGCAGGATAAAAGTCGTCAGCATTAAGAATCCCTACGATTTCACCACTCGTAAGTCCCAGGCCTTTATTCATTGCATCGTAAATTCCTGTATCTGGTTCAGAAATAATATGTGCCAGTGAGTCACTGTGTTCGTTAATAATTGTAAGAGTCGAATCCTCAGACATTCCATCTATAAGTATATGTTCCACTGCTACGGTTTGCTTTTTAATACACTCCAGACAATCATGGATGGTGGCAGTAGCATTATAGGTAGCAGTGACGATAGATATCTTATTGGTCATTTGTTAGGCTGAGATGCAAGAATAGAATTTTTCAGGAAGGCAATAATAGGAGAAGTTAGGAGAATACCACATAAACTAAAAAGAATATCTTCAAGTTTTGCCTGCCTTGTCATTGAAAAGGATTGAGAAAACTCTCCTAAGCATGCCAAACAGGTAACAAAAAGAATAGCTTTAACGTAATTTTCCTGAAAAACGTGGAAAGCTACCAAGGTCAGCATAAAACAAGCAATAATATGTCCAGCATTTGAGAGATTAGTTGCATTGTCGCCGCTAACCCAGACCGGATTAATTGAAAACAGATGAGAAAAGTAGAGATAAACACCATTTAAAGAATCACGACTTAGCAGGCTCATTACACAGATGATTGTAATAAGAAGAATAAATAAAAAATGATGCTTTTGCAGGTCATTGTGTTTCAAGACAATTCTTCCTTTGATTCTGTATACTCGGGTTGAAAAAAGAAGTACTCATACAATAGTAGTCTTTGTTAACGGGATTTCCCTGGTGTTTGCTGACTTTTCTTATATTCCTTAACCTTACAGTTGATCATGAATTCATAGAACGCACGAAGCACACTAAAAACAAACCCTGCACTGCCATCCAGAAATCCGCGTTTAAGAATGTACAGCGCAAAAAACATAGCCAGTGGTCTGCCGGGCATCCGGTAGACAATCCCTTTCACAGCCCGTCGTCTGTCAGTCGGGTCACTGCTAAAAAATTCACCAAATGAAGGAGTTGCCAACCCACCCTCAATTAATAACCTCGCTTCCATGGTTGAATAGCGATTATGCTTGTCAATCCACGATGCAATGCCTTTGTTAAATGGATAATGATCAAGATGTTCCTGTAAATATCCAACCTCACCATCGGTGACATATTCTTCGTTGATCTCTCTTTCAACCTGAACAGAACCAATTTTAATTAACCTGCCGAACCAGGTGGGGTAGCCACTGCTGTGTTTGATCCATTTCCCTAAGAAATGGTCTTTACGCCGCATACGGTAAATAGTTGTGTCCTTTCCACCATTCTTCAACTGCGCTTGCATTTCAGCAACCAACTCCGATGGCACAGCTTCATCAGCATCCACCATAAGCAACCAGTCATGTTTATAACTGATATCATTTAAACCATAATTCCGCTGAGCCGCATAATTATCAAATGTTCTCTGTATAAAACGGGCACCAGCAGCAAGTGTCAACTCTTTAGTTTTATCGCAACTGTATGAATCAAGAACCACAATGTCGTCGCACCAGGAAAGGGAAGGCAGACAAACAGGAAGGTTTTGTTCTTCGTTTAATGTGAGAATCAGGACAGAGATTGACATGGTCAGATTTTATCCTGTATAATGTATATGTTGCAGTTGTTTTTCTGCAGCATTGCTAAGATAGCACTCGAAGTGCAGAAAAGAATTTAGGCCAACTGCTTTATCCAAAGATGATTTGAACACTACTTTTTCCAGTTCATTGATCGTAAGGAGTTTTTTTTATGTCACTGTCATTTCTTCATTTGATACTATATTTTTTTTGCCGAGATAACCATTGATTTCCAAAGGTAAGGTGCCCTTCCTGCGCCTCGGAATATAAAGTTGTCAAAGCCAGATTTTTGGAGAAGATTTTTCAAAGTTTTGTATGACCAGAACTTTATATGTCCACCATCCCATAAAACAGTATGGTGCTTGTCCCAGGCGTTAGCAAGAGAGAGAATGAGATTTTTAAAATAGCCGTGATAGGGAGTGCTAATTATTAAAAATCCATTAGGCTTTAGTAGATTAGTGATATTGGTTGCATATAGCCGTGGATAGTAAAGGTGTTCGACTACTTCAGAGGAGAGGACAATATCCCAACCAGTGCCAAATTGTTCGCTGAGATCATCATAGACAGATGCAACGTGGAATATCCCTTTGGGATGTTTATCCTTCGCATGTTTAATTCCTGTTTCACTAGCATCTAAGCCTGTTACATTGTATCCCTGCCTAAGGAGTTGCCCAGCGAGGTAGCCATTTCCACACCCCACGTCAATGATTTTAATTTTCTTTTTGTCATACCTTTGGGCAATGCCTTCAAAAACTTCTAGTAGTACAGGAAGTAAAAAACCATGTGCATGAGTGGCGTCGCTACTTTTCCAGCCATAATCAGAAAGGGGGTTATTGTTTGACATGTCGCACCTTTATTTGTTTTGCGGGATTACCAGCCATTATTGACCATGGTGTTATATCTTTAATTATAACTGCTCTGGCACCCACAATGGCTCCATCACCAATGGAGACATTAGGACCGATAAAACTATCAGCACAGATCCAGCATTGGTTACCAATAGTGATTGGAGTCTTTATGAGAGGTAGGGCTGGGGACGTATAATCATGCGTGCCGGCGCAAAGATGAGCACGGTGAGAGATTGTCGCTTCTGTGCCAATTGTGATTTTCCCTAGATTGTATATGAACGCGTGTTCACCAATGCTAGACCAATCGCCAACCTTAAGATTCCAAGGCATGTATATTGTTGCAGAATTGTAAATGTGAACTTTGCTGCCAATACGTGCACCAAAGGCTTTGAGCAAAAGGCAACGCCAGCGAAAGAAAGGGCGAGGGCTATAGCGAAAGAGCGGTGAACAAAGGCTCCATAGAATGCGTAGCATTAGTTCTTTTTTGCTATATTTGAATGATGCCCTGTTTTGGCTAATATTTAATTTGTCCGATGGCATTAATCTGTAATCACGCATTCTGGTGGAGTCCCACTATTCAGTACCCAATCATAAACTAAGATCATCTCCCGAGCAATTGTTTCCCATGAATATTTTTTCATTACTAAGGCTTTCCCTCTTTGGCCCATAGCTTGTTGTTCTTCATTTGAAATACTCATTGCCACTTCTAAAGCACCTATTAGAGGCTTGACGCCAACGTCTATCCACCACCCACATTTGTATGATTCAAGATCTTCCCAAGGTGCAGCTTTTGTTGTTATGACTGGAACCTTATTTGCTAAAGCCTCGGCTATGGCAACACCGAAGTTCTCTGTGAAAGTCGGTAAAACGAATAAATCAGCCTTTGCAAACAATTCTGCTTTCTTGATGTTGTCGTAGACAGGCCCAACAAAATTGAAACTATCGCCAAGGTTCTTTTGTTTTATGGCCATTTCTACTTCTTCTCTATGCCCACAGACATCTGGGCCTACTATTGTTACTTGCCACTCTTCCGGCTGAAGTACCCCCCAAGCTTCTACCAAAGTAAGCAATCCCTTGACAGGGTGAATACGAGATAGAAACAAGATATTCTTTTTTGAGGGTGGTGAAATCTTTAGTAGATTCTTGACTTTATGGGGGATGTCGACACCGTTTGGAATAATGGCTATGGGTTGTTTGTAGCCCAAATCCCGGATACATTTTGTTTCTTCATATGAAGTTGCACAAAATACATTGGTTGCTAAAAGATCTTTTTGTTGGTACATGCTCCAAATTAATCTTTTCTTTAGATATTTATATTTTAATGCCCAAGGTGATAACATTCCGTGTGGACTCACAATTAATGGGATGTCTAGTTGCCTAGCAACCTTTACTGTATTGTGGTTTGTTGGTAACCATATTCCATTGCTGTGGATGATGTTAATATTTTTATTTGTACAAAAGCATTGGAGTTCTTTTTGGTAGAGTGATTTTAGAAATGGAAAAAGCTCATTAATCTGATTTTTTGCAAGAAAAGATGAGGAATTATTTTTTGTAGAAGTGAAAATTTTGTTAAATATCCCTTTAGAGCTTAGTCCCCTACACAGGGAGCTAACCGTTTGGGCGGGTCCTCCAGTATCTGGCCCCATCTCCGCTATAGCTTGTAAGATTCTAGGGTTTGCCGTCGACATAGCAACTCTCCACAATTAAATAGGTAACTCCAGGTGTTTCCTAGGGGCTCTTTCCGTTATTGAAACAATCGTTTAATGCATGTCAGGGGCTGTCGTGAGCCATTCCGCAGCTAGCTTTTTTGCTTGGTTTGATCCGAAAATTTTATATTTTAAAAAAACTAACCCTTGAAGACTTGCAAGTTTTAGCATTAGTGTCCAAAATTTTTGTAATGTGAAATTATTTTGAATAGTATGCCACTCGTCCCTTATTACCGAGTTAAATTTTCTTAATTCAAACGATCTATTCTTATTTAACTTTTCTTCAATCCATTTTAAAAAAAACTGACTTTTATTTGCGTTCATGTCCAGAGGATCAGCATAGCCAGTTTTTCGTAAGAAATGCGTAACCCTCCCAGCTAGTGAAAAAATTTCGCAATTATCATTTTGTGCAGTAAGAGAATCTTCATGTATCCTTAGGTGTATTAATGGCTCTTCCAAACAGGCTATCTTTCCTATTGCACCAATCCTTAACCATAAATCACAATCCTCAGCTCCATTTAAGACCTCCCTGTAGCCCTCGAGTTGCAGTGCAGTTTCACGTTTGTAAAAAGCAGAAGAATGCGGGAAGGTTGGACCGTTTTTTTCTATCCATGTTATAATTTTAGAGTGTTCTGCTGGGTATCGATACTGCTTTATGATTCTGTCTTTGTTGTCAATAGTGAAGTAAGCAGAACCTAATAACATTATATCAGGGTGTTCGTTTACAAATTGGAATTGCTGCTCTATGCGCGTTGGGAGGGAAATATCATCAGCATCCATCCTGGCAATCCATTCACCTGTTGCCCTTGTCAATCCAACGTTTAATGACTTAGTGAGGCCTGTGTTTTTTTTCTCTATTGTTATTATTCTGTTGTCACGATTTTGGTAATCTTTGATTATGTCGAGTGTGTTGTCGGTAGACCCATCATCAATCAATATAAATTCAAAGTCTGTAAATGTTTGAGAGAGTATGCTGTCAATTGCTTTAGGAAGAAAATAATTTGCATTAAAACAAGATGTGAGGATAGATATTTTAGGTGGCATTTTTATATTTTTATCCATTTATCTGGTAACAATCCGTCAAAGCCCCATGACATTATTCCGTCATGCACTTCACCCCTAGGTGTGATTACACATTTATTAGTAGTCTCCGCTAACCAGGCACCCCACCAACTGAAGGTGCTGTTGGCTATTATAAAGTGATTACATTTACTCATTAACCATAAGTCTGCGTAAGCATTTATGTCACCGTTGTTGTTGCTTATGCAAGTCATACGGTTGGCAGGGAGTTTTAGTTGGCTTCTTGCAGCATTTGGTCGGTCAGAGAATATAAAATAGTGGGCATTTGGTACAAATCTTTCCATTTCTGCAATAGAACGTATGTAGTAATCTTTGCTGATATTGTTTGTTTCGTTGGCTTGCGGTGCATCGAAAAAACGAATATGAACTGCAACTGCTACTCTCCTTTGTATCGCTGATGCTATCGCCAGGTTTGGGGAATCAATGGGAGGTATGATGCGTAAGTCAGCTCGAAGAGTTTGTTCCACATCAAGGAAGTATTTTTCACTTTGCCAATAGCCTTCTATATATGTGGTACCTCTAGGCTTGAATTTTATAAGTCGATGGTCGAAATTAACTCCTTTCTGTTGAATGTATTTACGATCTTCAAAAGGCCGGCGACGGTTGTATGCACGTTTGGCAAATCTCCTAATTCGTGAAAGTGGCTCTAAGCGCTCTGATTTTGTTGCTTTGCGAGATGTAATGTTGAAGTGGTCGAGCTGATAGTGGCGGCAAAATCGGTAATCACGTGTAAAGCCACTTGTATCATCCAGTATAAGCTCGGCATTATTGACAAGAGCTAGGCGCCTTGCTGCAGAATAACTAAATAGTTGATTGCCCATTCCACCTGCGATACGAGAAATTATTTTAGCCATTATTAACTTATTTTTAGTGAGATTGTGTCAAACGGTTAATGCAATTGTATATATGGATTCGATAACTATGACTGTAATGATAGGTAGAATTAGTGGTATCCCATGCTGTTTGATAGCCAGTATTGGAGCGAAGAATGGAAAAAAAATGAGAAGATAACTATGGAATCCAGTAGCTCCTCCTATTATTGAAGTTGACATAATAAGACCATACAAAAGAAGAGGAAGCAAGTCTTTGTGAAGGTTTAACAAAGGTCGTATACGTAGGATGATCCTAGTGAAAAAATATATTCCCGTTAGTGATGAAAGAATATGCATTATGAAATGTAAAATATTACCACCATAAATTGTTGGAATGTAAATGTTCGCTTTTTGCCATGGAAATGGACTCAAAAGAGCAAACATATATTTCATAACAATGGTAAGATATGGGGTATTGGCCAAGTACCCAAAAGTATTTGCTCCCTGTTGTGATATCTCTATGTAAATTTCGGATTGTTCCGCAAAATACGAGTATGCACCACTAGTACTGGTAATGATAGCAATTAAAAATAGTACTAGCTTTGTTTTTGATATGGACTTTTTGTGGATTATTAAAAGAATTATGAAACTGTAGGCTAAAATAGGTACAAAATAAACAGTCTTTGAGATTGTGACACCAGCAATGGCGATAAATAACCAGAGTAGCTTGTGTATCGAAACAGATTGAATTATAGCGGAAAACGAAATGTAAAAGAGTAGCACTGAAAAATATGTGAAATTATGCCTTGTCGGTGCGTTTCCTAGTTCAAAAAAAGATGGTGAGATAATTGAAAATAATATTATGAAAAAGAGGTAGTCTTCTTTTGTGGTATTCCATTGTTTAGAAAGAACTAGGCAGATTACAACTAAAAAAGTATGGAAGCATGATTGCCAATAAAAGTAAGTAGTACTACTAGGGGTGCCATAGAGGTATTGTGGGATAAGAATATTAGGGTAAATTCCTAAATATAGACTTTTGATTTCTCCTGCTAGCAATATGCCTACTATTTGTTCAATGTTGTTCTGAAGTAACGGTGTGTAGTATTTTACTACATTAAAATAGACATCCCCATCACCGAGAAATATAAACGGAGTGACGTAGAATTGGCTTAGCAACCAAACCATAAAGGGGTGGAGAAGAAACAGATAGCGTAATCTGTGTTTGAATGAATTGACACAGAATAAACAAAAAAGACTATCTACCAATAGTATGGCAATGTCGGGGGAATTGTTTAGGGCAAATAACACTAATACTGATGCCGTAAGTGTCGCTATAAAAAGTACAAACAGTGGTTTGCGTGTATTATCAGTATGAAATGGGCTGACTTTAAATTTTGATATTGGTTGCAAGTAGTTTGTTTGACGCATTAGTAATATGTTTTTTAATTTGTCTGTACTATCAGTGAGTTGACTGGTGAATGCGGAGTCAATTCATGTGTGACGGACTATAGATTGAACTATCCTCAGTTTTCTTGGGTGTCTGCGGAGTTCGAAAAGACAATCGAGCCATCCATGTGAAATATACCGCAGAGAATACTACAATAGCAACAACAACACCCAAAATGCCGGCTATGTATGCGCCAATAAAATTAAAAGCCGTACCCAAGATTGCTGTAATAATCTTTGCCCATGTCATAGTTAATGTTTTCATTTCACTCGCAAGTTTGACACTAAGCACTTGTGCTGACGCAAAGATACCTCCTGCGAGCAGCACCCAAGGTAGCAGGTAGGAAATGCTGCGATATTGCTCTGACACGAGTAGTTGAAATATCCAATCATGAAAAAATAAACTTGACGAAACAGCAGCCAATGTCAGCAGTAAGCTTGAGGCTGTTAGTTTCCAAGCAATACGGTGCACATAGGTATTACGTGAAAGGTCTGTTGCGTCACCTGACCGCTGATAAAGAATAGGACCGAGGAAAGACATAGCTAAACCAGTCGCCATTGCGATAGGAGTATAACCTAACTGGAAAAGTACCGCATAAAGACCGACTTCTTGTGTGGATGTGAAAACATCTAAAAACCAGCGGTCTGAGCTTAGTTGTATCCAGGTGAATATACCCCATGCTGAAAATGGCCATGAGAAACTCCATATTTTTTTCCCCCATTTGAAATCAATGTTATCTCTTGCTCCATGCTGTGGTAGTGTTGTGCGAAGGAAGAAGAGTTGGGAGCAGGTAATTAGGAGAGATGAAAGTGCGTAGCCAATGACTACTGCCGTACTTGACTTTCCCAGCCATAGTATAGCCACAATGGCTAGTAAGATCTTCAGCCAAGCCCCAACTCCATTGTGAAAGGCGACAACTGCTCGTTGACGAGCCGCATTTTGGATACCATTGAGCGTTCCATTATAGCCATCTAATATGGAGAATATTAAAGTTGCTGTGATAAGGCTTGCCCATTCTAGGTTTCCCCAAAAAAACAATCCTCCCAATAATAAGGTTCCGATTGCAGATACTGCCAATGTGGCGAATAGTAGTAACCGTATGGAATTATTGATGTAGCTGGTGAGCTGTTGCTTTTCTACTGCAACCGAGTAAAAACGACTAATGCCATTACTTAATCCGCCCATTACGATTTGATTAACTAGCCCTGCAACAGTTAGCCCAATGGCAAGTCGGCCGTATTGAGCTGGTTCAAGGTAATTGGTGAGTACACGAATTAAAACAAGCGAACCTGCCACTGTGGCAATCTGCCCAAGAATAATCCAACAACCTTCCTTGCCAAGACGACGAGTGCGTGGACTATTAAGTGAAGAGAAGATGGAGAGGAAAGTCATTTATGAGCAAATAGATATGAGAGACTTGGTGAGTGAGTAAGCTGTTTTAATGATATTCCCCTGTACAACCGGTGCTTTACTTATGAAAGGGTGTAGCATAGGATGTGTTTGCAAAATTTATTGTTGAAAAAGACAAGGGCAAAACCATAAAAATGGTTTTGCCCTTGTCTTACGTGGTACTAATCATAAACTATTTTTGTCTTTTATATCTAGTACCTGCAAGACCGACTAAACCCATTCCAAAAAGAAGCATAGTCGCTGGTTCCGGAACTGGAAGATCGGCTTTTGTTAAACTAACAGCATCCACATACCCGCCGTGCTGATCTCCAACTCCTACAGCTTGGAATATTAATGATGTTGATGCACCTGCACCGCTTACATCAAAACTGTATGAAGTCCAGACGGTGTCTGTAAGGCCAGAACCATCTTCCGCTATTGCTGGATTGGTTAGCAATATGTTGTTCCAGTATACTTCAATTCCAGTGGTCCATGCTGGTTGCCCAGGGCGTGGAGAATAGAAAAAAGATAATGTATACAATTCGTTCACTATGGTGTCTACTAACTGCTCCATAGCACTGTTGTCACTACTGTCTAGTTCAACATGTTGGAAGCCATCGTAAGAAGAACCAGCGACATCCCTTTGGATTTCAATGCCAGGTCCATCTACTGTTGTCCAGCCAAGAATAGAATCAAAAACTTTAACTGAATTTGTTAATTCTGGTTCATCCGACTGAAGCGTACTTTTGAAATAAGTTTTGCAAAAAAAGTGGACATGCGATTTCCTTAATTAGAAGAACCACCAACTAATTCAGGAGGGAAAGCATGTCCACTAGTCTACTGTATCA
>Ga0307929_1002569_pt1 | contig 11495 bp, 9 predicted proteins | sample AceLakmetage1330_FD_203160 | JGI IMG/M metagenome (GOLD analysis project Ga0307929, IMG submission 203160) | Saline water microbial communities from Ace Lake, Antarctica - #1330 | ecosystem: Environmental > Aquatic > Non-marine Saline and Alkaline > Saline | place: Antarctica: Ace Lake...
AGGTACTTGAATAACCATGTCTTTTTCCTTCTTCATCCCTCGTAAGTGAAATTACAGGTGGGGCAATGACAAGTGGCCATAGGTGGGGCATTTTGGGTGGCCATCCGGGGACAAAAGGCCGTTCAGCCCCGTTGCCATCAGAGAGGAACACCTTTCTTGGAATGCTGCGGTTTAAGTCAAAACCGAGATGTACTTTTGCTTTTTTGAACCTTTTCTGTAATCAGCCCAGTGCATTGAAAGACATGCATCGATTAAGGAACCGTCGATACCAATGAGATCCCCAAAAGGTCAGCATGTTCCTTTGGAAGAACAGAGACAGCGTTAGTTTGCAGGTTTTGGTATATATGGGCGAGCTGTTCAAGTCCCCTGGAATTGATGGCCTCAGCGAAGCTGCTTTTTTTGATTCCTTCTTCGGGAGCTATGTGGTCGCGGGCAAAATCATCTTCTTCAGGGACCTGAAGAAGATGTTGACCTGAAACGTGCTCTTCAAGATGGAAGAAAACAAGAGCTTTGAGTTGATCATCAAAAGTCATTTTCAAGGGTCTGTGTCCTCTCGCTTCCAATGGAGACATTCCGATCATGGCTCTTTGAATTGGCCGGTACAATTGGTGAAAAGACGGTGCATCTACTTTGTTTCGACGATCGATCGTGTAGGGCATTTTGTAACCTCCTGAAATCATTAAAGATTACAAAATTTTCGCCGCACACCTTAATTGACATGTCAAGCAAAAAATGGCCTCAACTGACCGATTTTTCGACTTTTAAAAAATCATATGCAAAAACCTAACCGGAAATTATTGAATAATACTCCCATTGTCGGTTCCGGTATTATCTCGTATAGCTCCAGACCGTTCCGTAGCCATCACCATCACCCTGGCCGCCGTAAGCAGTTGTCCCGTAAATTGTTCCATCTACCAGTGTCAACGAACGCATAGGGACGTCCCCATTTTCCATTGAGTTGAAAGTATGCAAAATCTCAAAGCTGCCACCATCCGGCTTCATTCTGTAAAGCGTGCCGAATTCGCTACCGCCCCAAACCTCATTGCCGTGCGCTATCCCATACAACCAGCCATCACCACCGATAAGCATCGAACTGTTAGGCTTGGCGCCATCGCCGCTCTGGGCAGCAAAATCGTGGAGTACCGCATATTGGTTCGTCGAAATATTATAGCTGAAAACTACACCCTCATCTGCCAGCGGTACAGTCTCTCCGGTGAACGGATAATATCCAAGCGTCGTGCCGTAGAGCATATTCCCGCCATCGTAAGCAAGCGAATCGTAGGGATACCCGCCAGCCGTCCCGCCTGCGAAATTGTGCAGAACTTCATACGCTCCATCTGCAGGCTTGTAACGGAAAATGTTTCCGTGTTCCGTCGTGCTGCGGTGGTCACTGGTCATGCCGTACAACCACTGCCCTACCAGCGTAAGTGAACCGAAAGGATTATCTCCCGGGCCGGAAAAACTGTGCAAAGTCTGGGTCTGCTGCGTCGAAGGATCGTAACAATACAGCGCCCCTGAAGCATTAGCTCCATTTAACGTCATGCCGTAAAGCTTGCCGCCATAAACCGTCGGCGCACTATAGGGCTTTGCCCCGTCGTTTCCGCCGGCAAAATCATGAACGACGGAAAAACCACTTCCGTCAGTTCCAATCTTAAAAAGCGTTCCATAACTACTCGCTCCGCCGATTCGAGTGATTCCGTAAAGTTCATCACCCAGTAAAGTCAGGCCGTTATAAACCTGCTCGCCATCGGCAGAATTGGAAAACGATTTTAATGCTGAAAAACCGCTGCCGTTGATATTGAGAGAATAGACCGTACCCCCTCCACCGGATGAATCGCTATTTACCGTCGTTCCGTAGAGTTTCCCGTCGGAATAAGTTACAGAACCATAAGGGACCGCACCGTTTGTGCCGTCGAATTGGTGGAGTATTTGAAAACCGCCGTCACCCCAACAGGCAACACAAAATGATAGTGAGCATATAGCGAGAAAAAATGTTTTGAGCTTCATTTTCCCGACCTTTCAATTCTAACATTTCCCTAAAACCAACACACAGATTATATATTTTTAGATACTTAACTACAAGGGAAAATAAAACTTGACTGATTTTTCCATGAGGGTATGCTTATAAGGCTGTTTGCATTGAATGATTCAGGATTTTGAAAGACGAGAAAGTCTTTGACCCCTTGGAATGGATTGCCGCCATGTGCTCCCATGTACCAAACAAAGGCGAGCAAATGGTGCGTTACTATGGCTTCTACAGCAACGTGGCGCGGGGCAAGCGCAAAAAGAACGAGCAGGACGAGCTGATACCTTCAATCCTGGAACCCGATGGCTTATCCGGGGAATACAAACGAAACTGGGCCCGTTTGATACAAAAGATTTACGAAGTGGACCCCTTGACGTGCCCGAAATGCTCCGGAAAGATGAAAGTAATCAGTGTGATAGAGGATGAGAACGTCATCAAAAAGATCCTCAAACACCTGGGACTTTGGGATCAGAAAGCCAGACCACCACCCAAAGCCAATTCGCCACCAATAGCTCCACAATATCAGTCTTTCTCTTTAAGTAAATGATTATGTTACTGGTGCTTGCCATTCAATTTCAACGGCTTCCTTGTTTTCTGTAATTTTTTGCGAGTGATCATTTTGAATTTGATACTATAATGAACATAAATAAAATCCAAATATCCGACAAACAAGGATTGCCCACCTGTACGTTCTATCTGGGTAATAAGGCACCCGTTTGGTGTTCACAGTCAGAAGCATTTTCCATTATGCATTACGAAAAAAAGGCTCAGGCTTTTACCACCAGTTTTTTCTCTATCAACGCCCCTACAACCTTTTCGACCTGGGCTCTCAAGGCATCCGTATTTTCCGATGGAAATGCTTCTCCTAATAAGCCAACAAGATCTTCCATAGACTGGGGCCATTTCAGGGCTTCCCACAATGCTGCGGCGGCTGGATTCAAGACCATCGTATCTCGGGTATCATTGTGCATTACCAGCAGATCGTCTTCAAAGGTTTCGGAATCGAATGACTCAATACGGCGGAAACGCCCTTCAAAAGAATCCATGCGGACCTCCATCTGATCAAGAGTTGCGTTGGGCCTTCCCCCCCACTCCTCTCTAACTTGGTTTATGTACTCAAGACAGTTTTCACGGTTTGCCCCTAACAATTTATGGGGAAAATCGACGAAGGGATAATAATATCCATTTTGAAGGCATCTGACAACAAATGATAGTCGTTCAGTATCTATCCTGCTCTCGAACCGAATTTGGTTCGCCAAAATCGCTAACTGGAGCCGGACGACTAAAGGGTTCTTTTTCACAAGTTGTTTCGCGGGACGGGTGTACCCGCCGGAACAGAGCATTTCGGCAGGAACTATCTTTGAGGAGTACACATCATAATACACTGATTCGTCTACTTTTTTGTAGTGTCTAAGCCAGCTGAGTATGTTGAATGCCCCCGATGTGGCCTGCCAAGATGCAAGACTGAACAACTCGCCCAGACTGGGGGCGTTTCCTTGTACGCCAAGTTGGGCCACACGCAGGTTTCGTTTGTGCTTCTTGCGTACTTGCAACGTGTTCTCATATCCATAATGACGGATAATGAGACTGTGAAGAGGCTTAAAATCTGTGGCATATGGGGTTTTGCTGTAACAGGGTATTTCATGAACTCGCCCGTGCCAGGACAAACCTGGCTTATTTCGGTGTAGACGAGGGATGGCAGCAGGCGTTCTTTCACCGTAACTTTGCAGGAAAATTCGAAAAACATCCCCGGATAGCTGTGACCAATCAATCGCTGGAAAGGCAAAAAGTACCTCGTCACTGTCCAGCCATAACACAAATTCTGAATCAACGTATTGGAGCAATCGATTGCGGGCCGCGGCAAAGTCATCCTGCCACGGGATAGGATATATTTTGACATCCTCGAATTGATCCAAACTCAGATTTCCGGCTGTAAGTCCAATATAAACCGGCAGACCGAACCGGCGAGCCGACCGCACGGCACGTTCGGTTTCCTCCTGATTGCCGTGGCTCAGTATGCAAACGGCGATGGGTGAAACCGCTTGGAGATCAAGATCTGTCTTATTCTTGTTACTTGAGTTCAAGGGACAATGCCAATCCTTCGGTTTTTCAGGGGTCCATTTCCATGAGGCCGAAGAACTAACCTCGTATAAAGACCGTTTATTTGCTCCCCATTCATTTGCCAGATTCCGGATATGCTCCACGGTTGTTTGCCGATCCGCCCCCAGGAGCGCCTTGGGAAATCCGTAGCAGGGGTCGTGGAAGCCGTTTGACAGGCATTCACACAGAAAATCAAGGCGTTCTTCATCCATTTTTCCTGAAGAACGCCATTGTGCAGCCAACATTGCGATTTGGAGTCGAATGATCAAGGAGTTTCGCCGAAGCAGAAAACGGGCAGGTCCAGTATATCCGCAAGAGCAGAGCATTTCCGCCGCCTCAAATCGCTGATCATTGCCGTATCCATAGTACGTGGACCCAGGCATTTTGAAGCATTTAAGCCACAACAGAGGATTCGATCGACCCGCATATGCTTCTGTTCGCGCTGTCGTGAGAAGTTCGCCATAGGCGGGCATTCCTCCGTCCAACCTGGGTTTGGCAATGGACATATTCCGAGCTGCTTTGGACCTCAAAGCATCTGGATCATCATAACCGTAATGGCGAATAACAACACTGGGAAGAAATGTCCAGTTGTTTAGATTTGCTTTACCACGCACCTTGAGTGTTTCATGAATCGCTCCGGTCCATTCAATATTCGGGCTGTTCCGGTAGAGACGCATGAGCACCCGCGGCGTCCATAAATCGCTCTCTTGCAAGCGTACCCCGAAAATGTCCTTTTCCATTTCAGACCAGTTCAGATCAGGGAAGCTGACAAGGACCTCATCGCTATCCAAACGCAAGATGAATTCCGCATCGATAGTTTTCTGCAATTCACGGCAAGCGGCAGAAAAATCATTATGCCAGGGGATGGCGCTTACCCATACATCATTCTTCCCTCCGAAGTCCAGACAGCCTCCGGTAACACCGACATATACGGGCAAGCCGAATTGATGTGCCGAATCGACGGCACGATAGGTGTCCGAGGCGCCGGAAGTAAGGAGCAATACTGCAATGGGGAAACGGGGTTGTTGAGGCATGGTTGATTGGTTGGATTTGTGAGGTGCAAATCCCATCATGTTGAAAAGATGAAGGAAAAATCGAAGAACCGGAAAGAATGCACAGTAAGGGATATCTGACCGGCGATTCCGATAGGTATTGAAAAAACAATTCCTGACAGCTTCCAAGAAACACCGCAGAATCTTGTTTCAAAAACCTAATCAAGCAAACAGGATAAAAGACTCAGAAGAATCAAGAATTTTATTGGAAATCATGTTTCATGAAGCAAATGATACATTTTTTGAGCCGTCCACCAGTAAGACAGCGGCAGGCACAGCTATCCCGGCAACAGCAAGTTTCTTGAGGAGCCGACGACGTTCTGCATCCGGCATGGAGTCATCATTAATTTTTTCTTTCTCTGACATTTGTCCGCCTCTCTTTGGATATCAAAATTCATAAGCATGGGAAATATTTTTCGTCCTTGGCCCAAATCCAGCAAATTGACAACGGTTGTTGATTGGTAAAAAACTCTCCTTTAAAAAAACTTTAGGCGGAATTGCTTTGTTTGTCAAGCCGATTTTGCCTTGAAAGCGTGGGTAGTACAGAGAAATCTTGCGTGAATTAAAAAACAATAATCAGAATTGTTTTTCTTTGATGATATCATTGTCACAGTTGAGGTGTATATGATAACATATCGTATTTATTAGAATGAACCGTGATGCAATATCGGAGTGGGTAAACATAAAATCAACAAGACACACCCCCTTATGGAAAATTTCTTCCAGCCATGAAATTGAGAACGCGCAAAAAATGGTAAAAGATAGCTCTAAGAAGAACAAATGGGAGGTCAAAACATCGATTGTTGTCTTGTCCTTGCTCAGACAATTTCAGACCGAACGGTGCATCAAAACCGTTTTGAAGCATACGGATGATTTTGAGATTGTCGTTATTGATATGGGTAAATCTCAAGAAACCATAGCGTGGCTTAAAGAACTGTCTGCAAAACACAGAAATATCAAGGTGATATTCAACAAAGACAATGTCGGTACTACAAGGGGCAGAAATCAGGGAATACGTTCATCAAGCGGGAAATATGTTGTGTTTCTTGATAATGATGTGGAAGTCACCGAGAACTGGCTTAATCCCTTGATCACGGAAATAGAAGGTGGCAGGAACGTTGGGGCATGCGGTTCAAAGGCAGTGTCAAAAAAAGGCGTGGTATCGCGTTGCGGTTCTCAAATACGACCAGCGCCTGAGGACCACACTCTAACAGAAATAGGGTTTGAATTCACTGAAAGGCTTGAAACGGGTGATCCGGAAGTAAATAGAATTATGGAAGTTTCGTGGTATCCAACCACCTGCTTTCTTACAAAAAGGGAGATTCTTGAAAAAGTCGGAGGATTTGACGAAAAACTGTTCATGTGTGAAGAAGACAAGGACTTATCGCTTTCAATCCGAAAGGAGGGGTTGAATATCCTGTATGTGCCGCAATCTTGCGTATATCACAATCACCACCCTTCTTCCGCATATGACAAGATCCGAAAAGATCCAATGGCCATAGTCCGGGATATAAAGTATTTTAAACAAAAATGGGGCTGTAATGTTTTCATCAAAATCGCAAAATCATTTCTGAAGGAGTGCGAATTCGAGACTGAAGAAATTGATAAATTAAAAGCACAAGCCATTTTCACCACGATAATAGAAGATGAATTAACTCTAAGAGAATTGATACTTACTGTGACCGGACGATGTAACCATACATGCGGTATGTGCTACTATCATGCGTCATTGAATAGGAAAAATAGTGAACTGACATTGGATGAATACAGCAAGTTGTCTTTGTCCCTGGGGCAAATGGATCATTTATGGATTTCAGGAGGAGAACCGTTCTTAAGAGATGACTTACCCGATATCTGCAGGCTGTTTTCAGAAAACAATAGCCTCAAATCCGTCTTTATCCCAACAAATGGTTCGTTCCCCAAAAAAGTTGTTTCCACCGTTGAAAAGATCATGGAAATCCTTCCCGCGATCAAGCTTCAGATAATGCTTTCGTTGGAGGGCCTCCAAAGCACGCACGACAGGATACATGGCAAAGCCGGCGCCTTTAATTCTACAGTGGAGACCATCAAGAGGCTGGGCCTTTTGCGACTCAGACTCATCAAAAAGAATCGCAATTTCAGTCTTTTATTGAATACTGTCGTGACCACGGAGAATTTCCGCGAGGTTGTTCCGGTGATGGAATATGTCAAGAACAATCTGGTTGTAGACTTTCACGCTTTCTCACCTATGAGGGGCGCCGGCAAAGACATCAGCCATCAACCGCCAGGAGGCAAAGTTCTCTATGACCTTTTTTGTCAGGCGCAACCTTATTTTGAGTTTTATGCCGGCAGAGGCAGGGCATCACAAGAAAAATCAAATGAAACTCAAAGATGGCTTGATCGCCGTTATGGCCTGTGGCGTGATATCCTTGACGGCGGGATTATGCCCTTCACCTGTCAGGCAGGCAGATTAATTGGCGTGCTCGAACCAAACGGGGATGTAAGACTGTGTGAGCTGAAACCCGTAGTTGGCAATGTCCGGAAGGCAGGGTATGACTTTAAGAAAGTCTGGTTTTCAGATGAGGCTGAAAGACTCAGGGCAAACGTCAAGGGCTGCAGTTGTACACATGCCTGTTTTATCAGTATTAGTGAGAAACAGGGGGTCGAAAGGGCTCATGCTATATAAAATGTTTGTAAAGACCTAAAGGCACTTGAACCTCTTGCTGGAGTTTGAAAAGACTGAACCCAGCGAACTGGATAACAAGCTTAAAAGATTCAGGGATTTACCGTGACAGCATGTTTCAATAACCAAATGATACATTTTTTGAGCCGTCTACTAACAGGATCGCAGTGGGAACCGCTATCCCGGCAACTGCAAGTTTCTTAAGAAGCCGACGACGTTCAGCATCCGGCATGGATTCGCTATTCGCCTTTTCCTTTTCCGTCATCTTTTTGCCTCCTTTTGATTCCTGGTGTTGTCCAACTACCTCAAAATCGACGCAATTCAGTGATTATTGTTGAATAATGACAAGCAGGTAAGCTGATGTCAATAATTTTTCATTGACAATTACACTGGTATCTACGTAAAGCACCGTAAACAGTGATATGTCAAGGCTATTTATGTCCGCAAAAAATGCTCCCTGGTGAGATAACCAAAACGGGCTAATAGACCTGGATTTTTACGTCGGCGATTTTATTTCAATGAACAAAAATGTCTTGATGTTTTTATCTGATAGGCTAAATTAGCCATATGATTGAAAAACACCTCCAAGAGACATGCTTCAACCCTGATTTTGGACGTCAGATGCGTTTTGTGGCAGGGCCGAGCCAGGTAGGCAAGACCACTTTAGCCAAGTCATTTCTGAGCCGGTTTCAAATGCCGAAAGGCTATTTTAATTGGGATCTCAGAAAAATCAGGGATACGTATCGAGAGGTAACATGAAAACAGGAAGAAACGCACCCTGCCCGTGCGGCAGCAGGAAGAAATACAAGAAATGCTGTATGAATAAAGAAAAAGCCCCGGGAGATCTTCTATGGCATAGACTTGGCGATGCCCATGACTGTTTGGTTAATAACCTCTTGAAATATGCCCGGGACTCTTGCAGCGATGCGGTTTTTCCTATTGCCATGGATGAGTTTTTGGTGTGGCCGGAGGATGAAGACCCAAGAGATTTAATCGGCAACCATTTGCAGCTTTTCTTCCCCTGGTTTTTCTTTAACTGGACATATGACCCGGAAGACTTTGAAGAAGAACTGACTGCTCCGGCCTATCAAACCATTGCAGAGGCCTATGCCGAGGAGCCTGGATCATCGCTGGATCAGCTCCAGAAAAGGATCATCGAGGCTGCCTGTGACCAGCCTTTCAGCTTTTATGAGGTAATGGACTGCACGCCGGGCGAGGGGTTCCGGTTAAAGGATGTCTTTTTAGGTCATGAAAAGGATGTAATGGAAAAACAGGGGTCTGAAAAGACGCGGCCTGGAGACATACTAATGGCCCGGATTGTCCAGGTGGACCACGTAGCCATCTTAGTGGGCTCCAGTTCAATTATTATACCTCCGCGATTGAAACCGGACATTATACGGCTAAGAAGTGCGATAATCGCTGAAGATAGTCCCATAACCGAAGAATCGCTGGGCCTCTGGGATGAGGAAATCAGAGCGCTGTATCTCCAGATCTATGTCTCATTAACGACGACGCCGCGCCTGTGCAATACAGATGGAGATCCCTTGCTTTTGCATACCCTTCATTACGAAATCGATGATCCTGAAACGGCCTTTCAGGGGCTTTTCAACCTTTGCACCGTGGAAGATGAGGAATCGCTCAGGGCCTCAGCAACCCTGGATCAGGAGGGTAAGGTTTCAAAGGCTGAGATTTCCTGGAGCCGTCCTGGTTATAAGGCCAATAAGGGTTTAGACAACACTATCCTTGGTCGAATCATGATCAACCAGCAGAGGCTGGCCATTGACGTCAACTCCAAGAAAAGAGCAAAGACCGCTCAAAATGAGGTAAAGACTCGCCTCGGAGATAAAGCCCGGTATTTGACTACGGAGATCAAATCTCCAAAAAGTCTGATGGGGCGTCAAAAACGCGAATCTTCGGGTCAAGGGACAGATCAGAAGATGCGCCAGGGGGAACTGCTGCAGCTACCCGAAGTACGCGAGCAAATAGCCGGCATGCTAAATGCTCACTGGGAGGGCTGGCCTGATCAGCCGGTGCCCGGGCTTGGCGGTATGACACCCCGAGAGGCTGTAAAAACTCCGGACGGCCGGGAGAGCGTGGAAGCGATCCTGCTTGATGCCGAACGGTACGCTGCTGCCGATGAGGCAATGGCGGAGTTCGCACCATCGGCCATTCAGGATGTGCGGCGCCGATTGGGTCTGAATGAATCGTTGAGACCTTAAGATCCGGCAAAGATACGCAGGACGAAGATTCAGCCTTGACGATTGTAACTTTTTGCTCGGCTTATTGCGCACAATTCGCAATTGTTAAACCGGCTAAATCTGCTAATGCGGATTGTCTTTTATCAAAGGTCATCTGGATGGATTTGATAGAATCTTACAGGGATTGCGTTCTTTGTCCGCGCCAATGCGGGGTGAACCGGATTGCTGATTGCGATGATGCACGGCTTGGCTTTTGCGGCGAAACCGATCAGCTCAGGGTTGCCCATGTCGGTCCTCATTTTGGCGAGGAGCCACCTATCTCAGGCAAGAATGGTTCCGGGACCATCTTTTTCACAGGATGCCCGCTGAAGTGTTCTTACTGCCAGAATCATCAGATTTCACACTATGGCCTCGGGACAGGCACGAGTGTGGAAAAGTTGGGCACGAAGATCGCGTATATGATCGAATACGATCATGTCCATAACATCAATTTCGTGACTCCGGATCACTTCTTTCCCCATCTCTTTCAACTGGTGTCCCTCCTGCGCCGGGATGGCTTTAATCTTCCCATTGTCTATAATCTCTCTGGATACCAGTCGTTGGAGGCATTGAAGTCAGCCAGAGATTATGTCGATATCTATCTTCCTGACTTCAAATATTCGGATCCATCATTGGCCGTAGCGCTCTCCAAATGCAATAATTACAACCAGATAGCCCTTGAGGCCATTGCAGAAATGGTGAGTCAAAAGGGTTTTTTAGACTCATCCTTCACAGGCGCCCCCCTTGCCACAAGAGGGGTTTTGGTCAGGCACCTGATTCTCCCCGGCAAAGTAGCGAACTCAATCAATGCCTTGACCACTCTTTTTGTTGAGTTTGGCCCTGATCTCCCTTTAAGCCTGATGTCCCAGTATCATCCCGTTGTTCATCAGAAGGATGACGATTTGAATCGACCCGTCTCGGAGGAGGAGTTTGACCGGGTATATTTACACGCGCATGATCTTGGCTTTGAACATCTTTTTGTCCAGTTTCCCGAGAAAAGTGCAAGTCAACGTCGAGCACCTTCTCCGTTCTTGCCTGATTTTAAAAGGCCGGACCCGTTTCCGGCCACTGGCGCACGCCAGAGTGGAAACAGATGTTATGAAGGAGGACTAAAGATAGCCTCATGGAGATTCGAAAAACGGTAAAAATATTCGGCATCGGCCCGCTTGGAGCACTTTTCAGCGCTATGCTCCTGGCATTTTTTTGGTGGATAGACCACGCCCTTGGGTACACCTCAATAGCGGCCCATCCAACGCCACTAAAGTATGCGGCGGCTGTGCTGATCGCTATTGGTTTGGGACTCCATTCGTGGACGTTTTTTACGCTGCGAAACTGGTGGATGAATAATCGCCTCTGCACCACAGGACCTTTCAAATATTTCCGTCACCCCATGTACGCCGCGTGGATCACGTTCATAT
>Ga0307929_1002570_pt1 | contig 11484 bp, 10 predicted proteins | sample AceLakmetage1330_FD_203160 | JGI IMG/M metagenome (GOLD analysis project Ga0307929, IMG submission 203160) | Saline water microbial communities from Ace Lake, Antarctica - #1330 | ecosystem: Environmental > Aquatic > Non-marine Saline and Alkaline > Saline | place: Antarctica: Ace Lake...
TTTTTCCATCAACTACTATTTGTGTTTCAGCCAAAATTTATCACCTTATGAATTTTGTAGTTCAAAAAATTTCTTTTTTTGTAACAGCCAAAATTTATCACCTTATGAATTTTGTAGTTCAAAAAATTTCTTTTTTTGTAACAGCCAAAATTTATCACCTTATGAATTTTGTAGTTCAAAAAACTTTTTTTTTTTGTAACAGCCATTTTTTATCTAATTAATATGCATGAGTATCGGTTTCCATCCTTAAAAACTTTTTTATTTCATGTTGAAGGCGAAGAGCTTCATATTCTTGGTCATCAACTGTTGTTGATTCAAATTCTTTATGTTTAACCCACATATAGAGTTTTCCCATAGTTTCTGTGAACTTACCTTTACTTGGTTTAAATATTCCTTGCCAATCAAATTCTATTTTAGTTTCAACGTCAATAGTAACTCTACCTTCTGTATATCTAGTTTTTTTCCCATGAAGAATTCCTTCTTTTTCCTGATAATTCCATAAATGAAACGAGACTGCAATACGTCTTCTAAGAAAAAAGTTTTCTTTTCTACTGGCTGTAAGCTCAACTTCAACTTCTGTTCCAAGTGGATTATCGGTCTTATCTTTATATCTTTTTTCTTGAAGAAGATACTTTCGACTCATAATCCAACGACAAACAAGTTTATACAAACCATCCCAATCAAAAGGACCTTTGAATTTAGTTTTATTTTTACCAAAAGTTACAGTTTTGCCAGCTTTAAAAACCATATTAAGATAATTAAGAAAAATGCTATAAAAATCTTTCTATCTGTAAAAAATTTATAAAAATTAAAAAAAATAAGTATTTTAAAGTGATTTATGCTTAATTATACTTATACTAAACGAACAGATTCTAAATTTTTAGGTGCAATAGTTTCAATTCTATAAGTTTTATGAATTGTTCTTGCAAAATCAAGGCAGCTAGAACTATCACCATGATTAACTATTACCTTTTTAGGTCTTGGACTACATTTGTTAATGAAACTCATCAATTCACGTCTATCTGAGTGACCAGTAATTTCAAGTTTATGTACTTCAAGTTTAATTTCGACAAGTTCATTTTTACCTTTTTGATTTCTCATACTGATTTCTTTAAGACCGCTTTGAACTAATCTACCTAAACTACCTTCTCCTTGATAACAAGTAAAGATAAGTGAATTTTTAGGATTGTCTGCAAGATCTCTTAAATAACCAACAGAAGGACCACCTACAAGCATACCAGACGTTGCTAAGATAATACAAGGACCTGAATCTTCAACAAGTTCTTTTCTTTCTTTAGCACTACCAATTCGTTTGATGTTTTCTTGAATGAATGGGTTATTGTCTTTATGGAATATTTGCTCTCTAACAGTGTTGTTTAAGTATTCTGGATAAGCAGTGTGAATTGCAGTAATATCCCAAACCATACCATCAATAAAAATAGGAACTGATTTCATAACGCCTTCACGAATCATACGTTCTAAAAGAACAATGATTTCTTGAGCTCTACCTGATCCTAATACTGGCATGAGTACTTTTCCACCACGTTTAACAGTGTTAGCAACTAAGTCTCCAAATGCTTGGTCTTGTTCTCTTTGACTACGTTTAACAGATTCTTTAGAACCATAAGTACTTTCAATCATCATAGTTTCAAGACGAGGATAATTAGTGTGTGCTGGACTTAAAAGATTAGTTTTAGCATATTTAACATCTCCTGTATATAAGAAATTATGTAGTCCATTACCAATGTGTGCATGAACCATAGCTCCGCCTAAAATATGACCTGAGTTATAAAATGTGATTCTAATATCTGGTGTTATGTCAGTAACTTCGCCGTAATCAAGAGTGATTGTGTGTTTTACAGTTTCTACAACATCTTCGCTTGCATAAAGAGAGTCTTTTTCGTCTCTTTGAATTTTAATCATATCAAGCTGCATAAGAGCAGAAATATCTCTTGTAGGCATAGTGCAGTAAACTGGTCCTCTATATCCATATTTGTATAAAAGAGGTACTAAACCTGAATGGTCTGCGTGTGCGTGACTAACAATGATTGCATCAAGTTCTTTAATATCAAACTCTGGTGCTTCAAGGTGTGGGTATGGATGTTTATCAGATGCAACATCTACTCCACAGTCTAAAAGAACTCTTGACTCGGGTGTTTGAAGAAGAATAGCTGATCTACCAACTTGACGAGCTCCGCCAAGAGGAGTGATTCTAACCCATTCATCTTTTTTGCCTCTAAGCCAACCGTTATAGATTCTTTGTCCTGTTTTGTGTAAGAACTTTTTTCTATAATCTGAGTTTTGATAAAGAACTGAACGAATATTTTCAATAAGTTGACTTCTAATAGCAGGTTTTCTTTTAATAACAGGAACCCAACAAGTTTTTGCTTTAATTTCTTGAAGAGTATCTCCTTGTCTACCAATAGCGTTCCCTGGTTTTTCAACTTCAATAATTACGATTGATCGCTGTGGATCAAATAGAATTTTATCAATACCAGCTTCTTTGCCGATAATTTTTTTAATTTCTTTTTCAGCTTTTTCAGGTTCCATACAAAGTTCTGGATCTGGTCTAAGCTCAATTCGTTTTTTGATTTTATTAACAATCTCACGAACTAAATTTTTGTCATTAAGGAAAAAATCCTTATCTTTAGTATAAAGAACGATGTTTGCTCCTTCGAAATTAGCGTCGCTAATTTTATTACTAGGTAAATCTTTTATGATTTCTTTTAAAATATCTGTCATTGAAAAAACCTGTTTTTAGTTTTAATTTTTTTTTTAAGAATGTTGTAAATTATTTGCTCAAGAATAAATTCTTGGCATACACAAAATAATTTGTGTTTTTCTAAAATAATAAAATAAAATGAAAATAAATTTTAATTGTCAATTCTGGTATTAATTAATTTTTGAAGAGCAAGTGTTACTCCGTCTTTATTAATAACCATAACGTCAACTCCTTCTCCTGAAGCTGAATCTCTTTGAATTGAAGCATTTATTGCTTTTACAACCAAGTTGATACCTTCTTCTTTTGAAAGGCCTGGTTTGTAACTGCTTTCTAAAACTCCATAAGACATCATGCTACCTGAACCGCTTGCAACAAAATCTTTTATGTCTGAGATTGATCCATCAGGGTATAAGTCATAAAGATGACCTGCTTTGTCAAATCCTCCAACAAGGAAATGACTGATACCTGGAATCATAGACATCTTTCTAATATTAGCATAAACCATACCTGCAAGAAGATTTGCGCCTTCTTTTACACTAGGTTTGAAGTTACTTCTAATTTCTTTAATTTTAAGTTCGGCTTTGATAAGCTTAACCATTAATTGAATATCAGAAACAGTACCAGCTGTAGTAACAGCCATATAATCATTGATCTTAACTACTTTTTCAACATCTTTACTTGCGATGAAATGCCCAGCAGTAGCTCTTTTATCTGCACCTAAAATAATGCAGTCTTTACATACAATACCTACAGTTGTAGTTCCTGTTTTTAAAACGTTATCCATCTTATAATCCACCTTTTTTAATAGAATCTTTGTAAGAACAATTAACTAATGAAAATCTTATGTTCTTTATATAGTTTATGTTTATTTTTGTGTATATTCTCTATTTAATAGTTTTATTTATTTGTAAGATTTAAGGAAGTCTGATTATAATATCTGTTGCAGAAGTAGTAATTTTTGCACCATTACCAAATTCAATTACTTCATCTGAATATGTGGCTCCATTGACTTCAATACTATCTGTAACAAGTTCTCCATGAATAATTGTTTTACCGCCTGTTAAACCCATTTCAATTTCATCTTTATTTAAATCTAATATTTTATGAGAACTGCTAGCACCATCTGGAATATAGAATGTGAATTTACCTTCATTATCAGCAATTTCATCATATATAATTCTTGCTTCAGAAAATCCCGTATCAAAAGTAAGTTTTAAATCTGATCCTGCATTAGTTGCGCTTGTTTTTAACCGAAGCATTTCTGCACCCATTACACTAGACCAAAGATTGGTTATTGTAAAACCTAAATATTCATTGCCTGTGCTAATATTTAGAATCCCGTTCTTATAGTATAAATCTTTATCAATAATATTATATTCCCAAGGACCATTATATTCACCAATACAATCTCCTGTTCCGTCACAAATAGTTCCAAGCGCAGCAATATTTCCTTGAGCAAATGTGTTTTTTTCATTATCAGTATAAACAACATTTTGTGTTACTTGATTTGGTGAATCTAAAGAGTTGCCGTCAAACCAACCATCAGATAAGTCTTTACAATTAATTGAATTTTCATCACAAAGACGTTTAGCAAAAATACTCTCGCCAACATTTAAAGAACCACCTTCTGAATCGTTCATAGTAATAGAAACATTCCCGCCAAAAACTTGAAGGTAATTATCAGGTGAATTAGTTCCAATACCAACCCAATAATTAAAATTTTCATTATAAATATTAGAATTTTGAAGAGTCCAGCCATTTTGAGCTGAAACATTAGTTGAAACTAAAGCTATAATAATAACTGTAAAAATAATTGTGAATATAGGAATAATTACTTGTTTAATTTTCATCATACACCTCTAATTAATATTTAATACACATCCTCTTATATAAAGATTTCCTGAATCATCAAAGATAGCGACATCTCCACCAGAACTACTTTGAAATATAAGTTCACTTCTACCATCCTCTGACTGCATTGTAGAAAATTGTTCAAGAGTGCCATTTAAGTATAAGTTTCCTTGAGGATTAGAAACCCATGCAACAATATTTCCATCTGAATTATTAATCTTAAAATCATTAGCATCAGCAAGATTTCCTCCAAAGTTCTCAAAAACAGAACCTAAAATTAAAAGCATACCATTACTATCAATCATGAATAAGCTTTTGTTTGTATTATCTTGAATAATAAATTTACTATTTGTATTAAAGTTAGCAAGATCGCATAAACCAGTAAGCGTACTTTCATTAGAATATTCATTAACTGTTGCATAAATATTACCTTTTGCAGTATGAACATAAGTGTTATCTTCACCCTTAAAATTAATGTCTACTAAAACTTTCTTTTTATATCCTTTAATTGCAATTCCAGGACATTCATCTATTGAAATTCTACAAACTCTTGTTGGAACCCAGGATGTTGAACCACCTAATATTAATTTTCCATTACTTGGACTTGCAATCGCATAAGTTTCATTATCTTTAAATGGACAATAAATTTTAGTATTTTCACATACAATTTCTTCACCAGTATCTTCATATAATGTGATATTATAAATCTCAACTTCTTTATTCATATTATTTTGAAGTAATAAATTTAAGCTATAATTTCCTGAATTGTTACTTTGTTCAATAGAAAAATCATTACAATAGAAATTATTATCAATTTTACATGTTTGACCTTCATATTTTGAGAAGTTAAACATTTCAAAGTATTGCATAACTCCAACCATAAGTAGAAGAATAATAAATGCCCAAGAATAACTTGCTAAGAATTCTAAAGCAGCCTGACCTTTCTGACTTTTTATTCGAAGTCCAAAAAAGCTTTTGTGGTTTTTTGTTAGCTTTCTAGCTTGAAAAATATTATGCCTAGATTTATTAGTTTTCTTTTGAAATTTAGACTTATTATTTAGAATTCTCATTTTATAGCTTTAGTAAATATTCTACCTTTAATAGTGTGTTCAGTACTGCCTGTTGCTCTTTTAAATGACAATTCTGTTCTCCAAGTGTTTTTAGAGCTGCTTAGAGTTAAGTCTTCACAGCCATAAGCGCTAAGAGTGCAACTCATACCAGTACTCCATTTAGGACTGCCAATCTCAGTAAAACTTCCAGAAGCATTTGCAATCCAATCAGCGGTAGTATTAGTGAACGGACAGTAAATACTAAAAGCGCAATTATTAATATAATCTCCATTATTGTTGTACAAAGATATATTTGTTGGAACAATTGCCTTTTCTAAATTATTTCTAATTTTAACTGAAAGATTAAATGTATTTGCACTAACTTGTTTTAAACCCCAATCTTCACAAACAATATTATAACCAAAATTACATTCTTCAGGAATGTATTTGTTAGCATTAAAAACGTCAAAGTACATTAAAGCTCCAAGCATAAGTAAAAGAACCATGAAAGCCCAAGAATAAGTAGTTAAGAACTCTAAAGCTGCCTGTGCTTTCTTATTACTAGAATTTTTACTCTTTCTATGATTAGAACCCATATTAATGTAAATACACCTCTCTAATGAATTATAGACTTAGAGATTATATAAATCTTATTATTTGTTTGAGAAGAAATTAATGCTCAATAGTAAAGCTATTGGCAATTTTAATAGAATTAAAATAAAAAAATAAAATAAAAAAATTTAGTTTTATTGAACTGTACCTACTATATCTCCACCAGTGTTTTTACCAAATTGTGAGCCTGATTTTGCGTAATAATAAGCAATATCAATTTTCATTCTTTTTTTAACGCCAGTTACGTAAGGATTTGTGATGTCAGCCGTGTTTTCTATTAACATTACTGCTCCAGATTCACAAGTAAGTGATGTTGCTCCAGTACATCCTGAAGGACCAGCGCAGCTATTAGATCCGTCATCTACACATGCGTTTGATATTACAGTTAATTCATTTATTAAACCAACAGTTTCTCCATTGTCAACATCTGCAACTTTTAAACTAGTAATAACTAACGCTTCTGCATTGTTTCTAATTCTAAGTGTTACAGCAGTAGTATTTACAACTGCGTCATCACAACCAAATGGTGATGCGAATGTACATGAGTCTGGTACGAATTTTGTTGGATTTAAAACTCCAAAGTATGATAGAGCTCCAATCATTACTAAGATAACTAAGAATGCCCAACCATATGTTGTTAAGAATTCCAATGCTGCTTGTCCTTTTCGATTCTTTGAAAGGCCATAAACATCTTGTTTTTGTGATTTTATATTCATTATTAAACACCTCTTTAATTATAAATTAAGTTTGTTTAGTATAATCTTAGTCAAAAGTATATTTAAAAGTTTCGTTAATAAAGCTTGTTTATTGTCTATTCTTGTTTAATCCAGATAAAAACTTTAAATTTATTTTTTTAAGTGTTAAATTAGTTTTACTAATTTAAACTAGGTAAAAATTATGAATTTATTTTTTTAAGTGTTAAATTAGTTTAGCTAATTTAAACCGCCGAAAAACCCAGCGAGTACGTTTGATAGTGATAAAAAGATTAAAAGTGCAACTCCGATGAAAACAGGGATGTATTTTACTCCTCCTTTAACATTTCCTTTACTAATAATTGAAATGATCATGGATGAAAACGTTGAGATAATACCAATTGCGACCATTGAGAATGTTTTGAAGTCGTTAGGGTTAATACCTGCCCCAGTATTGCCCGAGCCACCGCCCATAACTGAGCCACCACTTGCAGCTAAAGATTTTGTAACTCCAATGATGATTACTAATAATTGTTGTGCTAAAGCAAATAATGCAGGTGTAATAAATAGAACAATTGCTGTCATGAATATAGTGTAAGTAACAGTTGCAGCAGCCATTTCTTGTTTTAAAATAGCAGTTTTCTTTAAGTTATCAATAACTTTATCAATAATTGCAGCAACTTTTCCTCCTGTTTCGAATTCACTAACAATTAAGTTTAAACTTCTTCTAAGTTGAGGAGAATCATATTTAGCTCCAAATTCTAATAATGATTCAGCAATATCGCTTCCAGTTAAAACTTTCTTAGATGCAAGAGTCATTTCTTTTGCAAGAATGTCAAATTCAGGTCTGATGGCTGTCCAAAGAGATTTATCAAACGAAAGACCACCTTTTAGATTGGTTGAAACAAGCGTTAAGTATTCAGGAAGAACTTTTTCAATAACAATAGTACGATTGTAAATTTTAATGTTTAAGAAAAAATAAAACATCATAATAACTGCAAAAACCATTGCGCTTTGAATTGCAAACCATGCAACGAAAGTAACAACTAAAGTTGCAACAGGTCCAAGCTCTCTTAAAGGATTATAAATTGCTGAAAAATAAATAAGGTATGTGATGACTAAAGTTACCCAAAATAAACCTCCAAAGAACTTATATGGAACTTCACTAAGACCTGCTTTTAGAAGATATTCTCTAAGTGTAACTCTAATTTTTTTAGGTATGAACGCCTTTCCAAATGTTTCTAAGTAAAGTATATCTCCCATTTTTTCTTTTAAAGTATAATCTAAATATTTACGTTAGGTCTAATTGATTTGAATACTGCAAGGAAAACAAATTCTATAATTACTAATACAACCGCGATAAGTGCAAATAAAGTAAAATCTGCTTGAATATTAATCATGCTTGCAATTATTACAAAAATAGTGAGTCCTAATGATGGCATAACAACCGCTCCAAGCATATAAAACATAGTAACTGAACTTAATTTTTTACCATATTTTTGAATTTCAACAAGTTGTTCGTTAGTGATTTGATCAAGAGTTGCGTCAAGAGATTCAGTAACATCCATACCAATTCTTAAAGAGTTGTTAATTTGAAATAAAATCCTTTTCATCTTATCAGATGGACAATATTTAACTGCTTTTTCTAAAGATTCTTCAAGAGGAGTTCCACTAGATATTTCATGTACAATAGATTTGAAATATTGGTTAGCAACACCGTAACTTTCAGAAGCTTCAATTAAAGCGTTAATAAGAGGTTTTCCTGAATTAAGTTTTACAAGTAAGAATCTGCCTGCGAATAAAACTTCTTTGTCAATATTTTTAGCTCTTTTAGAAACTTCTGAGTCAACTTGACGAATAAGCATATTGTAGAACATAAATCCACAGACTGCAAATACAATAGGTATAAATATGTAAGATTCACCCATTTTATCAACAAGGAAAAATGTTAATATTGCAATTGCTGATGCTGCAAATAAAGCTGATCTAAGTTTTTCTTTAATGTAATCTGAAGATTTTTTGTTAATTCTAGCAATCCAAAGTTTTTTGCTGATATTTTTATCATGGTGGGCAATCCTTTTAGCAATAGCATCAAGAGATATACTATTGAATAAACTATTTAGGCTCATTTTTCAAGTTTAAGACGGCCCATATAATATTTGGCCATTAATTTCCCCACTTTATTTACATCTTCAATCTTATTTTTAATCATCCAATTAAGAATATACATTTTTTGTTTTAAGTCAGTCGCAATCTCTTCTTTACTCATACCAGTGTAAAGTTCAAGAGTTTTCATCATGGTAATTGATTCGTTCATTTTTGAAAGTTTATCAACTTTAGGATTAAGTTGCATGATAACATTAACTTCTCCATCAGGTAGAATTTCTGCAATTTGTAATGTTCTTCTTTTTCCAGTTCTTCTATTTCTATTCTGAACAAGCAGTAAACCTAAAGCACCAACCATTCGTTTAGGAATGTCAATAGGCGGATTAGTAAGTCTCATAATAGCTTCTTCTGCATTATTTGCGTGAAATGTACCATATACTGAGTGACCTGTGATTGTAGCTTCTAGTAAAACTTCAGCTTCTTTTTTACGTCTAATTTCCCCAACAAGAATTCTATCAGGTCTCATACGTAAACTGTTAACAACTAAGTCAAGCATAGAAACTCCACCTTTTCCTTCTGGGTTTGGAAGACGAGTCTCAAGCGGAACCCAGTGAAGATTATTAGGTAAAACTAATTCTCTAGTATCTTCTATTGAAATAACACGTTGATTAGGTGGGAAAAAGTTAGAACAAGCATTAAGCATGGATGTCTTTCCTGAACCAGTTCCTCCAACGACGAGTATTGATAATTCGTTTTGAATAGCAAGCCAGATTAAAGCTGCACCTTCAAGAGAGATAGTTCCTGATTCAATGAATTTAGTAATAGTCCAAGGATCAGTTGCGAATTTTCTAATGGTAATAGTATTTCCTTTTGATGAAATTGGATTTAAAGTTGCATTAACCCTATCCCCAGTCTTAAGGTGAGCGTCCATTAAAGGATTTAAAGTAGTAATTTCTTTACCAACATCACGGCCAATCATAGTTGCATAATGTCTAATTCTAGCTTCAGTTGGAACGTTAATGTTTGTTTGAGTCCAACCATGTTTTTTATGATAAGCCCAAACAGTTTCATTATGATTGTTAATTACAATCTCTTCTAAATTATTATCATTAAGAAGAATTTCGATCTTTCCAAGACCTAAATTTTCTTCAATTAAATAATTAGTAAGCATGTTCATAGTTTTAGTATCAGTTCTTGGGAAATATTTGTGGATTAATTTTCTAATCTCACTTTCAAATCTTCCTCTAATATCTGAAGCATCTTTATTTTCTGATTCATCAACTTGTTCTATGTCGACTTTTGTTACAAATTCTTGTCTAATTTTTTCTAGAATTAGTTTAGTGGTTTCACTAATGTTTGTTATAGATGCGATGTATTGTGGGACTGGTTTGTCATCACAAACAGTTATTTTAATATCAACTTCGATGTAATTAATAGTAATTGCATAATTATCAATTACTGTTTCTCTTGACCTTGAATTTTCATCCATCAAAAATCACCTTCTGATTTTTGGAGGATCTCAAAAACTTCATTTTTATTATCTGACATTTTCTTTAATCTCCATTGAATGTTTTAAAAAATTAATACGATGTGAAATCTCACTTAGTACATGTTCAAATTGTTCTTTTTTATATTTTTTGTTATCAGTTAAAGATTCAACTTCGTGTTTTACTTCCATGAGTTTTAGATTTGCTTGATGAATATCTTTTTGTTTCATTAGAGAAATAATTTCTTTTATTTCTGATTTCAATTTCATGCCTTGTTTTGCAAAATTCCCATCAGTGTTTTTTTCTTCTTCTGTTTTGTTTATTGTTTCACTACTTGGTTTGTCTAATAAATCTGCAGAGATTTTTAATTCAGGATTTTTTTTCTTTTCTAATTCAAGTTTTGACTTAATACCATTGTAAACTTTCAGAACATGATTGTAAAGTAGTTTTCTTTCTTTTTTAGCATTTTTTGGCATTAAAATAAATAGTTCTTTAAGTTGTTCATAGTTTTCAGCAGCTTTTGTGTAATCTTCTGCTCCTAAAAATACTTTAATTTTTTTTGATATGTAAAGTGTTTTATGTTTAATATCTTCAAGCTTTTCTTCTAATTCTTTTTTTTGTGCAATATCTTTTTCTGTTACTTCGTTTTTAGTTTCTTCTTCAAGTTTTTTTATTTGATAATAACTTGCAACTAAATCATTAAACATCGCGTCTTTACCTTTATGATCTGTTTTAGGATACAATGCAAAATATTTTTTCATTAATTTATATTCATTCATAGCTGCTTTAAGATTATGTTTTCTTAAGTAATCAGAAATTCTAATTGCTGTTTGTTTAATTTGACTTCTAACTTTTATTTTGTCTTTAGCTTCAAGTGAAAGATTTTGTTCTTTAGTTTCTTTTTTTGATTCATTACTAGTTTCTTTTTTTGATGATTTTGTATTTTGAGAATTAGTTTGATTTTT
>Ga0307929_1002572_pt1 | contig 11475 bp, 8 predicted proteins | sample AceLakmetage1330_FD_203160 | JGI IMG/M metagenome (GOLD analysis project Ga0307929, IMG submission 203160) | Saline water microbial communities from Ace Lake, Antarctica - #1330 | ecosystem: Environmental > Aquatic > Non-marine Saline and Alkaline > Saline | place: Antarctica: Ace Lake...
AATGAGGCCAAATGGATTATCGAGACCGTAATACCCATACATTATGAGGGACGAAAAGCCGTCCTGGGGTATTTCATGGATAACACCAAGTGTGTGCATGCGCGCGAAGCGCTCAACATTTCAGAGGACAAGTTAGAAAAAGCCTTTCGTTCGAGTCCTGAGTGGTTCGTCATCTCCACATTGGAAGGCCTTTACGTGGATGTGAACGAGGCCTTTTTGAAAACCACCGGTTATATCCGGGCGGAAATCCTGGGTCGCACTTCGGTTGAACTGGGTATTTGGGCGGATCCCCAAAAGCGAGTTGATATGGTCGAGACCCTTAAGGAAAAGGGAGTCGTTCGCAACCTAGAGGTGGAGTTCCGCATGAAATCCGGGGAAATCCGACAGATGCTCTGGTCTGCTGAGGCGATCGATTATGGGAATGAGAAGTGTCTGATAGCGGCGACCCGTGACATCACGGACCGGGTCCGCGCCCAGAAGGAACAACTGAGCTGTGAAAAGCTGGAAGGGGTCCTTGAGATCGCCGGCGCCACATGTCACGAGATCAATCAGCCGTTGCAGCATATGGTCCTGCTGCTTAATGAGGCCATGAAGGAAAATCCCCATATGGAAAGCCTTCAGGAAGTTAAGAAACAGTGCGATCGTATCAAGGAAATCACCCATAAAATGGAGAGCATCACCGTTTGTGAATCCACGGATTACGTTGGCGGTCAGAAAATGGTAGATATTTACCAGTCCGCCAAAAAATGAAAAAACCTCGAAAATTTCTTGTCTTTTTTCTTCTCTTTGTTTCAGTCTGCATCATAGTTGCCATCGTTTTCCATGAGGTCGTGGTTTATACCTCAAACGCCTACATCCGGGCCAACTGGGCGGCGGTGAGTCCCCGGGTTAAGGGACACGTGAAGGCCGTTCATGTTCAGAACAACGCGCTTGTCAAGCAGGGACAGTTGATGATTGAACTGGAGGAGTATCCCTACCGGCTTGTGTTGGACGTGCACAAGGCTACCCTGGCCCAGGACCAAGCCCAACTTAAGGTCACGGAAGTCAAATATGAAATGGCCCGGGAGACTCTCGAAAGTGTTGTCGCGGAATTCAAACTGGCCGTGAAGAAACGGGATCGATTTAAAGAACTGGTTCGGGAAAACGCGGTGAGCAAGCAGGCCTATGAAGATGTTGAAACGGAACTGGACAATGTGACCATCCGATTAACCCAGGCCAAGGAAAATGTGAAATACTGGTTGGCGACCGTGGCGGAACAGGCCACCGTTATTGATGCCAGCCGGGCCCGGGTAGCCCTGGCGGAATATGATCTGTCCATGTGCCGGATCTGCGCTCCCAACCCCGGTTACGTCAACAACATGTATATCCGGCCCGGGGATTACGCGGTGGTGGGAGAGCCCATGTTCGGCATTGTGGAAACCACGGAAATCTGGGTGGAAGCCAACTACAAGGAAAGTCATGTGGGTAAGATTAAACCGGGTCAAAAGGTATGGATACAATGCGACCTGTACCCCTCCCGCATTTTCGAGGGGAGGGTGACCAGTATCGGCACCGGCGTCAGCCGTACGGACAGGCCCCAGGGAGCGCTTCCCTACATATCCCCCACCATTGATTGGATCAGGCTTCAGTACCGTTTTCCGGTCCGGATCAAAATTGAAGATCCTCCTCCGGACATCCAGTTCCGTATGGGGGCCGATGTCCGGACCCTGATCCTGCTGGGTTCGGAAAAAAGTGTTGCGCCATGACCCTGCGGGACCATCTCACCCTGATTCATACCGATCTATCCCTCACCCTTCATGATTTTGCATGGGGCACCCGGCAGACCCGTCAGGCCCTCAAAACGGCTCTGGCCTGCGTTGTGTCGGTGATGCTCGTTTACTTCCTGGACTTAAAAGAAGCCTACTGGGCCGGCATTACAATCATGGTCATGATGCAGCCCAATGTGGCCGCCTCCATTCGAAAAGGGTGGATGCGGGCCGGCGGCGCCTGCTGCGGTTGTTTCCTGGCAGTGGTGATGACGGGCCTTTTTCTTCAGTTGCACCTGACGTATACACTTGCATTTTTCTGTCTGTCGGTTCTGGGGTTCTACCTGGGTGTTACAGCTCGTATGGGTTATTTCTGGAGCTATTTTATCATGAACGGCGTCCTCATCTCCATGGTGGGGATGACCCAACCGGATATCACGGTCTATATCACGGTCCACCGGGGCGCCGCCATTACCATCGGCGTGCTGGTTTCCCTGGTGGTAAATGTGGCGTTTTTTCCCGATTACGCCCACGAAACACTTAAACGGGACTTTGAACGGTATCGTTCCATGACGCTTGAATGGATTCGGGAGATTGTGCGTCAATATATGGAATGTGATTACCGTTTGGAAGAAGTGGAAGTGTCATACCGCAAATTGATTCGAGGGTCGCGCAAAATAAGGAAGCTGTTGCAGGATGCCGCTTTCGAAATGAAGCTGCTCAAGGGAGATTCGGATATCCTGGATGCGCTCATCAATCGTCTCACTCGGCGGATTGAGGATTTCCACGCCTTTTATCAGGAATTATCCCGGAAGGTTCCGGAGCGGGCATACCAGGATATCCATCGGGTGGTCATGGAAGATCTTTTGGAAAAGCTGAGTCTGGTGGCCAAGGCTGAAGGATGGTCATTGGATACCGAAGAACCGTCAGCGGAAAATATCCAACAAGTCCTGGTGCGTCTGGAATCGGATTATGGAAAAATCCTTGTTGACGTTCGAAAAGAGGATTATGGGGTATTCGATTTTCTGTTCTTTCTGGAACTGATTTTCCTGTTGCGGCGCATTGTCAACGATCTGACCTTTAAAACCCGGGAAAACTCCGTTAGCGAGGTGGCTGCTGTTCCGGAAAAGAGGGTATATGAGGAACGTTCCGACCTTTACCGGTTCAAGCTGCTGGGCCGTGCTCGAACCCTTCACATCCCTTCCCTCAAATATGCCATCAAAGGGGCTTTGGGTATTGTGTGTGTCTTTTGGTTCTGGTTCTGGGCCGAAATTCCGGGGGGAGCGCTCAACATGTCTGTGGCGGTGATCACCGTACTGCAACAGGACCTCATGAGCACGACCCACAAGGGTTTACTGCGCTTTACTGGGTGTCTGGTAGGGGCTGCCGCAGGCTATGCATTTTTAGGGTTTCAGGTGGAATCCACTCTTGTGCTCTGTATTTCTCTGTTTTCGGTTGTATTCTGTTTCGCCTACATCTGGGGAGGACGTCCGGGTGCCGCCTATCTGGGATGCCAGGCAGGGCTCTGTTATATCCTGGCCACGGTTCATGATCTGGGGGCCATGACGAGCCTGGCGCCACCCACGGAAAGGCTGGTGGGTATTTTTCTGGGTGTTCTGTTTACGTGGACCATCAACCTCCTGGTGTGGCGTGAAGATCTTCTGGCGAAATTCTCGGACAACATCAAATTTGCTGAAACAAAACTTGTCGCCATCGGCGAAGAGATTGCCGCCCGGTTTCATGGCCACAGCGTTTCCAGCCCGGTGCCCCTGGATGTGACGGCACTTCAGTCTACCCTACGGATCCTCCAGAGCCAGGTGGAGCTGGCAGCAGAGGATGCGGCCCCGATTCGAGTCTGGTTGGAGCAGTTGCGCCTTCTGGCGGAGGAGAGCGCCGGCATGGACATGGTGGATCTCGAAACGGCCCATGTGCTGGCAGAACAGAAATCCGATTTTATTCCCCGACTGGTTGAGATCATTTTTCTGATGTCCCAAGCGCGATCTCATAAGGATTTTCACCGTATTTCTCTGCGTCTGGAAGAACAGGAGAACGAATTTGAACAAATCATAAAAAAAATGCGTCAAGGTATCATTCAATCCAAACCCATGGCCTTTAAACAACGCTTTGCCCACACCCTTATTATCTGTAAGCGCCTTCTTTACCGCCTTCGGACGCTGACAGATGCCCGAAGCCGTTTCCCGGTCTCTATAGGCTCGTAGCGAGCCAATATTCATACATGCAGGTAGCGTCATTGCATTGTTGTTTTTATGCCTATCCGATTAATGGAAGCGTATGCTTTTTCTTGACAACATCACCTTGTTCAGCATATTGTCGATAATCTGTTTATCGGTAATATTGTTCCGGGGGAGTTCATCAAGCCTCTTCTTGCTTGAGAAGATATCATAATGGTTTTCAAATCTCTCACATTAGTTCAACAGATTGCCAATGTGCTGAAAGATGGCATACTGACCGGAAAGCTTAAGGGGGGTGAGCAACTCCTTGAAGATAAATTAAGGCAGGAATTCGATGTCAGTCGGACACCTTTAAGGGAGGCCTTCAGGGTTTTGGAAAATGAAGGTTTTGTTGAGATACTCCCCTGGAAAGGCGCATTTGTAAAAAAAATAAGCAGAAAGGATGTTAAAGAGATTTTTCCGTTAAGGGCGAATTTAGAAGGGCTTGCAGCTCGTCTTGCCTATGAAAACAGCACACAGGGGCATTTTGATGAAATGGAAAAATGCCTCGACCGTATGCACTTATCCATTCGGAAAAAAGATTTTGGTGAATACTCCAGGCAACATATTGCCTTTCATGACGTTTTTATTACTGCTTCAAAGAATCAGACCTTGATTGATATTATCCTGAATTTGCGTATCTGCACATTGTGGCACCGAAATACCTATCAATTTTATGAAGAGGACTTTGGAGATCCTATAAGCGTTCATCGTGAAATAGCAGATCTTTTCAAGGAAAAAATGGTTTCATCCGATGACGTCGAAAAGACAGTCAAACGGCACATCATTGCGGCCCTCGACGCTTTTTTGGCGACGATGGAGTAGGGTTGCAAAAAAATTTTTGATGGGAAAAAAGGCCTGCCCTGAATCGGAGCTTTGGCATATGCGCCTATCAGGGAGCAGTCAAACCTGTAAAGCAAGGAGGTTGTGAAGCCGGTCGTGTATGGTTGGTAAAAATGTTGCAGGGAGTTCACTAAATATTTTCAGCAAGGAGGGTATCATGAAAGGGATCAACAGAAGGGAATTTATTAAGAACGTGGCCATCGGCGGTGCGGTATTGGGAATTGGAAGTGCTGTTTTGAGCAGGCCCTCAAAGGCGCTTGCAACCGGGCAGCATGACATTGGGCAATGTAAGAACGTGAGGGTCAGATGTGTTTCAGAACTGGGGTGGTTCGATACCAAGAAGCTGATTGGCCAGATGAAGGCGGCCGGCGGGGGAAAGACAAACCAGTGGACCATTCCCTGGGATCCCAAGAATGCCGCAGGCAGTTGCACGCTGATTGACATGGAAACCCTGGATGGACGTCATCACAAAATTCTCCTGGATACCGGGTGGAGCAGGGAATACATGGATGAGGCTTTCAAGCGGGAAGGCATCGATAAGATGCTTAAAAACGGTGAAATTGATGCCCTCGTCATCAGCCATGAGCACCTGGATCATTACTGGGGTTTGGAAACAACGCTTAAGTATAATCCTGATATCAAAGTTATTATTCCCAGCACATTTTATCCTGAAGGGATGTTTTATCTGAGGGGGACTGAGTATTTTGAAGCCAATACCAGGAATCGTGTTACCCATCGTGGTGAATTGGTTAAATGCAAACCCAAAGAGGTCAACAAGCTTTATGACGGCTGTGCGCTGGCTGCTTTTGATCTGCCCATTGTTATCCGCGTGCGTGGTGAGCAGTCGCTATATTTCAATGTGAAAGATAAAGGTATCGTCTGTGTTACCGGTTGCTGCCATCAGGGCATTTTGACCCTGGCGGATTTCGCACAGGAAAAAATTGTTGGTGGCGATAAGATGTACGGCGTTTATGGGGGGCTCCATATTGCGCCTTTTGGACCGGTAAAGCCTGAACGTGAATACCTGATCGATGGTATGGCCAAATATAATTTCAAAAAGGTGGCCTGTAATCACTGTACGGGTCTGGCCGCTGTTGAGAAAATGGTCAAGCTCGGATACCCCATAGTGAAAGGAACGGCGAGTTACGGGTCAAAGAGTGAACTCTATATCGGTAACGGGGACGAAGTTCTCTTTGGCTAAAATTTCCCCATCTTAATTTGAAGAAAGCGTCTCGGGTTCAGCGGTTCAGGGTTCACAAAAAAATGCTGATTTTGGATCTCTGAATCCGGGACTCGTAAATGCCTGCGCTGTTTCCCTGCCTCCGATTTAGCTGCCATTGACGTCCAATCCAAGCGCTTTGGCCCGTTTGGCCCATTGCTGCCTTGCCAGGGCCTGCATGTCCTGGACCTTGTCCATCTCGTCGACGATCTCCATGCCCAGCAGGGTTTCTACCACATCTTCAGTGGTTACCAGACCTTCGGTCCCACCGTACTCATCGACCACCAGAGCGATGTGCTGGCGTTTGTCGAGCAGAAATCCGAACAGGTTCGAAAGGGATATGTTGCCGGGTACCGTTTTGAGTTCCCGTTTCAATGTTACGAGTTTGACGTCGCCGCGACCCTGCGCCTTGGCGTTCAGTAAGTCGTCCTTTAGAATAAATCCGGTGATGTGGTCCAGATTCGCCTCATAGAGCGGCAGTCGCGAGAAGGTCAGGGATGGGTTGGCATCCAGGGCTTCGGTGATGCTCATGTCCTGCGGAAACCCCGAAATTACTGTCCGTGGCGTCATGATATCCCCGGCTGTAAGCGAATCAAATCGAAATAAATTCCGGATAATCCGGGATTCACGTGGGTCAATTTTTCCCGTGCTTTCTCCGATGCCGGCCATGGCGACGAATTCTTCGCGGCTGAACACATGGGGGCTTCTTCCCCGCGCGATGAGACGGGTCAGCGCTTCCGAGACCCAGATCAGGGGATAGAGAGACCAGATCAACCCCCGGACAAATTGGGCTGTGAGTCCGGCCAGTTTTCGCCAGTAGACGGCGCCGATGGTTTTGGGGATGATTTCAGAGAGGAAAAGGATCATCAGTGTCATGATCGCCGAAAAGAGGCCGAACCAGGCGCTGCCGAAAACCACCGTCGCTTTGGCACCAGAGCCGATGGCCCCCACCGTATGGGCAATGGTGTTCAATGTGAGAATGGCTGCCAGGGACTGGTCGATGTTGTCCTGTTTCAACCGTTTGAGCAACACTGCGACGTTGGGTTTTCTGCCATGAAGTTCAGCGATGTAAGAGGGTGTAATGCTCAAAAGGACCGCTTCAGCCACGCTGCAGAGGAATGAAAAAACCAGTGCCAGCAGGATGTATGAAACCAGCAGGATTACATCGATGTTTGTGTGGCCGACATCCGTCGGTGAGTTACCCGGCAGACCAACGGCCGTTGCCGTATCAACTGAAAACAACACTATTAACATCATCGCCAGCCACTTAATCTTCATAATTGAACCTCTTTGCTGAAACGCTCCGGTCCCACGATAAATTTTGCAGTGACCAGAGATCCGAGAATTGTTCCCAGAATGCCGGGGGCCATAACACTTTGACCGGCCAGGTACAAACCTTTAACAGCGGTCCGGTTCAACAGGGCCGCCGATAACATTTGTCTGTCCGATCGCATGACGCCGTAGGCAGAGCCATTGGGACTGTTGACCCAGTCCCGGATGGTCAGCGGCGTGTAGGTATCAATCACTTCCAGGCCCTTCAATTGGCCGGTAACCGGCTCAACCTTTTTAATGAGCCCACGGGCAAGCGCCATTTTGGCAGCCCCATAGTCGGCGCCCCGATACCCGCTGCGTGTTCTTTCCCACTGCCGCCATAATTCGTCGTGCCCACCGGTAATGAGCGTGAGCAATAGAGATTCGGGGCGGCCACTGGGCCGCAGCTGTGTATAGATCACATCATGAACCGCCCCGTCGGTATTGGCTTTCATGGAAAACAAATTATAGGGCAGGGGCTTGTGAGCATCGGCGGGTACGACGGCATTGACCGAAAACATACCGTCCGTATTTACAAGCCCTTTAATTCTGCGCCGGTAGGAAGGTTTGACGTTTTCCGGCCCCAGCAGGTCTACCACAACGTTGGGATGCACCGTGCCGATCACCAGGGGCGCATTATGCCGCTCTCCGTTTTCCAGGGTAAGCCCTGTGGCATGCCCCCCGCGAACATTGATGCGGCGAACGGCCTGCCCGCAAAGAACGCTTCCCCCCAGGTCGGTCAACCGTTGAACCAGCACCTTCACCAAATGGGCGCCATTGCTTTCCAGACGCCAGGCGGAAAAGAGATAACTTGCCAGGGTCATCATATGGTAAAACTGCGGGCACAGGGGTGGCGGCACTCCGATCCAGACCGATGGGACGCTCAAGACACCCTTGAGCCCGGGCGAACACCCCAGCCGATCCAGCACTTCCCACAGCGGTTCAGTCTGATCGATCAGATCGGCCATGGACTGATTCTTGAAAAGAAATTCGAGCCGATCAAGCCCTCCGGCACTTTGGCGGAGCATCGCCATGAAGCCATTTATTGCTCCTTGCTCTTTTGGAAAAGTCTTCTTCAACTGGACTTCATATGCATCCAGGCCGGCGGGCATATCAAATTGCCGGGGACCGGCGACGGCGTTGGTGAAATAGTAACGATCCACCGGGCCATCAACCCCCATTCGTTTCAGCGGCAGTTTTTCGGTAATCCCAAGATAATCAAACAGACGTCGAAGGACCTGCCCCTTATCCAGGGCCCCCAGATAATGCAGTCCCACATTGCAGTGAATCCCCCGACGGACATAACTTCGGAGCATGCCGCCGGGTTGCCGGTTTTTTTCAATAACCGTCACGCCAAAACCGAAGTATGAGAGTATGATGGCCATACTCAGACCCCCGATGCCGGATCCGATGACGAGCGCTTTTTCGTTTTGACGTGGCAGGTGGCGCATTTATTTTTTGCCGCGGCCCTTACTCTTTATGAATTGCATCCCACTTTCCCGTATTTCTTAAATTTTCTACAATGGGATCAGCAAGCTCCATTAATTTAAGCTTGTCTACTTTCGTGCTTCGGGTCAACGGCAGTTCCTGATCAAAAGGCCATAATTCAATATGCTGGGGTCTTTTATAAGAAGCGATGGCTTTACAGTGTTCCATCACCGCCTCGCTGGTCAGACTGATGTCTGCAAATGGACGGACAAAAGCAAAAATTCCTTCGTCAAAAAGCTGATGTTTCACGCCGATCACTTCCACAACATCAACCCTTTCCATTTGGGTAATATGTTCTTCCACCTCTCCCGGAAACACATTGTATCCTTTTTGTTTGATGACAAATTTCTTCCGCCAACTCTTTTCCCGCTGATCCATCCTCTTCCATGGGCTTTCGAACGGATACCTGCGCCAGATCAGGAATTTAGTATTTCGAGGATTAAAATTTTTATCTGACACAGAGATTGGCGAAAAAGACAGTTTTCATTCGTGTACTAAATACATCAGCAGCATAACACGGAAACGTCAAAATGTAACCATCAGACCCGTGTATGGGGATCAATTTCTTCTGGCATAAAAAATGTTTCAGTAGGATGACGTGCAGTCAACCATTTAAAAAGAGGAAAATAAAGAGGGCAGCAAATAAAGGGTACCCGAGAAAACAAAGTGAGGTGTCAAATGGCAAGCAGAGTAGCGGCTAAAAGATTCATAATCGGAGTTTTAGGATACTGTCTCATCTTGTTTGTGTGGGAACGCTGGTAAAAAAGCAAAAAACTATTCAATCAACCGGTATCCGTTTTTTTGGGCTACGACCTTTCCCCTTTCTGCCTGACTTGAGCGGGCGGATATGCACACGATTTCCTTTGGTCTGTTCTCTGTGAACCCCAACCCGGCCCATGGGTTTTGCAGACTGCCCACTGATTTAAAGATTTCATTTCAGAGCCTTGCGCAAGTCTTCATGATCAAACGCGGAACGCATAAGTTCCACTTCTTCTTTGCTTGCACCCCATTGGGCAGCGTCCCTGCGCCAGGACCTGATGGCCACTCCCACTTCCCTGGCGATTCGTCTCGCCTTTTTCGGCTCAACACCAAACTCCTGTGCCACTTCGTATGCCAGATCAAGGGATGCCGTTCCATCGTAGAGGTCAATCCGGGTGTGGAGGATTCTTGGCTTTTTGTAGGTGGGGGTTGGTTCAAGATCATACAACGGCGATAACCGCCCATGGAGCCGAAGAGTGCCTTGTCTGTGTGAAAGCTCCCCTCTCCAACTGCAAGTGCCGGCTCAAGGGAAAATCGAACAGGAGAAGAGCGCCATTCCGATGAATACTCAAAAGAAGCGCTTTCCCGTCCTTTGGCGGTGTGTACCCACAACCGCCCGACAAAAAAGGGCTTTCCCTTGAGATCAATATGTACAAAGATTTCTTTTGAGCGAGTCCTAAACCCTGGTATCTCTCGCACGTCGGGGGATTCGTTCTTCGTCAAGGGCCTGTCCCGTTTTGTCGTTGGCAATATCGGCCAGGTTCATCCACGTTGTGCTAAACCCAAGAGCAAAAATCACCGAGGCATAGTTTCCCATGCTAACCCCGGGATCGCCCTTTTGAATTTTGGCCAGTGTCTCGCGGCTGATTCCTGCGCGTTCAGCAATCGTCACCATCCTTAAACGGCGTCGGAGTCGTGCATTTTTGAGATCAGCACCCAGTCTTTTCAGACCGGTTCTAACAGAAACGGGAATGCGTGTTTTCATTTAACGATAACAATAATAGGCTTAAAATATATTTAAGACCAGGATAGTAGTCCTAAGAAAATCTTTTGTCAACCAGAAATCGGGCTCAAGTCTACTGAAAAAGGGGACAGATTTCAGGGTTGAGTTCGGATTGAGTGCTGCGTTGAGGTAGTAAAGTCTGGTACTCTGGAATTCTTTCAGTATTTAATTAGGTGTGACCCCTTTTCCCCACATGCGACTGGTTTTTGTCAAAACCTCTGAAACTCTGAATTTTGAAAAGCATCTGGCACTGAAAAATATTTGACATATCCATTTGATATTACGTTGGTTTAAACCCGAAAGACAACTGAAAGAGATAGCAGGTACATCAGATCATTTGCTAAGACATTTTCTGAGCAGAAACTATTTAAGAGGCGGCACGCCAGAAGACATAGACATGCATGAGCGTACAGGTTGAGATAAGAATGGTTCCGAACATAAATCCCATCTATTTTGTTCATCCCCGCCATCTGCGGAGACAAGTAATCCTACAGAAATTTCATTGATATTGACAGGCAGCGCACTCCCTCTCTTGGATGACCAATTCAGGTGGCTCTGTTGAAAGGTATCACGGTCACCGTGAGCCTCTCCACCTTTTTGACAACCACTCTATCCCCTGCCGACAACGGGAACTCACTGACGGCCCGCCACAATTCTCCATTTAAGAAAACCTGCCCTGCAGATTCCTGCCAGTATCTGACCTCGCCTACTTTTTCCACATACCCGTCTCCCCGCAGACAGATCTTCTCTTTCGGTCTTTGATGAACCAGATCAGAGGAAATACCAGATGTTCCACAACCTCAAACAACAGGAGCCCTATTGCCAGAATGATAATGAGATTTTTCACCTCAGAGTCACCTCATTCAACCATCAGAT
>Ga0307929_1002573_pt1 | contig 11475 bp, 10 predicted proteins | sample AceLakmetage1330_FD_203160 | JGI IMG/M metagenome (GOLD analysis project Ga0307929, IMG submission 203160) | Saline water microbial communities from Ace Lake, Antarctica - #1330 | ecosystem: Environmental > Aquatic > Non-marine Saline and Alkaline > Saline | place: Antarctica: Ace Lake...
TCAATTTTATGAAACCGGGAAGTTCTCTTTTCAGTAAATCTGAGTTGATCGGCAATCGAATACAAAGTGACTTTACCACACATTTCATCATTGGACACCCAGCAAATAGTTGCAGAGTTACGATTAAGGTTAAGGATGTATGGCCGGATTGTCTCTGCCGAGACATTGCTATAAGCACCCAAGAATAGCAGAAGAACCAAAATCCTGTAAATTGCATTAGCACCAGCCGATAAACTGATTTTCATAGTTATTTGACCCCCAAATGCTATTGAGACGCCGTACAATTCTTGAACACATGCTTATAGAATAAACTCCTTACTACTTCTTGCCCCACTTATACCCTTTTGGGTATTGTAACTCCACCTCCACTCCACTTTTAAACAAGGCGAATATATGCACTTCGGAATTAGGAAGATCTCCAAGGGAAGACAAAGGAATGTGATATCTGAATCCGGCCCTTTTTAGTGCCGGATTACCGTATGCCTTTGCCACGTCCGGGCGATCCACATTACATGACCCAGAATAAAGCAATTTCCTGTCCAAAAATATTTTTATGGCCTCCGGAAGATGCGCATTCTTCACATCTGCAGCCCAACCACTAAACTCAATCTGGTTATTTTTCACTCTCGCTATGTCCAAATACCCTTTCAAAGGGTTTGGGGCGACGGGCATAACGGATGTGCTGTCAAGTGAAGTGATTACCTCTCGCGTTGTCTTAGATGAAGGTTCTGATGAATATCTTGTTGCGGTTCCCGCAGGTATATGGATAGAACTGCGTCTTTCATCAACTTTTGGCGTGATAAATACTTCAATGTCGTTTTTACCCTTTCGAAAAGATACTTCAGGCACGATTGCTGAAAATTTTTGGACACCATCTTTATTGCTGTAACTTCTCGTTAACGCTCGAATAGTCCCGTTGACTGAAATTGCAAGAGCCATTTCTTCTCCTGCCTTGCCAGGCATGATGACGCCCCTAATCCGGGCAGGAATAAACGGGGATGCCGGATCGACATTATCGTAAAGGCCTGCTTGAATAAGTTCAAAGTCAACCCTTGAATCATCTGAGAAAGTTAATTCACTCAAATCTTTTCCTTCAAATTCATTGTGAGGACCAATACGGAATAGCCCGTCGCGTTTTGTCCCGGATCCAAAAACGGCAACCTTCCGTTTCACGCTCTCATATTGGCTCTTGTATCCAGATCCGAGTTCATCATCCGTGCCGGTTATATTGCTTTTTGCTGATTGGTTAGCTCTAAGGGCCATGTCTGGACTGAGAACTGAACGTCCATCAACCGCCCATGGTATGGGGACATGGAGGATCTCCGCAATGGTAGGCAGGATATCAATCGATTCCATTTGACAATCACTAACGACCCCTTTTTCCTGATGGGGCGCCTTAATTAAAAGCGGCACACCAAGGAGATCCATTCGATGACCTTTTACCACGCCTCTTCGTGACTTTCCCGGCAAAAAATTGCAGCCATGGTCAGCAGTGATAACAATCATTGAACTGTCATATAGATCAAGAGCCTTAAGTCTTGAGAGCAATGCACCTAATAGACTGTCTACAAAACCAACCTGTAGTAAGTGGCGCTGGTAACCTTGAATCACAAGCCAATCATCATCATCCCACATTTCCTTCTTGATATCCAAGCCCGGCATTCCCGTTCTCATTTCACCATATGTTTTTCCGGACGGAAGGTATGACCAGGGAACATGTGGGAGCATGATGTGCAGGAAATACAGGGCTGGTTTTTCTGTTGCCTTGATCGATTCGACAAATTCCATGAATAACCGAGGCCGGTCCTTATAGGAGAGCGCTCCTTTGGTCATGCTATCATCTTTGTCGGATTTTCCCAAAAAATCTTTCCACACTTGCGTTACACTCGGCAAACGGGTAGTAAAATCTTCAGGGAGGCCCATGTGAAGATAGACGATTGACAGGTCGGTCAGCATAGAGGCCATTCTTTTGGAAAGGCCTTTGGGCCGTCCTTTATCGCCACAGAGTGTTTCAGGGCAAAGCATCGTATCTGACTCGTATACATGCATCTCGTAGGAACCACCCAAGAGGGTGAATAGCGTATGGGGGTACTCAGCCGCAGTAGGCATCCCATTTCGGTGTGGATATAAACCACTGAGGATGGCGGGAATCGCATGCGTGGTCGACCCTGAAACGCTGGCAACATTACGAAACCAATATGAATCCTGGGCAAGGTCTATAAAATTCGGGTAGAGGATCGGATCAATCCGGCGGCGTTCATCCATCAAGGAGATCACTGGAAGTTCATCAAACACCACCATGATGATAGGGGCGGGGTTATCGATCTTTATCTCAATAGCGAAGGGGTCTTTTTCGGGAAAGACGACTTTATGAACCGGCGAGTTGAAAAGGAATAGGCCGGGAAAAATAACTATCACCGGGCAAAGTACCGTGAGGAAAATTTTTGCCGGACGTAAACGAACATACGCAATGGTGGCTGATATCCCCAATACCGCTGATAAAATCATAGGGAAAATCCCAGGAAATCCAAAGACCTTCTTCAGTACCTGCAAGGCAATAACCGCCACCAAAGTCGCAACCATGAACCAATGGACAGCTTTCCGGATACGTCGACCAAAAATTCCGCTCGCCGCCTCCAACAAAACGGCCATTCCCGGAAGGAAAAGACACAGAGTAAGAATAAAAAGGATAATGTCTATCGGTTCTGATTTGCGAGAAACAAAGAATTCCGGATACCGGGACAAGATGTCAAAGAGGGGCTGGGCCAACGCAAAGCTGAAGAGGACAAAGAGGTGGAGAGCATCTATAAGGAAATCGCTCTTCTTGTTTACGAGTTTGTCTCGGGTGTTATTGGAGTCAGTTGTGCTGTTGTGCCTCATTTTACACTATCCATTCCTTCCGATTCAAAATACCGCGGGCAGCGGGATGATCGTCTTTTCCCTGGTACATGTCGTCATTAGGCGAGATGCTTCGGTTCATTTGTTCAACGGCTGTGTCCATGATCAGTTTGCTTCCCCCTTTAGATAATTCCATTTATGAAAAATCCCCATCGATCCCCCTTTGCAAAAGGGGGAAGTGTTCAGAAATGCTTGCTGCCTTCGTGTAATACGGAGGCGTCATTCTGATCACAGGGGAGGTATTCATGATAGAGGGAAGAAATGAGGTGTTCCGGATTTTGTCAGAACAACCCTAAGGACTTCAGGAAAGTTCCCAGCGCTCCGAGAATAGAAATACCGATGGCAATCGAAAACATACGCAAAGTGAAACCCCTTTGCTTTTCATCCCGATAATCCAATTTGTCCGTTAACCGCTCTATGGATGCGATAACCTGCTCGAAGCGCTTGTCCATAAGCGATTTGATCGAATCAAAGCGCTTATCCACGTCGCCACGAAAGTCTTTGACATCACCTTTCAGACCATCAATCTGACTCTGCATGTGGTCAAAACGGGCCTCGAAGTATTTGGACGTAGGAATGATATTGGCCACCAAGACATCAATGGTCTTTTTCATCATCCATTTAAAACTCCTCACCTTTACGACTGCAGCTTTGGTTAATCGGTGAATCTTTATTCATTACCATTTTCTCATGGATTTTTCAAAAATATTTGGGCTTGGTTCTAACCTGGGCCATTAAATCTCTCACAGAGCTCGCAGAGTGCGCAGAGAAAAGCAAAAAACGCTACCTGCCCCGTTAAATCTCTTTGGCTTCTATTTAACTGGGGTATCTCTGTGAGAGATTATTTTTGCGCCTAACTGCCCTTCATAACACCCCTCATTTCGCTAAAGCAGGCTTACGCCAACGAATCTTCCATCTCATCTTTGAATTCTTCTAATGAACCGGCATGGAGGGCTTTCTTATGCAGGGACTTAAGCACATCAGGATCATTTATCTCCTCCAGCCTGTTTCTAAGCGTTTGGGAAACCGTTTGAAAACGCCCCTCCAAAACTTCATCGAGCCCTCTTTCGATCTCCTCTTCCCTAATATGATCCGAGCCCGAGGCGACATATCTTAACACCGTCTCAAGATATTCAAGACCGCTTCGCTTGTTCCAGATCTCAAAACTTTGACAGGATCAACGGGATTAACTGGATAAAAGAAAAAGGTTACAAATATCCTGAACATCAAGTAAATCCTGTCGTAATACATCCGAGAAAAATGGGCCGTAAGAGCGAAATTGGACATTCATTTGCTTTCGGATGCTATAAATATCAAGCATTTATGCCTACAATGAGCGGATGTGAGAGCGTTGTGCGCTACAAAATGTCCATGTTTTGTGTCTCAAAATGAGACGAAATGACGAGGTCTGTTGTCAATAAAGCTGTCTTTCCTATCGCAACAAGCTGCGGGGAATTAAACCCTACAGATTTCGCATTTAGGGGGTTATAATATATGCCCCTCCCACTTCAAGTAATTAGAGTATTAGAGTAATCCGTGTAATCTGCGCCTGCCCCGTAGGTTCGGAAAATCGTACTGGGGAAATCTGTGGATTAAATTCGCTTTTGCCTTTATTTAACCGGGGTGGCTATTCGTAGGTCGATTTCTCAACATGAGTCAAAAGCAAAATGACCCCCAAATCAAGATCGCCAAATGGCAATGCTCTCTTCGGCAATCCCTGATACGACAGGGGCCTTAAATTAGCCTCTGGAAAAATTTAATTTTATGATGTAGGATAAATCAAGAAGGAAAATAGAGCTTTAGTTGAGGAGCAAAAACTGATAATTTAAGGTCCTCACCATTTTGTTTAAATTGAGTTTCGTTTTATGGATAAGTCCGATAAAGAAAAATACTGGATAGAAACAGCGGAAAAAGATTGGGAAGTTGCTAACCATTTGTTTCAAAAAAGAGACTATTCTTATGCTCTATTTTTTGGCCATTTAACAATCGAAAAAATTTTGAAGGCTATTTTTGTTCACAAAATAAATGAAACCCCACCATTCTCGCACAACCTTGTATATATAGCAGAAAAAGCATCTATAGATCTAAGCAATAAGAAAATTGAATTGTTAGAGGAAATATCTGATTATAATTTAGAAGCAAGGTATCCAGACGAGAAAATGTCGTTTTATAAAAAATGTACATTGGATTTCACAAAAGACAAGCTGCAACAGATTGAGGAGATGAGAGAATGGCTTCTTCTACTAATCAAGCCATAGAACTGGTTAAAAAGTACCTCCTTATACTTAAGGGGAAAAATATTCCCGTTCAAAAAGCCTTACTGTTTGGGTCATATGTTAAAGGTAACTACAGGGAAGATAGTGATATAGATCTTGCTATCGTGTCAAGTCTCTTTAAGGGCGACAGATTTTTAGATAGAAAAATGATTGTTCCGCTCAGAAGAGGGGTTGATAGCAGGATCGAACCAATTCCTTTCACTCCTGAGGATTTTTCGCGGGGGGGCGTTTTGATAGATGAAATAAAAAAAACAGGGCAATCCATACAACTTTAAGATTTCATCAATTGGAAAATCAGATCGGGACCTCCAATTGAACCTGTGAACCGTCACTGGACATCATATCCACGCTCGAAAAGCACTTTGCCAAGCGCTTTCTGTGCATTTGCTTCGCCGTGTACCAGTTTTATTTTACGGGGTTTTTCGGGTATAGATCCCACCCACTCAACCAGCCCTCTCTGGTCCGCGTGGGCCGAATACCCGGCCAGACTGTGCACCTTTGCCTTTATCTCGAATCTCTCACCTTTTAGAATCACATACCCGCCGGGCCTCCTCGAATATCTGAGAATATCCCTACCCGGTGTCCCCCGGGCCTGGTATCCAACGAACAGGACGTCATTTCTCCTGTCTTCCAGGCCCCTTTTTAAATGTTCCACAATCCTGCCGCCGGTACACATACCGCTGCCGGCCAGTATAATCACAGGGCCATCCACATTACACAGTTTCAGGTGATCCTGGTGGTTTCTGACCGCATACAAGTGATCAAAATCCATTGGATGATCCCCCTCTTTTAGAAGATCCCGGGCCTCCCTGTCCCAATACTCGGAAAGCCTTTTGTAAATTTTGGTGATTTCCAATCCGAGGGGTGAGTCGATGAATACGGGTATCTTGCGTTTTGGGTTCTGAATTTCCAATGGAGGATCTGAAAACAGCCGGTCTATCTCATAGATCAGTTCCTGTGTGCGGCCAAGGGCGAAGGCGGGCACAAGGACTTTTCCTTGATCCTTCAAGGCCCGAGTCAAAACCTCCCCGAGTCTGCGGGTTCGATCCTGCCGGTCTCCATGCAGCCTGTCTCCGTAAGTGGATTCAAGGATTAACAGATCGCACCCTTCGGGAATATCCGGATCACAGAGGATCGGGGTGTGCTTCGCGCCAAGATCACCCGAAAACACCACCGATCCCTCGAACGGGATGTCAAAGCGGATCCAGCAGGACCCCAGAATGTGCCCGGCGCGGCCCAGTCTGAAGCGGACCCCTTTTTCGAGATCAAAGGCGTCATAATATTCAAATCCCCAGGAAAGCCGGTCAATCTCTTTAAGAAGGCTTTCTGTCTCTTTCTCACTCAAGTCCTGAAAGCCTAACGCATCTTCGAGCATGGGGCCCAAGAGCGCCTTTGTGGCATGGGTGGTAAGGATCTCTCCCCTGAATCCCCTCCGGATCAGTTCCGGGACCCTGCCCATATGGTCGATATGGGCATGCGTCAAGAAGAGGTAATCGATCTCAGAGGGCTGGAGGGGCCATCTCTCCATGGGCAGGACAGCATCATCTCCCTGAGCCATCCCGCAATCCACTAAAATATTAAGACCCTTGGCCCGGAACAGATGACAAGACCCCGTCACCGTAGACTCACCGCCAAGATGGGTGATGTTCACTCCAGTATCCAAAAACCCTCCGTTACACCCGTCCTTTGTGGCCCAGCCAGTTCAATCTACCCAAAATAGCCTTGGGCTGAAATGGGTAAGGGTAACCCCCTGTAATCCCTGCCTGCCCCGTTAAATCTCTTTGGCTTCTATTTAACTGGGGTGCCTCTGTGAGAGGAAAACGAGAAGTGAAAATAAGAACTGACTCACGTCCATTGTTCTTGCAGCGCTTCGTAATGGCTTTTCAGCGTTTCTGCCTCTTCCCACTCCCAAAAATCCCGTTCCGTATCAAATTCATAGCTATCTGTACCCGGATAAACCGAAAAAGAAAAAGTCTCGCGCAAAGACGCAAAGGCGCAAAGTTGAAAGCTGAAAGCAAAAGATATAACGTCTTAATCTGGGCGGGACTCAACTATTTAACGATCTCTATTATTACCATTTTCTCATGGATTTTTCAAAAATATTTGGGCTTGGTTCTAACCTGGACCATTAAATCTCTCACAGAGCTCGCAGAGTGCGCAGAGAAAAGCAAAAAACTCAGTAATCTCTGTGAGAGATTTCTTTTGCGCCTAACTGCCCTTCATAACACCCCTCATTTCGCTAAAGCAGGCTTACGCCAACGCAGCTTCCATCTCATCTTTGAATTCTTCTAATGATCCGGCATGGAGGGCTTTCTTATGCAGGGACTTAAGCACATCAGGATCATTTATCTTCTTCAGCCTGTTTCTAAGCGTTTGGGAAACCGTTTCAAAACGGTCCTCCAAAACTTCCTCGATCCCTTTTTCGATCTCCTCTTCCCTAATATGATCCGAGCCCGAGGCGACATATCTTAACACCGTCTCAAGATATTCAAGACCGCTTCGCTTGTTCCAGATCTCAAAACTTTGACAGGATCAACGGGATTAACTGGATAAAAGAAAAAGGTTACAAATATCCTGAACATCAAGTAAATCCTGTCGTAATACATCCGAGAAAAATGGGCCGTAAGAGCGAAATTGGACATTCATTTGCTTTCGGATGCTATAAATATCAAGCATTTATGCCTACAATGAGCGGATGTGAGAGCGTTGTGCGCTACAAAATGTCCATGTTTTGTGTCTCAAAATGAGACGAAATGACGAGGTCTGTTGTCAATAAAGCTGTCTTTCCTATCGCAACAAGCTGCGGGGAATTAAACCCTACAGATTTCGCATTTAGGGGGTTATAATATATGCCCCTCCCACTTCAAGTAATTAGAGTATTAGAGTAATCCGTGTAATCTGCGCCTGCCCCGTAGGTTCGGAAAATCGTACTGGGGAAATCTGTGGATTAAATTCGCTTTTGCCTTTATTTAACCGGGGTGGCTATTCGTAGGTCGATTTCTCAACATGAGTCAAAAGCAAAATGACCCCCAAATCAAGATCGCCAAATGGCAATGCTCTCTTCGGCAATCCCTGATACGACAGGGGCCTTAAATTAGCCTCTGGAAAAATTTAATTTTATGATGTAGGATAAATCAAGAAGGAAAATAGAGCTTTAGTTGAGGAGCAAAAACTGATAATTTAAGGTCCTCACCATTTTGTTTAAATTGAGTTTCGTTTTATGGATAAGTCCGATAAAGAAAAATACTGGATAGAAACAGCGGAAAAAGATTGGGAAGTTGCTAACCATTTGTTTCAAAAAAGAGACTATTCTTATGCTCTATTTTTTGGCCATTTAACAATCGAAAAAATTTTGAAGGCTATTTTTGTTCACAAAATAAATGAAACCCCACCATTCTCGCACAACCTTGTATATATAGCAGAAAAAGCATCTATAGATCTAAGCAATAAGAAAATTGAATTGTTAGAGGAAATATCTGATTATAATTTAGAAGCAAGGTATCCAGACGAGAAAATGTCGTTTTATAAAAAATGTACATTGGATTTCACAAAAGACAAGCTGCAACAGATTGAGGAGATGAGAGAATGGCTTCTTCTACTAATCAAGCCATAGAACTGGTTAAAAAGTACCTCCTTATACTTAAGGGGAAAAATATTCCCGTTCAAAAAGCCTTACTGTTTGGGTCATATGTTAAAGGTAACTACAGGGAAGATAGTGATATAGATCTTGCTATCGTGTCAAGTCTCTTTAAGGGCGACAGATTTTTAGATAGAAAAATGATTGTTCCGCTCAGAAGAGGGGTTGATAGCAGGATCGAACCAATTCCTTTCACTCCTGAGGATTTTTCGCGGGGGGGCGTTTTGATAGATGAAATAAAAAAAACAGGGCAATCCATACAACTTTAAGATTTCATCAATTGGAAAATCAGATCGGGACCTCCAATTGAACCTGTGAACCGTCACTGGACATCATATCCACGCTCGAAAAGCACTTTGCCAAGCGCTTTCTGTGCATTTGCTTCGCCGTGTACCAGTTTTATTTTACGGGGTTTTTCGGGTATAGATCCCACCCACTCAACCAGCCCTCTCTGGTCCGCGTGGGCCGAATACCCGGCCAGACTGTGCACCTTTGCCTTTATCTCGAATCTCTCACCTTTTAGAATCACATACCCGCCGGGCCTCCTCGAATATCTGAGAATATCCCTACCCGGTGTCCCCCGGGCCTGGTATCCAACGAACAGGACGTCATTTCTCCTGTCTTCCAGGCCCCTTTTTAAATGTTCCACAATCCTGCCGCCGGTACACATACCGCTGCCGGCCAGTATAATCACAGGGCCATCCACATTACACAGTTTCAGGTGATCCTGGTGGTTTCTGACCGCATACAAGTGATCAAAATCCATTGGATGATCCCCCTCTTTTAGAAGATCCCGGGCCTCCCTGTCCCAATACTCGGAAAGCCTTTTGTAAATTTTGGTGATTTCCAATCCGAGGGGTGAGTCGATGAATACGGGTATCTTGCGTTTTGGGTTCTGAATTTCCAATGGAGGATCTGAAAACAGCCGGTCTATCTCATAGATCAGTTCCTGTGTGCGGCCAAGGGCGAAGGCGGGCACAAGGACTTTTCCTTGATCCTTCAAGGCCCGAGTCAAAACCTCCCCGAGTCTGCGGGTTCGATCCTGCCGGTCTCCATGCAGCCTGTCTCCGTAAGTGGATTCAAGGATTAACAGATCGCACCCTTCGGGAATATCCGGATCACAGAGGATCGGGGTGTGCTTCGCGCCAAGATCACCCGAAAACACCACCGATCCCTCGAACGGGATGTCAAAGCGGATCCAGCAGGACCCCAGAATGTGCCCGGCGCGGCCCAGTCTGAAGCGGACCCCTTTTTCGAGATCAAAGGCGTCATAATATTCAAATCCCCAGGAAAGCCGGTCAATCTCTTTAAGAAGGCTTTCTGTCTCTTTCTCACTCAAGTCCTGAAAGCCTAACGCATCTTCGAGCATGGGGCCCAAGAGCGCCTTTGTGGCATGGGTGGTAAGGATCTCTCCCCTGAATCCCCTCCGGATCAGTTCCGGGACCCTGCCCATATGGTCGATATGGGCATGCGTCAAGAAGAGGTAATCGATCTCAGAGGGCTGGAGGGGCCATCTCTCCATGGGCAGGACAGCATCATCTCCCTGAGCCATCCCGCAATCCACTAAAATATTAAGACCCTTGGCCCGGAACAGATGACAAGACCCCGTCACCGTAGACTCACCGCCAAGATGGGTGATGTTCACTCCAGTATCCAAAAACCCTCCGTTACACCCGTCCTTTGTGGCCCAGCCAGTTCAATCTACCCAAAATAGCCTTGGGCTGAAATGGGTAAGGGTAACCCCCTGTAATCCCTGCCTGCCCCGTTAAATCTCTTTGGCTTCTATTTAACTGGGGTGCCTCTGTGAGAGGAAAACGAGAAGTGAAAATAAGAACTGACTCACGTCCATTGTTCTTGCAGCGCTTCGTAATGGCTTTTCAGCGTTTCTGCCTCTTCCCACTCCCAAAAATCCCGTTCCGTATCAAATTCATAGCTATCTGTACCCGGATAAACCGAAAAAGAAAAAGTCTCGCGCAAAGACGCAAAGGCGCAAAGTTGAAAGCTAAAAGCAAAAGATATAACGTCTTAATGTGGGCGGGACTCAACTATTTAACGGTCTCTGTTATTACCATTTTATCATGGATTTTCAAAAATATTTGGGCCTGGTTCTAACTTGGGCCATTAAATCTCTCACAGAGCTCGCGGAGTGCACAGAGAAAAGCAAAAAACTCCGTGATCTCTGTGAGATACACTTTTGCGCGTCTCGCTTACGCCTTTTTGTTTACCCAGATGAACTACCCCGCCGCAAGCAGCGGGGAATTAGACAGATTTTCAAAGCTCTTTTAAAAATAGTGACACTGCATAAAGAGGATAATTTCTAATTTTGCCGTCCTCTTTGAAATTCATAAGAGTTGAACGTGATAGTACCGGAGGTTTAAATTTTTCTCCATAAACACGCAAACTCTTTTTTTGCTTACTTATTCCTGCTTTAACTTCAAGTGGTAAAATCTGATTTTTCAAGGCAACAACAAAATCAACTTCTGCTGTATTTTTGCTTGACCAATAATACAAATCTTTTTGACCATTGACTACAAACTCCTGTGCTACGTAATTTTCAACGAATGCTCCGCTATACTCAATAAACAGGCTGTCTCCATTAATGATTGCCTTTTGTGGAACACTGATCATAGCGCCCAGCAATCCAATATCAAGAAGATAGAGTTT
>Ga0307929_1002574_pt1 | contig 11470 bp, 8 predicted proteins | sample AceLakmetage1330_FD_203160 | JGI IMG/M metagenome (GOLD analysis project Ga0307929, IMG submission 203160) | Saline water microbial communities from Ace Lake, Antarctica - #1330 | ecosystem: Environmental > Aquatic > Non-marine Saline and Alkaline > Saline | place: Antarctica: Ace Lake...
ATGCGGCTTACTTTTTTTATAAAAAGTAATTGAGCATCTCCCCCCCCTTTTGTATGGGGGGGTGAAGTGTTCCGCCAAGAACGGAAATGATTTTTTCAATATGTAAGTGGCGCGAAGCGCCTCCTTAATTTTTTAGGGGGTAGCGGGGGATGCGACCGAATCCGCCGGCGGCCTTTGGCCTGGTGGAGTGGAGGAGTGGAGGTTGTCCGGGCGTTTGAGACACTCAGAAAAGTTTACAGATTTACGCCTCTGGCGATTGGCATCAGAGGAGTTTGAGCACGGATGTTGCCGGCGATCGCTCCGGATCCGGATCCGTGGATGTCAAGCAATAAAGGGCAACTGCCCTTTATTGCTTTCGCGAGGGGAGGGGGCAAGCTCAGGGCTTGTGGACTTTGGGGAGCGAGCGAGTTTCGAGGGGATTCGGTGGCGCGGTACGCGGCTCCAAATCCCCTCGAATCTCGTGAGCCGACTTAGGCGAGACAGCGGAGCGGCCATCAGTCTGCGTGCTTTTCGCAGTCTGATGGCCGCTTTTTTGAGCTGTTGGATGAGGTGAATATTGACTCGGGGAGAGAGCATCGATCATCAGGTGAGACGAGGCCTGGCGCGGTTCTTGCGGCCGCTCCTGGAGGCGATTAAAATCGCATCGCGGTTTTAATCACCTTCGGGATGCTCCGTAGGAGCAAGGCCATTAGCAAGAAGCGTGACAGGCCGGCGCCCGCGCGGATAAGGCGCTAGGTTGCGAGGTGAGAAGGTAGTGCCGGTTGCCGGGGAGCGGTTTCAGTCCGGGTTGTAGGGGGTGGGGTAGGGGGCCCGGCACTCACCCCGCGGGACCAGGTTGTTGGCGCGGGCTCGGACCGCAAGAAGTGTGACAGCTTTGCTGGCGCGCTTCTTGCCCAGGGGAACATTGGTTTACTGAAGAACGTTGAAATTATCCGGAGAGCGTAGCCGGTCGAAGAGGCCCGGCCGCTATCTGTTTATGAAGGCCGGGGCTCTTCGACCGGCGGGGCTTCACAGGGGGCGGCGGTTTCTGTCAAGTGTGGGGGGGTGAGGTAGGGGCAACTTGACAGAAACCAGGGAAGGGCCGGGGGGCGGTTTCAGTCCGGGCCTGTAGGGGGTGGGGTAGGGGCGCCCGGACTGAAACCGGGCGGGGGCTAGACGATGACTCGGGGAAAGCGCATCGATCGCTGGATAAGACGAGGCCTGGCGGGCTTCTTGCGGCCGCTCCTGGAGGTGATTAAAACCGCATCGCGGTTTTAATCGCCGGAGGGATGCCCCGAAGGGGCAAGGCCATTAGCAAGAAGCGTGACAGGCCGGTGCCCGTGCGGGGAAGGTGCGAGGTTGAGAGGCGGGGGAGGAGGCTGGTTGCCGGGGAGCGGTTTCAGTCCGGGTTGTAGGGGGCGAGGTAGGGGGACCCGGACTGAAACTGCGGGACCAGGTTGCCAGCGCTGGCCGAGTTCGCAAGAAGCGTGACAGCTTTGCTGGCGCGCTTCTTGCCCAGGGTAACGTTGCTTTACCGAAGGAAGTTTGAATTAACCGGAGAGCGTAGCCGGTCGAGGAGGCCCGGCCGCTATCTGTTTATGGAGGCCGGGGCTCTTCGACCGGCGGGCCTTCACAGGGGGAGGCGGTTTCAGTCCGGGCCGGTGGGGGGTGGGGTAGGGGCGCCCGGACTGAAACCGGGCGGGGTGCGCAGAGGGAATTGATAAAGTGGAGCGGAGGTGCCGCGGTATGCGGCACCGAGCATCCTCGATTTGGGGGGTGTGCCTGCCGGGATAACGGTGAATATTGACTCGGGGAGAGAGCATCGATCATCAGGTAAGACGAGGCCTGGCGCGGTTCTTGCGGCCGCTCCTGGAGGCGATTAAAATCGCATCGCGGTTTTAATCGCCGGAAGGATGCCCCGAAGGGGCAAGGCCATCAGCAAGAAGCGTGACAGGCCGGTGACCGTGCGAGGAAGGTGCGAGGTTGAGAGGCGAGGGCGGTGGTGCCGGTTGCCGGGGAGCGGTTTCAGTCCGGGTTGTAGGGGGTGAGGTAGGGGGACCCGGACTGAAACCGCGGGACCAGGTAGCTGGTGGCGTGGTGCCGGGTCCGCAAGAAGCGTGACAGCTTTGCTGGCGCGCTTCTTGCCAGGGAGACGTTGGTCTACCGAAGGACGTTTGAAATTATCCGGAGAGCGTAGCCGGTCGAAGGATCTCTGCCGCTATCTGTTTATGGAGGCAGAGCTCCTTCGACCGGCGGGGCTTCACGAAGAAGGGCGGGGGAGGCGGTTTCAGTCCGGGCCTGTGGGGGGTGTGGTAGGGGCGCCCGGACTGAAACCGGGCGTGGTGCGCAAAGGGAATTGATAAAGTGGAGCGGAGGTGCCGCGGTACGCGGCACTGAGCATCCTCGATTTGGTTGTTGTCCTGGATGAGGGAAAATGTTGATTCGAGAAGAGAGCATCGATCTTCAAGGAAGACGAGGCCTGTCACGGTTCTTGCGGCCGTTCCTGGAGGTGATTAAAACCGCATCGCGGTTTTAATCACCAGAAGGATGCTCCGAAGGAGCAAGGCCATCAGCAAGAAGCGTGACAGGCCGGTGCCCGTGCAAGGAAGGTGCGAGGTTGAGAGATGAGGGTGGTGCTGCCTGTTGCCGGGGAGCGGTTTCAGTCCGGGTTGTAGGGGGTGGGGTAGGGGGACCCGGACTGAAACCGCGGGACCAGGTTGTTGGCGTGGGCCGGATCCGCAAGAAGCGTGACAGCTTTGCTGGCGCGCTCCTTGCCCATGGTAACGTTGGTTTACTGAAGGATGTTTAAGATTATCCGGAGAGCGTAGCCGGTCGGAGAGGCCCGGCCGCTATCTGTTTATGGAGGCCGGGGCTCTTCGACCGGCGGGGATCCACGGAGGGGGCGGCGGTTTCAGTCCGGGCCTGTGGGGGGTGAGGTAGGGGCGCCCGGACTGAAACCGGGCGGGGGCTGGACGATGACTCGGGGAAAGCGCATCGATCGCTGGATAAGATGAGGCCTGGCGGGCTTCTTGCGGCCGCTCCCGAAGGTGATTAAAACCGCATCGCGGTTTTAATCGCCGGAGGGATGCTCCGAAGGAGCAAGGCCATCAGCAAGAAGCGTGACAGGCCGGTGCCCGCGCGGGGAAGGTGCGCGGTTGAGAAGCGAGGGGTGGTGCCGGTTGCCAGGGAGCGGTTTCAGTCCGGGTTGTAGGGGGTGAGGTAGGGGGACCCGGACTGAAACTGCGGGACCAGGTTGTTGGCGTTGGCCTGGCCCGCAAGAAACGTGACAGCTTTGCTGGCGCGCTTCTTGCCCGGGGTAACGTTGGTTTACTGAAGGACGTTTGAAATTATCAGAAGAGCGTAGCCGGTCGAAGGATCTCTGCCGCCATCTGTTTATAGAGGCAGAGCTCCTTCGACTGGCGGAGCACAGAGAAGGGGGTGAGGCGTGGTCGGGGGGCGGTTTCTGTCCTGTGTGGGGGGCGAGGTAGAGGCAACAGGACAGAAACGCGGGGGGCCGGGGGGCGATTTCAGTCCGGGCCTGTGGGGGGGGAGGTAGGGGCGCCCGGTCTGAAAACGGGTGGGGGGAGAAAGAGGAGATAAATATTGGCGATCTGTAAACTCAGACTATACCCGAAAAGGAGCTGCGCCGCGCGGTTTCTTGTGCGGCGCGGCGGTGGCGTTAAAGGGGGCGGAGGGTTTCAGGCGGCAGTAGAGGGTGAGGCGGGGGGCCGACTGAAGACCGGTGGGGGGGGCTTATTGGTCGTTGACTAACATCCACCTGATGGAAGGCGTCTGCTGGAACGTCACCGCGCCCCGGGCGGATTACCTGAAACTTCAGGAAGGGAAACTCAACCCGGATAAGGTGTATATCGTCTGCCGTTACCGGGACTTCAGGGTGAAGACCGCGGCTGATCGGAAGATTATCTATAACGGGATCGAGCGTCTTGACGGAAGCGCCTACGACGCGCCCCAGCTAATGGCGATCCTCATTCAGGAATACCTGGGGTTTCCGGAAGAAAATTATATTCACGTCCTGGATCTCCGGAGGAAGACTGTTTGCAGTCCGGCCGTCCGGGGGCTCTGGGTCAAGCTATGGCTGGAGAAAGGCGGGGAGAAAAGCGGTTTCCGGCGTCTGGGAGGGAAATTGCACGTTGAGAGGACGCCGCCGGCCCTGATGGAGAATCACGAAACCTTTGAGATTGTGGGGATATTGGAGGGAGGGCTTTGTGGGGGGATCTGAAAGGTCGAGCACTATTTCCTTTGAAGACTTAGGATTTGGGGTGTGACCGTGCCCCTCTTTAACGACCAAAATCAACGTTGGCGTGCTTCGCGACATACGTTACATATTTTTGTTGGCCGCTCAGATTCTTCCTTCTTCTTTAGCAGAGTCATACCAGTAATCATCACTGATATAGACCAAGCAATCCCAGCAGTATTCTTTGCCACCGAGTTCTTCATGTTCTCCCCAAATCATGGTTTTTTGGCATCGGCTACAAACGGCAAGATGTTCAATGTGCCCACAGACATAGCATGTGTCTTGATTGTCGCCGTACGGAACAATGGCCTCCCAACCACATTTTGGGCACGCAACCAAGCTATCATCATCAATCTCATCCTTATCCATCTGTGCTCTTGCCCTTTTGTATAGCTCCTCCCCGTATTCTTTGATCTTTATACCTTGCTGCCAAATATCTTTCGGGATGCTCAAGTTCAAAGGTTCTTCTAGATGGGTTTTGAAAAACTCAACAAGGAATCCAAAGAGCTTTGCATATGCCAGCTTCAGTTTTTCTGGTTCGGCCTTGAATTTATGGTGGACGATATCATTTCGAAGACGAGAAGCAGTTTTCAATACCGCACGTTCATCCTCTGACAGGTCAAATGATGTTGCCTGTTTCAGGCGGAGTAAGGCCTGTTCGATGGTTACAGTGTGTTTAGGATGGTCAACGTTCTTGAAAATTAGCAAGGGGTGCTGATGTCGCAATAGTTCTTTCAGCGAAAGTTCAATTGCTTGGACAAGGTGGAGAATGGCGAATTTCCACTCCTGTGGCAAAGTTTCCGCCGCGACGGCTTTTGAAATGGATTCCTTCGCGAAGTCCTGTGCATTTTGCAGCAAATTAAGTTTCAGCTCTTTCATATTCTACTGCCAATGCGGTAAATGAAGCGCAGGTGTAACCACCCCTTGCAACAAAGCACAGAGGCTATTTCCTGTGGCCTCGTTTTTTTTGTTGGACGTTTATTTCTTCCATTTCTTTCATGAATTTATCAAAGTCTGCAATTTGCTGTTTAAATTTCTTTTCGGTGATATCAGGGAGGTCTTCGAAGTATTGACGAGTCGACAAAACGCCAGGGTCTGCCTCATAATATGCCAGGAGCGCGTTAAGGGATTCCGGCTTAAGGAGTTTGCGAAGTGTTTCAACTTCATATTCTTGGAGAAATCCGCTCATAGGGCCGTTCATGCCCAATTTCTCATCAAGCGGTAAGGAAAATAAAATAATCGGATTAACACCAACGAAGCATGTAATTACAATATCTATAACATCCTTTGCGCGGGCGATAAATGCCTGCAGTGACTCCTCTATACATTGTGGGAAGTTCCCTTTCGACAGGGCCATGTGACTGCATGGCTCCCCTCGCGTGTGGCATATATCGCTAAGGGCACTATAGTTAAGATTAATTGACTCTTTGACTTGGAGGTGTTGATCAAAATGGAGAAAGTCCTCGTTGTCAAATAGGACATTCAATATCTCCTTTTTAAATGGTGTTGATATTTGTCCTTTCACCCATTCATTGCCTTTACCTTTTGCCATTAAAAGGAAATGAAAACATACAAGGCTCAATTCCAAAAAATTGCGCAAAGACATGTACGCAATCTTGTATACTCCGGCCTTTGCAAAAAGTAATGCGTATTCCAGTTCTAAGCCAGATTCTAAAATGGGAAACAGCCAAATCTTCTTTAAACTCTCGAAGTCAGAGGGAAAACATTCTGGAAGCACTTGATGGGCAAAGAAGCTGATCTTCTTGAAATCTTCTGATAGATCTGGATTTGTAGCAATAAGTTTGTCCGTCTCCACAAAGGCTTCTTGAAATGCAGAATATAGTCGATCATCGAATTTATTCATAATTTTCCACGTCCAACGCCCAGGGTGATGCGCGCGGTCTTCCGCAGCGCCTCCACCCGATTGTTAGGCGGCGTCATCGTCAGCCTTCACCTTCCACGATTTTTATTTCCTCTTCCGTCAGGCCATACAGTTTGTACACCAGACGGTCAATCTCCGCGTCGGTTGTCGTGATGGCATTCTGCAATGCCGCTTTTTCTGATTCTGATGTGGCCCCGCGCAACTTCGGCTTTAGCGTTAGCATCTTTTCAACCATTGCCACCAGTCTGTCGTGCAACGCTGTTTCGGCGGGTTCTAAAAAGTTGATGGGGCGGATGGGGAAAACACGAAGCTCGTTTACCTTGAATTGAGGAAATACTTTCCTCTGCAACTTACCAAGGGAGTGTATGAACCAGAACGACATGAGTTTTGAGTTTAAAATACCAATCAGATATTTAATACCATAACCTGGTTGCGGATTCAGCACAATCATACTGTTGTTATCGTTGACTAAATTTTCATCCACATAACTCGTCAAGATAGAGTATGGAGGTGAGGCTGGTATTTGCCTGATTAGCAGCCGTTCTCCTTCAAATAATTCCTGCTTTCTCGGTCTGGAAAGATTGGGGCCATATTTTACGAATTGCTTGCTCCAGCCAAGCTCGAACCGACCGACGTCAACGCCGTCGACGTATTTGATCCACGTCTTATCTTTTTTGCGAAGACTGTGGTATACCCGGTTTATTTTCATTTGCTCTGTTTGTGGTGGTGTAGCCTCCCCAACAGTGTATGCTTGAATTCCGTTTCGAACTTCTGCAATATCTTCCAGCGAGATACCAAAACGCAGAATTTTCTGACAGAGGTTTGCATTTCCCGAATATTTCTGGGCTTCGTAACTGATTACGTGGTCGCGGAGACTCAAATAAACACTAGGTTCGTTCTTGGCCACGAGTTTGAATTGTCTGTTTGCTAATTCACATATGGTGACTTCTTTTTGTCCTGTCATGGCAAAAATCAAGATGCTCGTATCAACACTAGCACCTTCAAAAACTTTGTCATAACTGTTCACAATCTGAATTGAACTTGTTTCGCTCAGAATAAAATGGCGAAATTGTGAAGCGGTCTCGATGGTCAACCAATTATTCGGAATAATGAAGCCTAATCGCCCTGTTCCATTGAGCAAGTGAGATCCTTTTTCTGTGAATAACTGGTATGTGTTTATCTTGAACTGTGTTTGACGATATACTCTATTATAATAATCTTTTTCGGATTCAGTAATCAGTTCTCTTGCAAATATATACGGCGGATTGCCAATGATGCAGTCAAAGCCTCCGGCTTTCATTGTATCAGGGAACTGCACGGGCCAGTCGAAGGCGTGGACGCGGACGAGGTCATCGGGGATAACGGAGAAGTCGGAGGCGATAAGGGAGTTACCACACTTTATGTTACTGGAGAGGTTGGGTAAGGCGCGTTCGTGGAAGAGAAGCATCTGTTGTGAAAGGGTGCTATCGGTCTCACCTTCGAGGGCTTTCAGCAGCAAAGAGAGTTTGGTGGTTTCGACGGCCTGCCGGTCTATATCAACACCGTAAATGTGAGTGGTGAGGATACGCTTGCGCTCCGCGATCGTGAGGTGGAGTTCTCCTTTGGCGTTCCTGTAGGTAGACTTGCCGTATCTTTTGGAGGGGTTATCCTGATACCACTTGAGGCAGTGTTCGAGGAGGAACTGATAGGCGCCGAGGAGGAAAGAGCCGCTACCACAGGCCATATCGAGAACGCGGAAGGGGGGCATGGTTTTTCCGCCGGCGAGCTTGGAGGGGCTTTTGCCTTCAATCTGTTTGCCGACGGTGTTCTGGACGATGTAGTTCACGATATAGGCGGGGGTATAGTACACGCCACCGGCCTTGCGCACTTCGGGCTTTTCCTCGACTTTGGCCTGATGTCCGGCCGTCAGGCGGATGACTTTGCCCAAGAACCGCTCATAGACCGTGCCCAGAATTTCCACAGGTAAAACGCCGAAGTGATACGGACAACCGTACTCGAAATAGAGGCTTTGCAGAATAGGCTTAAGAACCTTGTCGTCCACGGCCAGACGCGGCGTGAGCGTGTCCGGGATATCAGAGATGCCGGATTCCTTCTGGAAGTGGAACAAGCCGGAGTTATATTTTTCATCGGCTTTTCGGCACAGGTTCCTCATAAAACGGTTGTAGATATCTGGCCGCTCGCAGAGTTTGAGTAATTGTCCGTTAGACTCCAGGCCGCGATCCTCGGCCATCCGCAGGAAGATAATCCGGTCAATAATTCTTTGAACGGCGGCATTGAGGTCGTCTACCGACAAATCGCGATTACGCAAGGCCAGGTTTCGTGCCAGCACATTGCGCCAGCCCTCGATATCTTTGAGAAACTCGCTATCAACCTCGGAGGTGCCTCTTTTGCGCTTGGAGGCGGCATACTGATCAAACGCCCCGGACCAGACGGCCTCGCGCGAGAATACGTCCCAAATTTCCCGCCAGCGGTCAGGATACTCGGTGAAGAGTAGATACTGGATACGGGCGTGGCTGGCCTTGTCACTGGGCCGCGGACGAGAGGCACAATCGTACACGCCAAATTCCTCGAAGTCGGTCAGGATGGATAAGGCAAGTTTAGCACTGAAACCGTAGCGGCGAAGCTGATAGGCCGGTCCCGGATCGGCGTTGATATTGATGCCGCACTTCTTGGCTTCCGCGTAGAACTTCGGCAATGTGCCGACGCGGAAAGTGTAATCCGGGGCCTTCTGATGGCCTTCCACATCCAGGCTGTCTTCAGGGATGACTTCTCGGTACTGGGGTGCGGCCATAGCGGCGTTGCGCACGTCCCAACCCAGGGCCTCGAAAAGCGGGTCGATAAGGGATTGGCGAACATGGGCTTCCTTAATGCCGGGAGCAAAGAAGGATTTTTGGTTCGTAGTAAAATATTTGCACAGCTTTGCTACTTCATCTTTACCTTGTTCGAAAGTCTTACTCATAAGGGATCAATCCTTATCCATGGCTACCGGTAACATTCAGGTGTCCAACGGCAAGTTGAGCGGAGTTTTTCTATTAACGGCCTATCCACTTGACGCAAGTTGGTAAAATTTAATGGGGATATATAAAGTGTGGCATGGGCTTCCCGAAAGTCAGATGCTAAATTTTCAGGGACCTCTGGAGAAATTTGCTTAATTGGGTATTTGGGGAATAAAAGGGTCGTAGAGCTGATCTTTCTCTCAATCTCCCTGCCATAGAAGGTTTCCGTGATTTCGTTGAGCCACATAATCTGTTTGCGACATTCCGGGCATTTGTGAGACGCAATAGAATATTTTTTTCCATCAGGATCATATTCGGTGGGATCAAAGAGTGGAGGTTTCCCAGAAAATCTCGGTGATACATAGTGGGCATTCACACCATCTAAACTAAAGGCAATACCACAATAAGGACAATTTTTCTTTGTTTCCATTATATTCTTCCTTCCAACTATTGATTTAGCAGAGTTATTTCCATCAAATTGAAATATAAAATATAACTAGCTATAGCTCAAAAAAAATTCTTCGAGGCGTTAAATTTCGCCCGGACTTTTCCGTGACTCTCCCGGGCCTGAAAGGTCCCGAAGTTCCGGAGACGGACCAGGTGGCCCTGCTTCAATTGATTCCGGATCGTCTCGATCACGGTCTCCAGGATCCGGGAGGATTCCGCCCAAGAGAGGCCGTGTTCCTTCCGGATCACTTCGGCAAGTTCGCGGTGATTCATAGCTTCAACCGTTTCAGTTCTTCGTCGATCCCGTTGGCTATATCCCGGAGATTGACTGCCGGCTGTCGGAGCACCTGAGCAAGGGTCTGCTGCCAGGTCAATGTCTCCCGGCCGACGTGCTTCTCCAGGGCCCTGACAATGTCATCCTGGAGGATGGTCTTCCGTCCGGCCTCCCGCGTGATCGCGGCGGCCTCCGTGATTACCTTCTGAATTATGGCATTGAGCTGCTTATCGATCGTCGCCACTACTTTAGAAGACGATCGAAGCTTTTCGGTATCGCGGATATACTCCGTAATCATTGAATCCTTAATAAAATCAGGTTGCCCGGGCATGATTATCTCCTTGATTGTTTCTTTGCCGCTTTCTCCGCCAGTCTCCATTTCCGGAGAGCCAACTTCATGATCCTTTCACTCAGCCGGCGCAATTCATAGGCCCTGACCAGGTCCTCCGACTTTGCGATCAGGGGGACCATGACCTCCTCCAGCTTTGCGGTCAGCCGCTTGCTGGAGATGGCCTCCGCCTCCAGGCCGTAGAGGACCGGCTCCCCCCGGTCCCGCTCCTCCAGGTATTTCTGGTTCTCATATTTCCGCTTGTGAACTTCCTTCAGCCAGTCTTTATTTTTGGTCGTCATCGTCTTGCCGGCCCGGATCCGGTACCGGGAGAGTTTGACCTCTTCGACCGTCAGCATGTCCGGAGTGATCAGATCGAAGGTGTGAATATTTTTGACCCCGTAAAACTTCAGGTTGTTGATAAAGGCATCCCGGATAATCCAGCCGCTGGGGTCGTAGTCAACTATCCCGAAGAGATAGAACGATCGCCGGAGGTTGACGCTGTTGGCTTTTAAATCATCAACGAAATACTCCAGGTTAAGGACGGACGGCTGGCCGCCCAGGGCAATGATTGAGACGCGGTATTTTCCGGCAATCTCGGAGAGGAAGGACTGGTGGCCCAGCTTCTCGGAGAAGAGGACTATATTGGCGTTGGCGCCTACCCGGCGGTGGGATTCGTTGTCATCCCGGAATCCGATATCGCTGTATCTCATCAAGTCCAGGTCCCGGACCATGTTGACAAACTGATAGACCAGTTGCTTGTACTGGTTGACCTTATGAGATAGAGCATCCGCTCTGGAGAGGGTGGGCTTGATGTACATGTACCAGAAGGTCCGGATCAACTCGTTAAGGGGAGGCTTCTCCCCCCGGCGGATCCGCTCGCGGATCTGCCAGATGATATTCCGCATTAAGCAGGCTACGTTGACGGGGTACTTGGAAGATCCCCGGCGGAAGTTCTTGATCAGCCACTCGCGGGATTGATCGTGGATCAGGACGTCGAAATGTCGGATCCCGGCGGCCTTAAGTCGATCGTCAAGCGATGTTTTCATCTTTAAGGGGTTTGACCCGAATAAAGCTAAAAACGGCTTTAAAGCCGTTTTGCGGCCTCTGATTCCGGTGTTTTTATCAAGTAGAGCTGAAAAAAGGGAAGATAGCAGATTAAGACGGTGAAGGGTAGGAAATACTTGGCTTTCGAGGCTTTATTTAGAGACTGATCTGGAAGCGGTTCTTTCCTTTTTTAGTTTTCCCCGGGAGATTCCTAGGGCGGAGGGCAATAAAAAGCGGCTCCCGACGGAGCCGCTTTTTCTTC
>Ga0307929_1002576_pt1 | contig 11468 bp, 13 predicted proteins | sample AceLakmetage1330_FD_203160 | JGI IMG/M metagenome (GOLD analysis project Ga0307929, IMG submission 203160) | Saline water microbial communities from Ace Lake, Antarctica - #1330 | ecosystem: Environmental > Aquatic > Non-marine Saline and Alkaline > Saline | place: Antarctica: Ace Lake...
TTGCTTTGCAATAGCAAAGCCCGTCTCCCGTTGGTCGGCTCGTTCCTTGCCGCACATTCATGCGGCCTCTCTCGCTTCGCCTCGAGTCCAAGGCTTGGAAGAAGTGTGGCCCGTGCGCCGCGAAGCGATGTATTCCGACGCAGTCGGTTGTGAAATCAGCTTTTGCGCGCGGGGTTAGGTCGCTACACTTCTTGTATGCAAAATTTTATTCTGGATACCAATGTCCTTATTCACGATCCCTCCGCCTATCGTCAGTTCAAAGAGAACAACGTGATTATTCCGTTGAAGGTGTTGGAGGAGATTGACCAGTTTAAGCGCGAACTGAGCGAGCGCGGGCGCAATGCCCGTACCGTTTCCCGGGCGCTCGATGAGCTTCGAAAAGTCGGACGGCTCTCTGACGGCGTGACGCTCGATAGCGGTGGAACCCTCAAAGTGCTTTTCGCCGACAAGGATGATCCGTTTTCTGTGGGGCTTTCCGCCGACGATTTGATTGTTAAGCTGGCGGTGGATCTTCAAAAAGTGACGCCGGATGTGAAGTGTACGGTGGTGAGTAAGGATATCAATTTGCGCCTGAAGGCAGATGCGCTGGGATTGGATGCTGAGGATTATGAAAATGGACAGCATCATGAGCCCGACGAAATGTATTCGGGGCAGGCGGTGCTGGAAGCGGATGCAGAAGCGATCGGGTTTTTTGCAAAAGAGGGCCATGCGGTGATTCCGGGGATGGATGAGCTGTCCGCCAATCAATATGTGACGCTGCAAAATCCAAACGATCCCAAGCAGACGATGCTGGGCCGCTACGATCTGGAAACGCATCGGGTGGTAAAGCTCATTACCATCAGCGATACGAATACACCGATTACCCCGCGCAACCGCGAGCAGCGCTTTGCGATGGACGCTCTATTGAACGACAAGATCAAGCTGATTACGCTTTGCGGCAAGGCCGGCACCGGTAAAACCCTGCTGGCGATTGCGGCGGGTTTTCATCAGGTGATGAATACGAAGCAGTATAAGCGCCTGCTGGTTTCGCGTCCGATTTTCCCGATGGGTAAGGATCTCGGTTATCTGCCCGGCTCGGTGGAAGAAAAACTCGATCCCTGGATGCAGCCGATTCACGATGCGCTGGCGTTGATTGTTCACAATCAGTCAGGCGGAGGGGGTGGAAATAAAAAGGGCGGCGACCTGCTGGCCTCGAACCCGCTGATCGATGTCGAGCCGCTCACCTATATTCGCGGACGGAGCATTCCCAATCAGTTTATGATTGTGGACGAATCTCAGAATCTGACGCCGTTAGAGGTGAAAACGGTGATCACCCGCGTTGGGCACGACACGAAGATTATTCTGACGGGCGACTTATACCAGATCGACAATCCCTACGTGGATAGCCTTTCCAATGGGCTGAGCGCGGTGGTGGAAAAGTTCCGTGGTGAATCGTTGGCGGCTCATATGCTCTTGACGGAGGGCGTTCGTTCCGCCCTCGCCGAAAAGGCAGCGAACTTATTGTAGTCGGGGTTAGGGACTCGAGATTGCATAGAACGATCCCGTATCCTGCATCTCGCATAATTCCCCATTGCAAAACCGTTAGGTTTTTAATACCGTTTGCCCCCTTTAATAAGCAGAGATGGAGGAATGCATGCTCTTTCAGAACAGTATGATGAAAATACTCGCGGCGCGGGGGTATCGCCATTGCGATAGTGACAAGGAATTTACGCGTCACGGTGACTACGCGCGCAACATTCAGTATGCCTTCTCGAAGGAGTTTAAAGGTCCGCGCGAAAAAATTATCGATATCATATTTCTTTCGGTCGACGTGCGGACCGAAAAGCTGGTGATTGGCTTTTTCCGGGAAAATGTTTCGAAGGAAAATGATATCCATGCCAATGCGGATGTGAGCATTCCGCTGGCGAAGTTTTCACTCGATGAATTTGAGAAACAGCTCAACCGATTGATTCCGCGCGGCTCACCTTTGACGAGAGAGGGTTCTGTTGGGGAGACATTTTAGAAAATAGGAAGAGGATTGATTTATGATGAATGCAGAAAAACTTTTTGCGAACCGTATTGGCGGGGAGCAGTTCGGCAAGTCGACCGAAATTTATAAATTTGAAAAGATCAAACGCGCTAAAGCGAAAGCGCGCGAATTGCATCCCAGCTTGGAAATTTTAGATTTCGGAGTGGGAGAGCCGGATCAAATGGCACCCGCACCGATTCGCGAGGCACTGAAAGTTGAAGTGGATAAGCCCGAAAACCGCGGATACTCGGACAACGGAATTCCGGAGTTCACGCAGGCTGCCGCCGACTATATGAAAAGTTTCTTTGGTGTCGAACTCGATCCCGCCACAGAGATCAACCACAGCATTGGCACCAAGCCCGCGCTCGCGATGCTTCCGCTCGCGTTTGTGAACCCCAGTGATGTGGTGTTTCAGACCGTTCCCGGCTATCCGGTGATGGCAACCCATGCCGCATACCTTGGCGGCGAAGTCATCGATATTCCGCTGCTCGAAGAAAATGACTTTCTTCCAGACCTTGGAAAAATTGATCCGGCACTCGCCGATCGATGCAAGCTGTTTTATATCAACTATCCGAACAACCCGACCGGTGCGGTGGCGACCGACGAGTTCTACGACGAGCTGATTGCGTTCGCGCAGAAGCACAACATTCTCATCGTGCAGGATGCCCCGTACGCCACATTGGTTTATGACGGTGAACGAAAATCCATTCTGCAGCGCCCCGGAGCAAAAGAGTGCACGCTCGAACTGCACTCGATGAGCAAGGCTTACAACATGACCGGTTGGCGTATCGCGTTTTTCTGTGGCGCGCCGTGGGCGGTTGACGCGTTGGCAAACATCAAAGACAATTGTGATAGCGGACAGTTTAAGGCGATTCAGCACGCCGCTTGTGCTGGCATTGCCGATGCAAGCCTTGCCGAGGGAATTCGTGACCACTATGAAAAGCGCCTTCGGCGGATGGTTGAGGTGCTCAAAGAGGCTGGGTTCGATGCCAAGATGCCGGGCGGAACCTTTTATCTTTATCTAAAAGCTCCGAAAGGGGCGGGGGACGTAACGTTTGCCAATGCGGAGGAAGCCTCGCTCTATTTGATCGAAAACCAGGGGATTTCTACGGTGCCGTGGGATAATACCGGTGCGTTCATTCGGTTCGGGGCAGTCTTTGAGTCAGCGGGTGATGAGGATGACGAGCGGGTGCTCGGTGAGCTAGGCGCCCGTCTCGCCAAAGCAAATCTGAAGTTTTAATCTTTGATCACACATAAACTCACGATCGTGAGTTTATGTGTGACACGTTCGGGTTGGTTTACTGATTAGGTATTTTGGATTTAAAATTTCCTGATTTTTCAACGGGACGTTGAGAAATCAGGGATAATCTTCTTCACTGAAGGTGATTCGGTCGAGAACCCTCTCGGAACTGTCCGGAAGGATTTCTTCGTTATAGAACGTTTTGATAATTTCCAATGCTTGGAAACTTTCATCCAGCTGTTTTTCCAAGGTTTGGAAATCTGCTTGGTCGAGTTTTTCTTCCTGAAGGATTTCGGCCAGCGGCGCGTCGCCGATCGCATTCCGTGTTGCGTGAGCGGGTAGAGCCCCCAGAACCCGCATGATTTTTGCGTGGATCTCATCCGGTTGGTGATAGATGTGGTCGTAGCAGAAATATTCGTAGCAGACCGTGGGTCGGCCGATTTTTATTCCGCATCCGGTGGGAGTTAAAAATCCGTAGGCATCGCTGTCGAGTTCTGTACGTTTGTTTAGTAGACGCAAAAATGGACTTTCGATCGCTTCTTCGCAGATATCAGCCCGGCAGCAGATCTGGGAGCACTGGGCGCAGAGTGAATTGCACAGTCCGGTGACGAGCTTCTGTACCTCGATTTCCAGATCGGTGTAGCGTTCAATAAACTTTTTCAATGCAGGGGTCATGGCTATAAAAGGGGTCAGTCCGACTAATTCGTTATTTTGTTTTTCAGCGTCCATAAAAGACCCTCTGTTGATTGCTCTGCCGCCCGAACATGACAAGAAAAGTTTGATGTGACACCCATTTTGAGACGGGTCGTAATCCACTCTGTCCGAACGCTGGTTTTCTTCCTGATGCGCCACGCGATCACCTTTTTCCGGTCATCTCCCTTTTTAAGCTCAGGTAACTCCTCTTCCGTGATGCCGCAACACACCAGTCCTTGCTGCAACAGTCGTTCTGCTTCCTTTTCATTATGTTTTAGGATTTCTTCACCCATGAACGAGTCTCGTCGTTTCCCGGAGACTACCGCATCAAGGCTGTCTTGAATTTTCATGCGGAATTCATCCGATCCAAAAGCCCAACCCCGTCGAATTTTATCCCACTGCTCATTCGCCTCCTTCGGGTCACTGCTGTTCATGATGCCGAGGATACGCCTTTTCATATAGTTGCGGTAGCGGCTCCGCCCGGATGTGTCATCAGCGAATCCGTGAGATTCCAGCACTCGTTTTGCCGTAAGAAATCCTGGACGTTTGGCCGGTCGCATATAGCCGCAGAAACTGCTCCAGTTGAAATCGGTCAAATTTCCTGTTTTCAAGTCAAAGGCATGCGCCCTCAAATTCAACTCGCGGTTTTCTTACCATAGCGTGTAGTTAAACAGAGAAGACGTCGGAGCGCAATCGAAAATAACGATTTAGGCGGACTGACCCCTTTTTTCCCTTTTTGTGACCGGGACCTCTAATGGGTGACCCCTTTTTTTTGACCCCTTTTTCGGCGGGCAGGCTGGAAAGATCAGGCGTCATCATGTGATGGAGTCCGGTTTGCAGAAGGCGGTGAAGACGGCCGTGCGCAAGGCGGGGATCACCAAGCGGGCGGGCTGTCACACGATGCGCCATAGCTATGCGACCCATCTGCTGGAAAGCGGTGTGAACATCCGCATGGTGCAGGAGCTGATGGGGCACAAGGATGTGAAGACCACCGAAATCTATACCCATGTGATGGACAAAGACATCGACGCCGTCAAAAGCCCGCTCGATACGCTGGCAGGCTGACCGCGCCCTCCGCGCGGCCAGCCCTGCACCCCTCTTTTTCCAATGGTTGGAAAAAACAGCAAGCCGCAACGCAGTTGCTTTGGAAATTGACCCCTTTGGTTCACTGGTCTAATCTCTGCGCCTTTAAGAAAAGAACGATTCAGTGAGGATTTTAGATATGGCAAATACAGTTTTAATCGGCTCGCAGTGGGGTGACGAAGGCAAAGGAAAGGTCATCGATGTGCTGACCGCTCAGGCAGACTGGGTGGTCCGCTATCAGGGCGGAAACAACGCGGGTCACACCGTCGAAGTCGGCGATCAGAAGTATGTTCTGCATCTTGCGCCGTCCGGCATTCTTCGTCCAGAGGCTAAGTGCATCATTGGAAACGGGTTAGTTGTTGACCCGATCGGATTGACCGAAGAGCTTCAGGATTTGGAAAAACGCGGAATTTCGATCGAAGGCCGCCTGTTTATTAGCGATCGTGCTCATCTTGTTTTGCAGTATCACAAAGAGCTCGATGGGGCCAAAGAGGCCAAGCTGGCCACGGGCAAAAAAATTGGAACCACCAAGCGCGGCATTGGCCCGGCTTATTCTGATAAAGCCGACCGAAGCGGTCTGCGCATGGGCGATGTGCTCGAAGCTGATTTTGAAGAAATGCTCCGCGAGCGGATTGCTGCCAAAAATGCGATGCTTGCTGTGCTCGGCGCGCCCGAGCTCGACGCCGATGAAATGGTCGCAACCTATGCTCCCGCGTTCGAATATCTGAAACCCTTCATCTGCGATACCGTTCCCATGCTCAATGCTGCGATTCGCGATGACGAGCAGAACGTTCTCTTCGAGGGCGCACAAGGCGTGATGCTCGATATCGATTTTGGAACCTACCCCTTTGTTACATCATCGAGCACCGGCGCCGGCGGCGTCGCTGCGGGCGCGGGTGTTCCTCCGCACTCCATCGACGATGTGATCGGAATTGTGAAGGCCTACACCACCCGCGTGGGAGAAGGGCCGTTCCCGACCGAGTTGTTTGACGATGACGGAAAAGAACTCGCCAAGGTGGGGAATGAGTTTGGTGCCACGACGGGCCGCCCGCGCCGTTGCGGTTGGTTCGACGCTATTGTGGCTCGCTACGCAGCGATGACCGGCGGGATCGATCGTTGGGCGTTGATGAAACTCGATGTGCTCGATGGATTTGAAACCATCAAAATCTGCACCGCGTACGAGTGCGATGGCGAAAGGATCGACACCGTTCCGGCAAGCATTAACCGGCTTGCGCGTTGCAAACCGGTTTACGAAGATTTCAAGGGCTGGAATTGCCCGACCACGGAATGCAAAACGATTGCCGAGCTTCCCGAACAAGCTCAGAAATATATTCGCCGCATCGAAGAAGTCACCGGCGTGCCGGTTGCCATTCTCTCCGTTGGACCTCAGCGTTCCAGCACCATTATGATTGCGGATTGAGGATTGCGGATTTTCGATTGGAAAAACGATGACCTCGGAAGAACTTAACGCCAGAACGAAAGAATTTGCGCTTCGAGTGATGACATTGATTGATGCCTTGCCGAACTCAACCAAAGGTCGGGTTGTTGCGAATCAGTTAATGAGGGCGGCAACCTCTGTTGGGGCGAACTATCGTGCAGTATGCCGAGGCCGCTCAACTGCAGAGTTTATTTCGAAGCTGGGTGTTGTTGTTGAAGAGTCTGACGAATGTTGTTATTGGCTTGAGCTGATTATGGAGGGTGGGTTACTTCCTGCTGAAAAAGTGGAAGATCTTTATCAGGAAGCCGATGAGATAACTGCTATTATGACGGCTTCACATAAGACGGCGTGTATGAACCGATAAGTTTGCTTATGCAATCCCAAATCCCAAATCTCAAATCCCAAATCGAAAAGGTTCCAACGCACGTTGCCATCATTATGGACGGTAACGGACGCTGGGCGAAGGAGCGCGGGCTTCCGCGCCTCAAAGGTCATGAAGAGGGTGCAAAATCGGTGCGTGCGGTTCTGCGCGCCGCCCAGCAGGCGGATGTTAAGTATGTGACGTTGTACGCATTCAGCACCGAAAATTGGAGCCGCCCGAAGGCCGAGGTGGACGGGTTGATGAATTTGCTGGGGTATTTCACAAAGCAAAATTCGAAAGAGCTGATTGATGATAAGGTCCGTCTGTTGGTTATGGGGCAGATCGATCGCCTTCCCCAAAAACTTCAGATTCAGCTCGAAGCGTTAATGGAAGAATCGGCGAAGGACTATGAACGCACGCTGATTGTTGCCTTGAGCTACGGAAGCCGTTTGGAGATTGCCGAGGCGGCTAAAGCGATCGCGCGCAAGGCGGCGGCAGGAGAGCTCGATCCGGAAACGGTGAACGAGGAAACGGTGGCTCAGCATTTGTATCTTCCGGATGTTCCCGACCCCGAACTGATGATCCGCACCAGCGGGGAACTTCGCTTGAGTAATTTTTTACTGTGGCAGCTTTCCTATGCCGAGTTGTACGTGACGGAAACGTACTGGCCCGATTTTCGTGAAGAGCAGTTTTTCCAAGCATTGGAAGCTTTCAATCAGCGTGGCCGGCGTTACGGCGGAGTGGAAAACAAATAATATGGACAAAAAACGAATAGTATTGGGCCTTAGCATCGCGGCTGTGATTATTACGTCGATGTGTTTGGTTCCTGCGGGCAGTCCGATTGCGTTGCTGGTGTTGCTGGCGGTCTGTGGCCTGGCGATGCACGAGATCTACGCCCTGATGGCGAAGGGCGATATGCCGGCGTCGAAAAAAATGGGCATGATTAGCGGCCTGATTTTTGTTGCGATGACCTGGTGGGTTTCTCTTTCCGAGCGATGGACAGACGATGCGCTGTGGGCCTTGTTGCTGGTTATTCTGATTATTAATTTTTTCCGGTTGCTGGTAGGGCACGGGGATGCGCTTCGGGCCATCCGCAATGCGCTGGGAACTTTGTTCGGGTTTGTTTATGTCGCATTCTTCTGGAGCTTTTTTGTGCGGCTCTATCTGGAGGGCGATCCCGCAGAACCGGTGAAGGTTGCATTTTATCTTCTGCTCGCCGTCAAGTGGGGCGATGCGGGGGCCTACTTCATTGGGTCGCGTTTTGGCAAGCATCGGCTGGCTCCGGCGATTTCGCCGAAGAAGAGCTGGGAAGGGCTGGTTGGAGGAATTGTTTTCTCCTGTGTGGTCGGGGGGGGCTGGTGGCTTCTGTCGGACGGAATGCTCGGCCCGTATGAGTTCCCGCTTTATCACGCATTGATTCTGGGCGTTGTTCTTCCAGTCATTGGAACGCTCGGCGACCTCGTTGAATCGCTCTTTAAGCGGGCGGTGAATGTGAAAGATTCTGGAGCCATCGCGTACGGCATGGGCGGGATGCTCGACATGATCGATAGTCTGCTCTTCACGGCGCCGTTCCTGTACATCTATATCCAACTTTTCTTAGCTCGTTAGGCAGGTATCACAATGCTCGATTTCCTTTTCTCCGCATGGACGGTATTTTACTCCGTTGTTCTCGCCCTGTTCTTGTTCGGTGTCACCGTATTCGTCCATGAATTCGGCCACTTCATCGTCGCCCGCAAAAAAGGGCTGGTGGTTCAGACCTTTTCGATTGGCTTTGGAAAAGCGATCTGGAGTTGGGAAAAAGACGGCATCGTCTACAAAATCGGTTGGATTCCCTTTGGCGGCTACGTCGCGCTTCCCCAGCTCGATCCCGAAGGAATGGATCGGCTCCAAGGTTCGGAAGAGGGCGAAGGGTTCCCTGATGTTTCTCCGTGGAAAAAAATCGCCGTCGCTTTTGCCGGTCCCCTTTGCAACATCCTGTTCGCCATCGTCCTCTCTCTCGCCATTTGGCTGATTCCTGGCGACGATGCGGGCACGCAGGTTCGCCCGCTCATTGGAACCATCGAAACCAATAGCGCCGCCTATGCGTCCGGCCTTCGTGAGGGCGACGAAATTCTCTCCGTCAACGGAACTGCGGTAAACAACTGGTACGAATTCAGCGTCGAAACCCTGCTTCAGAGCAGCGACTCCGTCGCACTGACCGTTCGCGCAGATGGCATCGAAAAAGAACTCAGCGTTCCGGTGACCGATGCGGGCGGTGGCGCACGCATCGTGGATGGGGTTTCGCCTGCGCTTCCCTGTGTATTCGGTTCCGTGAGCGACGACAGCCCTGCCGAGCGGGCAGGTATCGAGAAAGGTGACGAAGCTCTCCTGTTCAACGGAGCATCGATTCTTGGATGGACGCATTTTACGGAACGGATTCAGGGCATGGAGCCCGGCGAAACCGCCGCACTCACCATCGATCGCGAAGGCGAAGAGCTTGAACTTTCCATTGCGCCCGAATACAACGAAGAATACGAGCGCATGATGGTCGGCGTCCAGCTTGGCGGGGGAAGCGGCATGCCGTGGATGCTCTATAAAAACCCGATCAATCAGCTCAAATACGACGCGCTCGCCATTGTCCGCGTCCTTCAGGCACTGACCAATCCGGCCGAAGCTCCGCAGGCCGCCAAAGGGCTCGGCGGACCGCTCGCCATCATCGAAATGTTCATGATCGCCATCAGCATGGGGCTGCTCAACACGCTGGGCTTCGTCCGCTTCATCAACATCAACCTGGCCATCCTCAACCTGCTACCCATTCCGGTGCTCGATGGCGGGCACATCGTCTTTTCGCTTTGGCACGGCATCACCCGCCGCAAAGTGAACGCCAAAATGCAGGCCATCCTCATACAGGCTTGCGCCTTTTTGCTGATCGGGGCCATGCTTCTCGTCACCTTTAACGACCTCGATCGAAAACTGCACATCAAAGAGTTTTTTGGTAAACTTATCCCTGCCCAGAGTGAGGTTCTTGATGAGCCCGCTCCGGTCGAAGGGGAATAGTATGAATCGCTTTCAAAAGCGCAGTTTTTTTTCTGGGATGTCTCCCGGCCGTGCCATTGGCTTTCTCGTGCTGATGGGCTTCGTTCTCTTTATCGCATTCCGGATTTTTAGCGCCCCGACAAAAGTCGTACAAACTATCACCTCGCCCGATGGAAGCCGGCAGGCGCGCCTCCTTCACGTGTTCTACTATTCCGAGCCCGGTTATAAAGTAGCGGTTCGCAAGGGACGCTTGTGGCACACCCTGTTCTACCTGCCCGAATATCCGAGCGTTCCCTTGAGAGAGCGGGAGGAAACCCTGCGCTGGAGCCTCGACTCAGAACAACTGACCTTCGAGGTGAATGGAAAACGGGTCTGGGGCTACGACTTCCCCACTCAGTCGTCTAGACTGAAGTGAATCGCAGGCATCCTGCCTGCCTAAAAAAATGAAGTCTCCCTCGCAAAGGCGCAGAGAGCGCAGAGCGTTTCAAATTTGGGGTAACGTGCTCCGCGAGCTCTTCGCCTCTGCGCGAAATATCCGTTCCTGATTGTTGGAAGGTTTATTTAATTCAGACTCAGGTCGCCGTGAATGCGGATGGTTCCGTTTTCCTCTGACACCTGAAGAGCCTTGCCGGGAAACGCCGCCGGTAGCTTCTTTTCCAAGGTTTGGGAAACCTGCGCTTTGATTTTCTCCCGAACATCCGCTGAAACACTTTTCAGCGTCGAAAGACGGATTTCCACCGTATAGCCCGGGCCGTGCTTCGAACCGATGCCGCTCGAAAACGCCGCGCCGACATTAAACAGGCCGTCCTGTTCGGGATTCGAGGTCGCACCGTTCTCCAGACGGGAAGGGTGACGCGGCCAGAGGCCCTTATACTCCGCCTCCAGTTCGTGATCGATCTCATCGAACACGCCCTTCAGCCGCTTCTCCCATTGCATGGCCTTGTGGTGTCTCATAGAGATAACTTTCCAATGTTTGGAAAAAAACAGCAAGCCGCAACGCAGTTTCTTCCAAGGTTTGAAACGTTTGACGGAGGTTTTTCCAAACCTTGGAACGTCGAAACTCAGCGGCGGCGGTGTTAGCCGTGCCACTCAGCAACACGGCTCGGTTCCATTGCCCTGAGAACGATTGAAGTGCTGCTGGAGAAAATGAATTGAAGATCTTCGGCAATGCTACGCTTCACATCTTCGGTCACATTTTGATCTCCGAACGTCAGCGGAAAATCCTGCTCTGCAATTCGCACACTGTGGCTTGTTCGCGTGTTGTTGGAATCTGGCTGGTCACTGAAGCAGGTACCGTTGGCCTAAAGGAGAAGGGCGACCGAGAAAGCGCAAACTCCGGTTGTGATTCTGGTGGTCATGTTGTCTCCAAATCGAACATTTAATGAATGGCTGGTCACAATTTCCGGTTCATCTCGGATTTGCGTTTATAGGAACAACTCATGTCCCACGGATGAAGAGCGTCCGGTTTTGTTGAGTTAAACGATTATCGACGAAATCAACCCGGCAAGGGCTTAAGACTTTTCAGTAGCTGATTAATCAGAATAATTAAGGTCAGAATAATGGGAAAGAGTATCAAACACTCATTCTTAACTTTGGGCATCAACAGCTATAAAACTCTTTAAACCATCAC
>Ga0307929_1002577_pt1 | contig 11463 bp, 11 predicted proteins | sample AceLakmetage1330_FD_203160 | JGI IMG/M metagenome (GOLD analysis project Ga0307929, IMG submission 203160) | Saline water microbial communities from Ace Lake, Antarctica - #1330 | ecosystem: Environmental > Aquatic > Non-marine Saline and Alkaline > Saline | place: Antarctica: Ace Lake...
TTGATTTTTAAGAACGTATGGCAGTCATTTCACCTATTTGATGATAGTTTTTCTTTAGCGAAATAATCTATCTGGTTGTTTTTTAACTATAATGAGAACTTATTATTTTTTTGATGGTGAATTACGGGTCAGCACAAATATTATACTTCTTTTATGGGCACTTGGCTGATATAAACTTCCCAGCCACCCTGCCACACACAATTTCATTTCGGTTGCATAAAAACTGCAAACATGAAAAAATTTGGGACAACAATTTTAATAAAGGAACCTAATGACAGAAGAAACCGGAAGCAATGAATGTTCAGATCCTACTCAGACCTTAACCGTCGAGTTACCTTGTCAAATGGTTGAAAGAATTGAAAGGTATGCCAAAGAGAATGGAGCAACGGTGACAGGTGTTCTGATCGAAGCATTGGATAATTTTTTAAGACTGCAGAGATGATTTTATGAAAATACTAAATAAAAAAGAGATCATCTTAATGTTAGACTAAACTTCATATTTTGATTATACGGCTCAAATAATATGAATATTGAAATTAATTTTGAAAATTAAATTAAATGATAAGGTAAGCATTTTACCATGAATGAAATTAAAAATCTTAATTGTTTGGTCATAGCAAAAGATAATAATGGAGATTGGTATGCTATTGATGAGGACTATAAATATTGGCACTTTTTTAAAAGTGATATCATAAGTGCTCACACATAATTGAGATTTATAAGATTCTTGGTAAGGGTGATTCTTTAATAAAAAGATAAGCCCAGAGGATTGTTTATCCTCCGGGTTAGCCTGTGCCTATGTGTGCCTAAATTGTGCCCGGCAAGATCAAACATTTACAAACGATTCCAAACGAAACTAAAAGTAAAATTGTTAATAATTGTATAAAAAAATAATAAAAACAAATGGTTCAAAGTCACAGCCATGTTAGATTGAACTACCATACCCCTGAAGTACAAAATCAGGCCAGAAAAGGCTCTTCAGATCTTGCCTAAACACTTTAACTGTGGTATCTATGCTCAACTTTATGACCTTGTGCGCCCGTAGCTCAGCTGGATAGAGCGCTGGACTTCGAATCCATAGGTCGCCCGTTCGAATCGGGCCGGGCGCACCATTAATACCAAGGGTTTTCAGCTTTTACTGGAAACCTTTTTTTGTTGGGTGTGTAAATAGTGTGACACCAAGGAGCTGTTTGCTAATAAAAAAACCCGGCCAAAATATGACCGGGCTGCTTCATCAGTTCTTTATACCCACTCCCTTGATCCACAAGGGGTTCTTACCCACCCCGACAAAAAAAGACAGGGAGACTATTCCGGTCACCTTAAAACGCTCTGGACATTGCCCAGAATATTTTTTCTGAGAGTACATGCTGTTCTTTTTGATCATAGGGAGCAGAACCAGAAGCTTTTTGCAACGGGGTCACGGGACAGAACGTTTGTTAAGTCTTGCCGCTATTATATCCCTGTGGGAGCCGGAATATTTATTACCCGGGAAGTGGGTAACCGGCCCCACGCTTTCGAACTCACCCCTCAGTGCCAAAGGTTCCTTCTGATCTTCCTGGCAATGGTGCCAAAGGGTTTTAAAAACGATTTTGCCAGTGTACCCAGTCTGTATGGGGATTGCCGTGGTGAAGCTGCAGGATTCTGGTGAGAAGAGGCAAGAATTAAATGCCTCGATGCCCTTCCTGTGATAGTTTCCTCTTCAAAGGAGATGTTTCAAGCCTTGCGATGACATGCCCCAGGTGCAATAAATTTGTGAAAATACAAAAAGGCAATTCTTAAATAACAGTTGGTTGACGTAAAAGGAATTTGACTTGACAATTTTACAGGAAAAAACTTACTTTATCTTTAATTTTAAAATATTTTGTCCAGGCATATGAAAGTCAGTCTTTACCAAACCATATTGTGATTGAGGGAAGAAACATTGAATAAGCTTGAACTGATTCAGGAACTTAAAGAGAAAGGCCACTTGACCAAAGAAGAAGCCTCCAAGGTTATTGAAATATTTTTTGGAGAAATGACCAAAGCCTTTATCAAAGGTGAAAGGATTGAAATCAGGGGGCTGTGTTCCTTCTTTATCAAAGATTACAAGCCATACACCGGAAGGAATCCTAAAACAGGCGACAAAGTTCAGATCCCTGCGAAGAAACTGCCTTTTTTCAAGTGTGGGAAAGAGTTGAAAGAAAGGGTTGATTATCCTGCCAATTAAAATGAATAAATTACCGAAAAAAATATGTGCTTTGGCATATTACCGCAAGGATCAATATGATCGATACCGTGAAATTTCCATTGATAAAGAGGCCTTATCAAAGTCATATGATGAAATGATGGTCTCCGCAAAATCAAAATATAAGGAAATGGAAAACAAAGGATTCAAAGTAGTAAAAATTGATATTGATATTGAAGAATTAATTGAATGGTGTCGGAATAGAAAAGTAACAATAAATCCTGAATCCAGGACTAAATTTTCTATGAAAAAACTTAAGGAGATGATATCAAATAATGATTTAATTAATACTTGATGCTACACAGTCAGATTGGATGGATGAACTTATATCTGTAGATGGCTGAGCACTGGGATCTCTACCCCAAACGATATCATTACCACTATTTCCCGAGAACAGGTTGTTCATGCAAACAAAATCGGTATCCCCTTCTTTTAAATAAAAACAAGCAGTTTTTAATGCACCCTTCCGTCTGGTTTATATTTTTGTTGAGTCAGAATTAAGTGTTCCTGATAGGATGGTCTTTTTTATAAAAAGTTAAAGGGCACTGTGTTCTTTATATATTATCCTGAAAGTCGGATATACAAGCGACCAAACCCTCAGTCAGTGTGGCAGCAAGAGTCAAACACCGTACACGGAAAATACTCAAAAAGAGAGGTCTTGAGTTTTTCGTTGTAACAGAGGCTTACCCCGTAAACGAGTACGCTGGTTTTCAAGATTTTTCTTGACGGTGATCAGTGGTTTGTCCTAAACATACATATGCGAATTATAATTATCATATTGACGATTATCGTTTTGGTCCTCTCCGTTCTGGTCGGCCTGAAAGTGATTAACGATAAGGTCAGGGATTATTCTGTCAGCGCGGTCCATACCATTCTCAAACAAAAAAATGTTAATGGTATAGAGTTGCAGAATCTTGGATTCAAAGATGCCAGATACCTGTTTCCAGTGACATTGGCATGGGCTGGCGTGAATGCCCAGGCAAGGATCAAGGATCCTTCAGACGATATGGGGGATAAAACCTTCTCAATACAGGTTGACAGCCTGCAGGTGAATGGGGCAGGTTTTATGAGCAATAGATTCATCATTAAAGGCCGTGGTCTGGACATCCTGCCTTTGGAAGATAAACCTGACGCTAGCAAGATGCCCCTGGATGATCTCTCCGTAAGATTGGAGCAGGGGGAGTTTGAGTATGAGGTCGTTTTAGAAGGTTTGGACCCCTATAAAGCCAAAGAATATCTTCGCGGGATATACGGTCAGTTAAACGCGTTGATCAATAATCAAAAAACCCAGATTCCCCTGTACTTTTCAGGCATTTTGCTTTTCCGCATTAACCAAGATATGGTCGATGCTGTCATCTCAACCAAACGGGACGCTGAGGGCAATACGATCCTCCAGATTAATAAAGAAGTCTTTAAAACCCTGGCATTATACAAGGATTACAAGATGACAGATGCGGATGCTCAACTGCTCTCGGTCAATCCGTTTAAAATACCAAAGCTGATCCAGATCATGACCTTTGCAAAAAATGAGGCTGAGCAATATGAAGGGGTGGGGACCGTTCCGGTCGATGCCTATCGTCATGTGCTCTGGAGTTATTCGCTGACCAAAGAGTTCGGGCCCAAGTTTGCAGAACAGGTCACCGATGCCCATGAAAAATACGATTTTGAAAATACTGAGGCAGAGCATCGGATGGATTACAATAATAATGCTGTCGGGCGGCAGTATGCATTGAAAAATGTTGACCTGGTAAGTATTCTTGAGCGGATCGTAAAAGATCCTGATGTGATATTAAAGGCCGATTAAATCTTTTGATCCCGATTGTTGGGTTTGAGCCGGCTCCATGGTGACCCACAGATGCCATCATTCATTTTTACCAGACTTGATGCCGAGGTATGAAAATTCCTTGCAAATGGATTATCTGTGGTTTGCCAAAATAAGATCATCCTTCAATCTCAAGGAGATTCCTGTTTTCAAAATTTATTGTAAATGAAAAATTATCCTGATATTCAGATGTGCTCTTTATGGAAAAAGTGATGAGGGAGAACATAATGTATCGGGCGTTGATCCAATTGTTGATTTTCCAATTCAGAATAATTCGAATTCTGTTCAAGTCAAAAGATGACCTTGTTTTAGAAACGATAGAACTTCGACAGCAATTGGCGGCTTGATGAGTATAATATTGGCGTATCCAATATAGATCAATAACATAACAAGCTGAACAATGCACTTAATCGGCTTACCCAGTCGGTGAGACATTAAATCTGGGTTCATATCGACCTCCATTTCTGTTTTTTGTAGAAATATCAAGTAGATAATCGCCCTTGACCATTCAAAGGTCAATTATAATTTTGTTACGTCAAGTAATATATAGATCACATTTTGGCAGGGCCTAAAAATTCATTTCCCGGGGTCTGAACAAAAATCAAGTGTTTCTCCAATATACAGTAACAGGGGGTTGGTTCAATTGACTGTGACGATTGTCCATATACTTGAATAAAAAGTTTTTCCGTTTAAAATAGTAGTTTATATTTATTTACAAAAATAATTCGTTTTGATACTGATGAAAAAAATTAAACAATATACAGGACTATATAAAATTGTCTGAAGTTCAGCACACCGATAATATAAAACGAAGGCGCAATTTTTTTGTTCTGATCGGTTCTTCTGGAATAATATTACTCTTGGTATTTATGATAATCGATTATTTGGAAAGAGATACCCTTGAGTTTTTCATTAACATATCAATGGTTTTAATTCTTATTTTCGGCGCTATTGGACTTTTTAAATTTAATGCAGACCGGCTTGTCTACTGTATAGGCATCAACCTGTTAAACTTTGCCATGCTTTACAATGTTTCAATTGGTGCTGGGGATATGGTTGCCCTTTTCTGGCTTTTTCTTTCACCGGTGTTAATATTTTTCTTTTTAGAAAGAACTGAGGGAATAGTATCGGCAACTCTATTCTTTTGTATGACCATCATACTATTGGTGTATCCGTCTTTGTTTGGCACCTTTGCATATGGATTGGATATGAGTTTTCGTTTTCTCATATCATTATTTTTTATAACGATTACAGCATATGGTTTAGAATCATCGAGGTCTCGATTCAGCATGTTGCTGAAAAAATCCAACCAAAAATTAATTTTACAGAAACAGGATCTTGAAACAGCATTATCCAAAGTCAAAACCCTGAGTGGCATGCTTCCCATATGCTCACATTGTAAAAAGATACGAGATGATAAAGGATATTGGACTCAAATAGAGTCTTACATTCATGACCATTCGGAGGCTGAATTCAGCCATAGTATCTGCCAGGAATGTGCTAAAAAATATTATCCCGAAATGGACCTTTATGGTAATGATGACAGTTAAGTATTTTTATCCAATCCTATATTTTTCCGGGCCTAAAATTGTACAAATACCATAAATAAACACGAGTAAAACTGCTAAAATCAAACAAAAATTTTGCAACCTTAAACTTTTTAATGTAGCGTTCCATTGCTATGGATATAGAAAGATGTGCCTTAGGTGCAATTTTTAAGGCATTGGTAAATTATGCCATGATCGGTGATCGTGATAAATATTTTATAAAAGCTTTTTTAGCTTGGGGACGGCTGAATCTCGACCCAAAGAAATATAATGTAGATGGTGATCCAAATTGGAAACCATCTACATAACAACAGTATTGTTCTATTTATTTTCTGACAGTGGTGGAACAAAAGCGCGTGCTTGACGCTAAAATCAACTTAATAGGAAAACAACATTCCTGTCTGGGACTTTGCTACAGGGTGGTTAATACATAATTAACAGGGTTTTAGTTTTCCCCAAACAAAAAAAGAGGAAGCCCCGGAAGACTCCCCCTTTTTTAAAGCTGATTAGTCCCTATGCCTACTAAGCCCATACCACACATCCAAAAACAATGGCAACCTGCTCTCTACATTGCGTGGCAGTCCTGCCGCATCACCACGGCAATTTACCCTGTTTCATGTCAACATTTTCCAATAGCATCCAGAAACCTCCGAACCACACTTCAGGCAGAGGCCCATTCAATGAATATCCGAAAAATTTTTACGCCTTCCAAACTTCTGAAGGTCTGTATATTGTTGATCCGAGCCGTATATATAAATTGAGTTAGGCGGATCAGTTCAGCAACTCATCCGGCGTACTTTTAAACAGGGGGGCCGGATCCACCAACTGCCCCTGAACAGAGATAAACAAATGCAGATGGGGACCGGTGGCGCGGCCAGAACTGCCCGCCAGACCGATTTTTTGTCCTTTTTGCACAAGATCGCCTTGGGCAACCAGGAATTTTTTTAAGTGAAAATAAAGGGAAATTACACCGTTACCGTGGTCAAGATACAATGAATTTCCGGCATAGTAATGGCCTTCAACCAGTATTACCCGCCCCTGTGCAACCGCTTCCACGGCACTGCCCGAAGCTGCTCTGAAATCAAGTCCCCGGTGGGGATTTTTCGGTTTTTTATTCAGAAACCTTCGCAAACCATATCTGCTGGTTATTTTCCCTGGCACTGGCAGATGAAATGGCAACTACCGCATCCGCTGATCAGACCATTTGTTCTTAGCCGAAGTGGTTCTCTTCCTCTCCTTTTTGATCCGGTCATGAACCGACTCCGGAGGGGTGACCATCTTGGAGGGCAATGTCAATTCCTGGCGGGGGTAAGATTTCGAAGATATTCTTATTCTCCGGACCCATCTCATCTTTTGCCCCCTCACCATGGCCTGAACTTCCAATGACTGCGATCCCGGATTGATGGTCAACACATCCGTCCCCAGCAAGGCCAAGGCCACATGGCGATTGTTCCAGACAGAGACAGAAGGATCCATTGCATGGATACCTGTTCCAACTCAAGGCCCGAGGTCAGTCTGTCCCTTTAGCAACTGGAAGAGTATTAGAAGTCGGTATTGGATTCCTCGTACATATGTTATAAGTACCCCAAAAATGCCGTGTTGCTTGTTTAGGCTTTGAACCGTTAGTTCAAAAGGTGGGTATCCAATATTACCTTCTGGCTTTTCCATACCATCTGGAACCTGCCCACCGGTAAAAGTGTGGACTCCCATTTATTATGCATTAGGACAAAGACAATCAGACAATCACGCACACTCTAGGGACAAAATTAATTCAAAATTGGAAGCACTATTTTGAATATCACTTTTAAATTGATTGTTTATTCCAATTTAAAGGAGACTTTTAATTTGGTACGGTAACCAACAATTCTGTTATCCTCCAAACGCATATCCATCTTGACAACTTCAGCTATACGCATGTCTCGAACTGATTTGTCAACAGCTGCAACGGCAGATTTAGCAGCATCTTCCCAAGAAGTTTCAGAAAACCCTACAATTTCAACAATTTTGTAAACGCTTGATTCCATGGTAATCTCCTTTCAAAGGTTAAAATGGTTTTAAATATGGGCTTGCTACGATTTTAATTGAGAACAGAAAATTCTTAAGCCCGATGATTAATGATATAGATATTAAATTTTTTTGTATACTTGTTTTATATTTTTTTTTTTGATATTTTGGTGGGATAATAGTTAAAAAATCAATACGTTATTTGGATACAAATTAATTGGTTATTCATTAACCCGATTCCGCAAACTCCCAGCACATTTAAACGGAACAACTCTCCTCCCACCCAGCATCATATCCTCGCCTGTGGCTGGATTCCTTCCCTGGAGATACTCTATGTGCTTGGTTTGAAATTGAGGAGATTGAAAGAATGAGTCTTTGTGTTTTAGGGATACCAGGATAAAACCGATAGGTACCGCCGATCCTGTGCTATTGAGCATCGCGGCCAATATCCAGATCCATGTGATAATATAAATTGGTATCAGAATTGACCTGCAACAGCAGCTGGAGAAGGATATCCTTGGTAAAGGGTCTGATATATTCCGAACTTAAATAATATCCCTGGACATCCTGCCGGGGAACAATGCTTTCCACGGCATAGTCAATTCGCCATCACCGGTTCTTTTTCCGCATACCAGACCGTACCGTGGGAATTTTTCAGGCTGTGGCTTGTCTGGGTTTTCATAAGATTGTTCCTGCGATCAAAAAGTTTGATTGTAACGGTAAAATAAATATCTTTTTGAATCCACTCAAGGTAAAAATCCGCCTTGACTTTTCACGGCGTGTCTGTGCAAATACAAATTTTTTATTGGAAACCACAAAACAGGTAAGCCTAAATGACCTATTTCAAACTATTTTTAACCGCGTTTTTATGGGGGGGGACCTTTATTGCTGGAAAAGGGATTGCTGGCAGTGTAGACCCCTATTCTGCGGCTTTTTTAAGATTTGTCATCGCCTCGGCATTTTTGATTTTTTTGACCAGGCGAACAGAAGGCCGCTTACCCGGTATCAATTGGAGGCAAGCCGTCAATATCCTTTTCCTCGGGCTTACCGGGATATTTGCCTATAATATTTTCTTTTTTACCGGGCTTTCCCTGATCAATGCCAACCGGGCATCCCTGATCATTGCCACCAATCCTATTTTTATCAGTCTGTTCTCGGTGTTGCTGTTCAAAGATAGATTGTCCTTCTTAAAGATAGCCGGCCTTTGTTTATCTGTAACCGGCGCATTGCTGGTTATTTCCTCGGGTCACATCACCAGTATTTTTAAAACAGGTATGGGGAAAGGAGAATTGGCTATTTTCGGCTGTGTGGTCTCATGGGTATCTTATTCACTCATGGGAAAACCCCTCATGCAAAGTCTGTCCCCCATGGCATCGGTTTGTTATTCAGCCATTGCCGGAACCCTGATGCTTTTTTTCCCGGCCCTGGGCCACGGCCTTTTTTCCAATATACCTAGTTATGGGGCCATGGACTGGGTCAGTCTTTTTTATCTAGGATTTTTTGGAACGGTTTTGGGATTTTTTTGGTATTATGAAGGGATACAAAAAATCGGCCCCATGAAGGCAGGTGTATTTATTAATTTTGTACCGGTCTCTGCCATTGTTCTCTCCTATTTCATTCTCAAGGAACCCATCACAAAAAAAATACTGGCAGGTGCCGTACTGGTAACTGCAGGCGTTTATTTAACTAATTTTTCGGGATTCCAGACAAGTCCGGGTCCTGACAAATAAAGGAGCAACCCGATGTTTACGACAGCTATGGTCAAAATACCGTGTAAAAACCTGGTCAACGGAATCAACAACGCAAAATTGGGAAAACCTGATTATTCTTTGGCCTTGGACCAGCATACCCGATATAGGGAGGCCCTTGAAACCTGTGGCCTGGAGGTGGTGGTGCTGGCAGCTGATGAAAATTATCCCGATTCCACCTTTATTGAGGATACCTGTCTTGTGACACCCCATTGTGCCATCATCACCAATCCCGGGGCAGAAACGAGAAAGGGAGAGATTTCATCGGTAAAAGAGGCCATGGAAACCCTCGGCCTTAACATTGAAACCATTCAGGCACCAGGCACCCTTGATGCCGGAGACATCATGATGGTGGGGTCCCATTTTTTAGTGGGGCTGTCCCTGCGCACCAACAAGAAAGGGTTTGAGCAATTGTCATCCCTCTTGGAAAAATACTCGATGACCGCCGCGGCTGTCCCCCTTACCACCGTGCTTCATTTAAAAACAGGGATATCCTATCTGGAGAACAACACCCTTCTTGCAGCTGGTGAATTTTTAACCAAACCTGAATTTCAAAATTTTACCCTTCTGCCCGTTGATGAACAAGAGGCATATGCTGCCAATTGTGTCTGGATTAATGACAGGGTGCTGGTGCCCATGGGATTTCCAAAGACAAAGCACCTGATTGAAGAAAAGGGATACACCACAATTGAAGTGGATGCTTCCGAGTTTAGAAAACTGGATGGCGGGTTAAGCTGTCTTTCCCTTAGGTTTTGATCTCCCCCAATGGGGAGATTAAACCTGGTAAAACAAAATGCCGGTATCTGTTGAACAGACCCGGCATTTTTATCAAACAGAAAACGTTGAAATCAGTCTTCTTCAATTACAATCGCGTTTTCTTCACAAACTTCTACGCAGCTTTCACAGCCCATGCACTCTTCAGCATTGACCGGAACTGATTTTCCATCTTGCATCTCAAATACTTCTACGGGACATACGTCTACACATTCTTCACAACCAACGCATTTTGCTTCATCAACAATAGGATTAAATGCCATCTTAATAATCTCCTTAATAAATTAATAGTATTATAAAATCAATTTTTAAATATAACCTTGAGCTTAAAAACCGCTTTTATAACATGTCATTTGATAAAATCAAGTTCTTTATGATTTTAGTTGTACCAGACAGACGGCAATCGACTGATCCGGTATATTTAAAAACGCCTTCATACCATCTTCCGGGAAAAGACACAATTTAATTCGGCCCGACAAATGACATGTGTCATCTGCTTCCGGCTGAACACTCCCGGAAGAATTTTTGCCTGCAATTATTTCTTTTAAAAATTGAGAAAAGTTCTTCTGCCAACTGCATTTCTTTTCACAATCATTTTCATGCACTTTTATGGAATCAATGTCAAGGGCATTTATAACCCCTTCACACCGGTGCACCATAAAATCCAATACAGCAGGGCTTGTGGTGACCAAAAGAGGAGCGCTCGGCTGTTGAAAAATCTTTTTCTCACCGGCATATCTGAACCAGGACAGAACCCTTTCTTTGGTCATTATCCTGCCGGGATCAGCGTAGGCTGAGTCTTCCAGAAGTCTGGCAAAAGTTTCAAAGTTTTTTTCCAAAATTTCCCCTGTTAATTCTGAAAAAAGTGAGTTTTTGCTGGTTTCCAAAACCGTCAACTCATCATCAATCCCTTCATTCTGGACATCCAATAATTGCGCAAATTTCAATAACAATAAGGAATTTTGCACCTCTTTTTTCGGGTCAGAGCCGGTCTCTTTTACCCCCCTTTTGATCTGGGATTGAATACTGGAAAGCCCGGTAGCATCCATAAAATAGGGTTCTTCTTTGAGCAATGATTTCAGGTTTTTTTCATTTCCCCTGTGAAGCTTGGCCCAGTCCAGATAAGATTGCACCTGTTTTTCTACACCCCCAAGCTCCTGGGCCGAAGAAAAGAGGGGGTGCAAAATTCCTTTTCCCGTCAGTACGGCCCGCAGGGGATCAGAGGCAAAATCCGGGACCAGGGGTAAAAGGCCCATGTTCTGAAAAAATGCGGTGACACTGGTCAATTGATTTTTAGAGATATGGGCAAAAGGAAAAAACATCGTTTTTATCATATTTTCAGGC
>Ga0307929_1002578_pt1 | contig 11463 bp, 9 predicted proteins | sample AceLakmetage1330_FD_203160 | JGI IMG/M metagenome (GOLD analysis project Ga0307929, IMG submission 203160) | Saline water microbial communities from Ace Lake, Antarctica - #1330 | ecosystem: Environmental > Aquatic > Non-marine Saline and Alkaline > Saline | place: Antarctica: Ace Lake...
CCAACCGATGCATACGCACCGGACTCCTCTTGCTGTCCAAATCCTCCGAGCGTTTCCTCGCGACAGGATCAGACCCCCGGCATTGCCGCCTATTTGGAACCGCTGAGGTGCTAACCAACCGCTTGTATGATTTGACCTAGGAGGATAAGCTGCCCGACATATGAGCTACACGCAAATTGATCAATTGCAGCAAGCCGTTTCAGCGATTGCTGCTCTACAGAGTAAAAAACCAAAAACACCCCGAGTCGGTTCGCCCGACTTCAGTTCTATTGTGTCGCAGATCCGTCAGGCCCTACTTCATAATGTTGGGGCCGACGTACAACGGTATAAAAGACTGCACGACGCTCTAGCCGGTTCAGGTGTTCCGTTGGCTGCGCTGTCTGTCTGTGGGCGTGGTACGCGTGAGATTCGCTACACGCAACTAATGCGCTACTTTCTTTCTCCTCAGGAACCGCATGGTCTGGGCAGTCGGTTGCTAGTAGCATTTCTGGCACCGGAACTTGAAGCAACCGGTCTTTCCCCTCACCAAGTGCCCTGGGAAGACGCCGAGGTCCACGCGGAGTTCGGGCTTGGAGCTATTGAGGTTGGATCAAAGAACGTTTCATCCACTTTGGATGTCTTCGTAAAGGCGGGTGATTTGGTCGTTCTGATTGAGCATAAGCTCAATAGTCCTGAAAGTGGTTCTACCCAGCGCGGCGAGTTAACCCAGCTTAGACGTTATTCACGGGCCTTTGAACAGAATTACGCCGACCTGAGTCGAGGAAATGTACTCAAGATCTATTTAACCCCGGGGGCCCGCCAACCAAAAGAGGATTCGGATTGGATCGCTCTTGATCACTCGACTTTCATTTCGCGCATTTCGCGTGTACTCGGCGATTCGTCTCTAACAGCAATTGCACGCCACAACCTGTCGGCCTTTATTTGGGACCTCATTTGCGGACCACTTGCCTTCGCAGGGCGCGATAGAACTGATCTCATTTCAAAGCTCACCGATGCAATAGACAAGCCGGCTCGGTCAATTGCACTTAAGGGATGGTGCAATCGTAATCTGCCAAATTTTGAAACGATGCTAAGGACAGTGGAGGTCTGCAATGGTTGAGAAGATGCCCGAAGCCGCAAAGTTGTACTTCGATAACTGGGACGTGCTTGACACGGCTCGCACGGAGCTGTTCTCCGTTTTCAGTGATTTCTGGCCATCAACGTGGCCGATAATCCAGGAACTCTCGGAGGCCGAAGGACTTGTGACACCTATTGTACGGGAAATCCTGGCACCACCCGGAAGGTGGAAACTTAACGGCCGAGGAAAAGCAAAGAAGGGTCAAGGCAAGACGCCCGATAGGTCGATGTTCAAGTTCACAGGAGTTATTTCGGTATGTATCGACGATCCACGGCGGTCCAAGAATATCAACGTCTACAGTGTCAGTCTCCGCTGTAGTGGTGCCAACCTCAAGAGACTGGAGAATGAGCAACCTGGAGCAAGTGACAAGATTGATGCTCTGTCCAAGGAACACTCTCTTGATCTTGACTGGGAAGACTCTTGGCAATTGTGTAAGCGGGATATCGCCGTTGATCCTGAAGATCTGACAGCCACATGGCGAAAAGTCGCTGAGACAGCCGTTGAATTATTGAGCTTTGTTAAGGAGGCAGAAGCCACCGTAGCATAAGAGAGCAAGTGATCTAGAACTCAGTGCCATCCGCGAAGCAGTTTCTGTGGCTGACCACCGATTCCGAAACGGTAGAGGCAATGATGGCGCAGTTTAACTGGGTATGGATGGGAGCCCAGAGCAATGATTGCCAGCGTAAGAAATACTGTGCTGACTACCCGGTTCTCCTAGTAAAGACAAAGGCGTAAATATGATCAGGGACGCTGTCATCTTCACCGGCATTCAGGCTTCAGGGAAATCAACCTTTTACAAGGAACAGTTTTCCCGAACGCACATCCGCATCAACCTGGACATGCTCCGTACTCTCTGTACATGATTACTCTTGTAAACTCTCTCCGCCTCGGCTCCAGTTCATCACGGCCAGTTCCTTGGCTGCTCCCATTGTTTCTGTTCTTCATTTCCCTGACCACCGGTGCGATAGCAGGGCCGGGGGCTGAAGCGTGGGTCGAGGATGTTAACGGGACAAACTACGTCGGAATCGTTCAGCGCGAGCTTCGGGCTGCAACGGGATCTGTAGCGGTGGCGATGTTTGAGATGCGGGTTCCTGATGATCCGGACGCAGAGACTCCCTCTCTTGTCTTAGTCAATGAGTTGATCGCCGCCCATCGGCGTGGTGTTGATGTCGATGTCGTCTTGAATCTACGCTCGCGTTATGACCTGGAATCGGACGAGCCGGTTCGTGATAATGCTAATGGCATTGCGGCGGATATGCTGGCCTATGCCGGGGTTGATGTCTCCTATTGTCCCTCGCCCTATCCTATCCATTCTGTTATTCTCTCAGCTAACCATGGCTTTACAAGTTTATGGAGAGGAACAGAAAACCATGCAATATGATATCGGAAAAAGGCTTAGTGTCAGCTTGGATGAACCGGTGGTCGTCGCCCTATCAAAAGTGGGCTTAAAGACCTGGGGACACCATCAGTTCGCATTTATCTCCGAATATCCGGACGGCAGAATTCTATTTCGTTATCATGACGGAGACGATGCGGTTACTGCTCGCGGCAAGCCCAGCCCAACCTACATCTCGAGCGACAAGGGCAAGACCTGGAAATCCTTTGCTGTTGATGGGCTGCCGTCTTCAGGTATGACCTATCCACTGTTTGACGGTCACTACATCTGTCTGCCGAAGGCAATCCCATTTAATCTAACGAAAGCAAAGTTGGTCTTGCCCAAACCAGCAGGGAGATTCTTTAGCTATCATTGGAGACTGCTTTCACATTTCGAAAAATGCCCGCTGCCTGTGCAGCGTTTTTTCGAAAACATGGAATGCTCTCGTTGGTATCCTGAATCGAAAACATGGAGAAATGACACAATCCTATACGATAAGAAGAACGCTCTGATATATACCCAGGAGAATGACCCGGGCAGCGATCTGGTTCCCATAACCGACTTTGAAAGGCCACCTCTCAGAGTGGGTAAGGAACTTCTCTTTGCCGATTACCGCACCAGCTACCTCACTGATGACGGCTCGGTGCCGAAGCAATTTAACGTAACCTGCATGGTATCAAAGGACAATGGCCGCAGCTGGAAGCGCCGATCGACGATCGCCTTCGACCCCCTTGGGAAAGATGCGCTGACAGAACCGATGCTTGCCGAAAATGTGAACGGGGAATTGGTTTGCGTGATTCGACGGAGCGACCAGAAGCAAAAGTCTATGATGATCACATTCTCAAAGAATAGCGGCAAGACATGGGAAAAGCCCGTTGCACTTGATAATCTTGGAAAGATAGGTGTTATGCCTTGCCTCGCACTCCTTGACTGCGGCGTGATGGTACTCTCCTATGGTCGGCCTGGCATCTGGCTGTCCTTTTCGCTCGATGGAACGGGCCGAACATGGACCAAGCCGTTCTGCATGCTTAAAGAGGATACCGACAGTTATACGACCATGCTGCCGTTAAGTCCGAATGAGTTGCTGATGTCCTATTCGCATTTTGCTCATAAAGATGAACAGGGAAAGCAGCGGAAAGCCGTGCTGGTCCGCAAGCTGACCATAGAGTGAAGCGAGGTCGGACCACAGTTTGTTTAGAGCGGCAGTGAGATAAGTGTGTTTAGAGGGCTCGCAATTGGCCTTAGACTTTTTGGGTGTGACGCTCTGTTTTTCATTCTGTTGACAATCCTTCAACCATCAGAACGGTATAGATGATTGCCACTTCATAATTGACTAGAATGCAGACAATTACTAGAAACACAACTATGCGAATAAATATTAGATCAATCACCAAAGGTATACGGCACTGTCAAAATAATAGTAACGGCATATTGGAATTTATTAAGTTTCTATATATGGCTTTGCGATCATTTTCGATTGAAGGACAACTGGTTTCATCTGGAGCACAATCTTCCGACAGCAGAATTTATGTTATTCAAAATGGACAAAAACGATGGCTGCATTCTTATGATATGATTGAAGGATTAGATCTGAATGACAAAAGCATCCACTATATTTCATCGACACACATTAAACGTCTCAAGGATGGCCCACCTATCTTTCCGTCAACATCAAAATGGGGCGTTCGAAAAGAGGTGAGCAAAGAGTTCCTTCGTGGAAAAGGAATCGAAATTGGTGCTTTTCATAATGCCTTGTGGACAACACCACAGACAAATGTTTGCTATATTGATTTGCCGCCGGAAAAATCATCAATAAAAAATGCTCCCCCATCAACAATTGGAATTGTTCCTGTGGATGTGTTTGATGATGGAGAGGTTCTGTCGAGCATTGATGATGACTCCATTGATTTCATCATCGCCAACCACTTTATCGAACATTGCATTAACCCTTTGGGCACAATCAGAAATCACCTCAATAAAATCCATGCTGGCGGATTCCTCTTCTATGCTATCCCCAATTGCCAGAAAACTTTTGATAAGCAACGTGCGATTACGACATTCGAGCATTTGATAAAAGACGACAAATATGGGGGCGATATATCAAAAAGAGAGCATTATCTTGATCTCGCTAAACATGTAGCTCATATAGATCCACAAGATCAAATCGAGCATGCTCTAAAACTCGAGCAAGATGATAAAAGAATTCATTTTCATGTTTGGGATGCCGACGCTATAAAAGATTTTTTAGAAAGAGCCTCCGACTATTTTGATGGTGCGTTTTCGATAAAAAAGATGATTCCAGTTGATAATGAAGTTGTTTGTCTTTGCCAAAAGGAATGCTAGGGACAGGCCTTCTATGCCCGCCTTCGGCGTGGCTCTGCTGGTTTGAACAAAGAGGAAGCGAAGGAAGAGGAGCTTTGAAATGCTTATAACGCTGCGTTTGCCCTAGAAGCGTGGGCGACCCTTCCCAGGGACAGGTTCGGCAGGCTGGAACGAGGATGCGCTATACCGCATGAACGCCTACTTCACACCGGTGTCTATAAACGTGCATTCGACACGTTAAGACAGTAGTGTAAAAACCATGTTTCCCGTGGTTTGTTAAAAAAGAAAAAAGAAAGACAGACATGACCTCCCCTAACCCAACAACTGATCTCATCTTACTGCCTGTGCCTCAGCGGGTGAAGCATCTTGATGGTCATTTGAACATTGCCGGCGGTGGCAGTATTTGGATCCCGGAAGATGCCGCGGCACTTTTGCCGATCGCCAAACACCTGGAACAAGCTTTGACCGGTTGGCGGCTTGTCGTCGCGCCGCACCCGGTTCCTGGGGAAGCCAGTATCACGATCCAGGTCGATAAACATGCCGATATCCCTGCTGAAGGGTATAACCTTCACGTGTCGTCTGCCGGCATTCAGATTGCGGCCGCGACGTCGGCCGGTGCTTTTTACGGCGGTATGACGCTGATCCAGATTCTACGTCAGTGCGAGAACGAGATTTCGGCTTTGGCGATTGAGGATTGGCCGGACTTGGCTTCCCGTGGCGTGATGCTCGACATCAGCCGGGATAAAGTGCCGACGCTGGACACCTTGTTCATGCTGGTGGACCAGCTGGCCGAGTGGAAGATCAATCATCTCGAGCTTTATACCGAGCACACTTTTGCGTATCAGAATCACCGGGACGCCTGGGAACAGGCCAGTCCGATGACTGCTGAGGATATTCGTACGCTTGATCTTTTTTGTCGTGACCGTTTTGTTGAACTGGTGCCCAATCAGAACTCGCTGGGACACATGGCCCGCTGGCTCGAACTGCCGCGGTATCGACATCTGGCGGAGTGTCCGGATGGATTTACCATGCCGAACAGTACCCATCGCGGTCCCTGGAGTCTGGCTCCCCTCAGTCCTGAGTCCATGACGTTTATGAATGCGTTGTACGACGAGCTTCTTCCCAACTTCACCAGCAGGAAGATCAACATTGGGTGCGATGAAACTTGGGATATTGGTCTGGGAAAGAGCCAGGGTGAATGCGAACGTCTTGGTCGCGGGCAGGTGTTCCTCAATTACCTCAACAAGGTCGGAGCGGAACTTGCAGGTCGCGGATTCGCCGCTCATTTCTGGGCCGACATGTTCTTCAATAATTTCCCAGAGCTTCTTGCCGATGTCGACCGCCGAATGGTAGCGGTGGACTGGGGATACTACCGGAGTTATCCCTTTGCTGAACATGCCAGAACCATGGCCCGGGAAGGTGTTGAGTTCATTTGCGCATCCGGGACTTCAAGCTGGACAAATGTGCTTGGATGCAATGACGCTGCATTTGGCAGCAATCGTACCGCCGCCGAAGCCGCCGCAACGCATGGAGGTCAGGGCGTTCTGAACACAGACTGGGGCGACAACGGTCATCACCAGTACTTGTCCATCAGTCTTGTACCGTTTGCTGCCGGGGCCGCAGTTTCATGGTCGCACCACACCAACTCTGATGAAACAATATGTGCAGCTCTTGACCTTCATGTCTTTCATGATCGCGCCGGAGTCATGGGCGCTGTTGCCTATGACTTGGCGGACATTTGGCAATACGCGGGCAGGGGAACAACAACGTCGCAAGACCTGAAGAATATACTTCTGCAGAACGACCTGCCAATTACGGACGGTGTGTCGGTTGGTACGCTGCGCGATACCGAAGATCGTGTATGTGGTATTCTCAACCGAATGGCGCAGGCCGATATGGGGAGAGGCGATGGGGACCTTGTGAAAGCCGAGTTCGTTAATGCTGTAAGGATGACGGTTCACGCCTGTCGCCGCGCGTCGGCTATGCTGGGTGGTACGATTGGAGACCACGAAGTCTGCCGGGAGTTGGCAGAGGATAATCGAGATATAGTAGCCGAACACCGCAGGCTTTGGTTGGCGAGGAACCGTGAGGGAGGCCTGCGTGACAGTGTGGCCCGACTTGTCTGGACAGGAACTGAACCATGAGTTCGAGAAAATTACGATGAGACATCGGGGTCGGACCAGAACGGCAAGTCTCAGAGCGGCAGTGAGATAAGTGTGTTTAGAGGGATCTTCGCCACCTTAACATTGGCATGCGCTGAATACCCACACTTCAACGTACATTTCGTCTCCACACCTAATCGGATACCCTTAACCGACCCGCTTACTCGTTGAATCCCTGGCATTTTCCGATTGAAGCCTGTCGTTTAAGCGTATCCGACTAAGTGTGGCGGTTGAGAATTCGATTAAGTGTTCATCTCTCAGTGCCCTACTTTAATCCCTTCTACCCATTCAAAACAGCGAGGAGCCGTTTAAAGGCATAAATTAGCTTAGGTATTTGAGGGGTAAACTATTACCATGGTCCGACCCCTATAAATAAAGGATACGCTTCCGACATTATTCCAAAACGTGCGTTGACTGTCCCTTACCTTAAAAGGTGAAGTTCGCGTTCGGATCGGTGGAACCCGGGGCCGAACCGCCAGAATCTCCGGAAAAGAAGCCCCCCGTCGTCGCCGTTACTACAAGACACACATTCCCCGCCGCCACCGTCCAGTTGGTCCCGTTCCCGCTTGCGCTGTTACGCACGATGAAGTTGCTGTCCCAATCCACATCAATCCCGCGGTCGTTGTTGGTTACATGGTTGGCGACAATCCGATTATTGGCACCTGTCACATGAATCCCCGCGCCGTCACCGCTGGATCCGTTGTTGTCGCATGTGTTTCCGCGCACCTGTGCACCGGAAGATACCTCAATGCCGTCACCCTCCGTATTTTTGGATGCCGAGCACCCGGAAATTATGCTGCCAGAGCCGCTTTTAATGCCGTCCCCCGTATTGTAGTATGCCGAGCACTCGGAAATCGTGCTGCCGTCGCCGCCGCGGATGCCGTCAGACGTATTGTGATATGCCGAGCACCCGGAAATCGTGCTGCCGCTGCTGCTGTAGATACCGTCATCCGTATTGTAGTATGCCGCGCAATCGGAAATTTTGCTACCGAAGCTGCCGAAGATGCCGTCATCCATATTGTAGTATGCCACGCAATCGGAAATCGTGCTGCCGTCGGCGCCGTAGATGCCGTCATTCGTATTGTGGGATGCCAAGCACCCGGAAATCGTGTTGCCGTAGCCGCCGCGGATGCCGTCATCCATATTGTAGGATGCCGAGCACCCGGAAATCGTGTTGCCGCCGCCGCCGTGGATGCCGTCATCCGTATTGTAGGATGCCGAGCACCCGGAAATCGTGTTGTCGTGCCCTCCGTAGATGCCGTAGTAGTTCGTCGCCGCCTGAATGCGATCCAATTGGTTATTTTTTCCACAAGCCATCACACCGCCCCGGGCTACTCCGCGCCATTGGACAACTTTTCCGTTATAGATCCGGAGATTGCGCAGGGCAATTTCTTGATAAATGCCGGACTGGCTATTTGCCCCAGGGCCAATCAGGGTATGACCGTCCATGTCAATCGTTACATCATCGGCATTGACGGTAATGCCATCGGTGATTATATCCGTGCAGATAAGGGTTCCGGCAAATTTAACCGAGCAGGGCCAGTCCAGTGTTTCGGGAACTTCGCACAGGAGAAGGTTGAGTTGGTTGCCGGCAGCCAGATCGTAGTTATCTACATTGCCTTTGACGATGTTGTGGGTGACATACGTTCCAGTGCCCAACACATTGAGGCCGATATGCCCGTTGTCGATCAGGTCGTTATCCACGACCTTCGAGTCAGCACCGACCACTACACCGTCTCCGCCGTTGTCCGCGATCTGGCAATGTTCGACCAAAGCCTGGCTGCCAGCCTGAAGCCCATCATAGGAACTGGAAGCGCGGCCATTATTCAAAATGCGCAGATGCCGAAATATGCAATGCGTGATACTGGTGGGATTGAGTACAAAAATACCCGTATACATACAGTCGCGAACAACACCGTTTTGTATCAGTACATTATCCATTCCCGGCGAGAACTTAATGCCGATGCCATTGCCGTCCCCTCCCAGGATTGAATACCCGTTGAGATCAAGGGTCACATCGTTGGTAGAAATAGTAATACCCGCCGTAGAGGATGAAGTGACGATATTGGTGGTCAGATAATATGATCCCGACTGTGAGATCGTGTATCCACTGGTAGAGATTGCTATCCGCGGCTCCACCTGGTCCAGCGTCTTCATTGTCGGCGTTGGCGCACTCGGAGGAGTGAGCGAGCCCTGTGCCCGCGCATAGTCTGCCTGCAACACCACCCCAACCACTATCACACCAATCACTACTGCTTTTCTACTCTTCATATTTGTTCTCCTTTTTATTGTTCAGGTGTTGTCGGACAAGTCCGACAAACCAGAATTGAAAATGATTTAAGCATTAGTTTAGCATTTTCTTCATGAGCAAAAATGAAAAACTTAGTGCGTCCTTCTTATCTGCTGAGAATGCTCAGAGTTCATGGTTAAGTTTGTAACGTTTCTAAGGCACCAGAGGCACTACTGCTTTTACTCTGTAGAATGAGGATGTTGCCCCGGATTTGGCAATGGTTCGCGCGGTTGTTTCGCCAGCGTCGGGCGGAATTGTCCCCAAACCGCTGTCTGCCCAGCCCGTGGCATTGGTCAGCGCCGGGTTTGCTTGCAGTTCATAAAAACGGGTTTGTTCACTGGTCCATACCATTTCGTTCGTATCCGTCCCCATAGGATTTAAGGCAATGATGCGGAAATAGGCGCCGATGTTGTTCGGATCGGTGTCGGCAAAGAATTCATCGCTGTCAGCCACGCCGTCGTCGTCAAGGTCATGTCCGCTGCCGGAGAGGGGGGCCAGGTCGTCGACCTGTTGGTATTCCCAGGCATCCGGGATGCCGTCGCTATCACTGTCGGGACCGGTATCGAGGGTGGTACGCAGAAATGCCTGTGCGTTGCTTAGCGAAATCCAGCCCGTGTTGGCGCTCCAGATGTATCCAGAAAGGTTGCCGGTCAGCAGATCAATTTTCGGTTGCCCGTAGATCTGAGCGAAATTTATCCAGCCGATATTCGCGCCATAGGCATAGCCGCTGAGGTTTCCCGCGCCGTCATGGTTCACGCCCCAATCATCGGCGTCGGCATTGCCGTATTGCCAGCCGTTAGTCGGCCCGTTGCCAAGCCCAATCCAACCGCAGTTGGCAGAATAGACATAGCCCGTGCAGTACGACTGTCCGATCACTGCGCCGTGCGTCACATTCCCCCGCGCCTCAATCCAGCCGGTATTTGCGCCGTAGGCGTTGTGATGGGCAGGATCAATCGTGGTGTCGGCGAAAGCCCATACGCCGGTCAAACAGACAAGAATCACAAGCATTTCAAATGATCGAATGTTCATAACACGCTTCTCTTTTTTCGTATAATTTCTGTTCTGTCCATTCTTCCTGTCGGAGCTGTTAGACAAGTCCAACCTGTCTGACTGCCCGGGCCAATCGTTGCCGTCAGAACTCAAAATTGTCCCAAGCCCCTGCGCCGAAGGGGGTATTTGTGATCATACCGACACTGTTGCCGGCTATAATATCATAATCTGTCGTGTTCCCGCTTGCGCTGTTACGCACGATGAAGTTGCCGCCCAAATCCACATCAAAACCAATAGGAATTTGCTTTCCCGAGCCCCCAGACAACGCGCCTGCTACGCCACGTGAAGTCCCCGTTTTCGGAGGAAACCATACAAGAAAACCGGCTCTGGGGCAAGACTCGCTTCGCAGACGGGATCGTGATAGCGAGGGCGGGCCACGGCACGGGGCTGACGGCAGTTCACCCCTATAACGAGGCTAATCGCTTTTGGGGAATGCTAGGGACAGGCCTTCTATGCCTACCTTCCACATAGGTCTGAAGGTGCGTCCGAAGGGTCATCAAAGGTGAGGTCAAGAGACAAAAAGGCCCCATGTCGAGATTTCTAGCGACGGTGAGGGTGTTAGCGTCTTGGTTGTTTGCCAGCCATGCGTGCTTTGCGAGCCTTAAGCAATTCCGGCTCTTCGTGGGATTCCATGTAATCGCGCATCGGGTGGTCAGACTGCCTGGAGCCTTGGCGCTGGTAGGTTTGGTTTTGCACACGGTGCGGGGTGGAGCAGCGCGAGGAACTGCTAGCCACCCCCAAGCCGATGAGCAAAACCACCACAAAGCCGATCACTACAAAGAGGGCCACTGGCGGGCCGCCCTGTGGTTTGTGCTTGGCCGGTCGTTGATTGCCGTAACCCGCGGTGCCTGGACGTCTGGTAGTGGTTGCCGACGAGGCCGTGCGCGTCGTCAACGGGCGACGTTTGGCTTTGGCGGGTGACGGTGCTGAAACCGAACGCCGTTTGATTTTAATCACTCTAGGAGACATTGCTTGTCTTATATACACAAAGACGCCGCCGCCGTCCAGCGCCCACACGTAGAGCAGCGGTTCCAAATAGGCGGCAATGCCGGGGGTCTGATCCTGTCGCGAGGAAACGCTCGGAGGATTTGGACAGCAAGAGGAGTCCGGTGCGTATGCATCGGTTGGCGGAACTGGGGTTGTCAAT
>Ga0307929_1002579_pt1 | contig 11462 bp, 7 predicted proteins | sample AceLakmetage1330_FD_203160 | JGI IMG/M metagenome (GOLD analysis project Ga0307929, IMG submission 203160) | Saline water microbial communities from Ace Lake, Antarctica - #1330 | ecosystem: Environmental > Aquatic > Non-marine Saline and Alkaline > Saline | place: Antarctica: Ace Lake...
ATTTTTTTCAGTATTTTCCATGGTAGCCTCCATATATTGATTCTGTATATTTTATTTTATTGTTGTTTTTTCTTTCAGCAGCGTTTTTTTATGTTCTGTAGTTTTTCTTTGTTGGAAATAATCTATGCACCCAGAAAGATTGCGCAATGCTTGACAATGGGGAGACAAATTATAGGTATTACCTACCATTTATTCCAGAGCCGTAATGGAGGCGGGGCATTTTGGGTATGAGGTTTAGGAGATTTGTTCCGTGGATGTCAATTCCACCACCTCAACTAATTTCTTCTTTGAGTTTCATTGATAGATTTTCCCGACATCTATCTATCCTTGAAATGAGGGTTGAATGTCTGCTTTTTTATCACATGTTTAACCGGACAAGATAACTGTCGTCACCGGCCAAGGTAATTGTCGCACAATATCATCAAGGCGCTAATTATATTAACTATTGGATTCTAACGAAACGTCCGTTGAGTCAGTTTGCTAAGCTCTCCGCTTTAGAACGATAAAGTACCCGGATTCCACCTTTGTCTGTCTGCTCTTCTTTTATATCAAATAATCCAGTTGCCAAAATAAAATTGTCCAATTTTGTATGACGATATATATCCTTCATATTCGTTATCTCTTCAGGATTATTTTTATGAATTATCTGGCTTGCAGTGGTCATAGAAGTCCATCCGTTACTATTTGAGATCTTGGCTTCGATGCTTTTAATTAAAAACACAAGGTGCCTATCTTTCACAGAATCAAATCGGAAAAGTTCATCAGCTTCCTCAGATTCCAAATATGTCTTTAAATCTTTTCTCCCATTATTAATAATGTCAACAATGCTTTTCAGAAAATCAAAATTTAGTTGCATTTCCTTATGCTGTTTTTCAAGGTATCGATCCATTTTAATTCTTTTTTCTACGATATTATTTTCACAACTAAATTTTGGCAGTAATTGATGAACTAATTCGTTACGCTCGGCGACCATTGATTCCAAATTCTGTTTTATCTTCTGGAAGACAACTTCATCAGGATCTATATCTAACCTGATATTAAAAGAAAAATATGGCTCTTTCAATTCATCTGGTTCATTATTTTTTTCTTTACTTTCTGATAGACCATTTACAATATATTGTTTAACCAAATGCCCCATTGTTTGTTTTTGAATCTTCTGAGCTTTATGTTCTGAGATGGATTCTATTTCGCTTAAATACCCTGAAAAGTTACTGTGTTGAACTATATATTTGAGCATTAACTCCATTCTTTGAAAAAGGACAATATTTCGGCCTATTTTTCGATAAACTTCATTCTTGAGTCCTTCCAGTTCTGATTTGGATTTCGTGTTATATGACAAATTGATTGGTCGATGTCCCTTTTTTCTTTTGGATTAATGGTCTCTAACCAAATAAAAAAACTTATAAATCTAATATTATTCAAGTTTAGCTCTGGATTTCGCCTGAACAATCCATAGCAACATCCAGGAATCATGTAAAGCCCATTTAAATGTCACCTTATTATTAACACCTTCGCCAATTTTATTTTGGCTATCATTTTTACATACATATCGTTCTTGCGCACACCTGAAAGTACAATATGGAGTGGTCAAAGTTATCTTTTTTAAGCCAGTTTTGAATTTGGCGAAGGTATTGTATTACATAGCTTAATTTGTTTTTAGGGTTTGGGATGGAAAAAAATCGCCAATTAAAAAACTTTGATTAATTGGGCTTGATCACAAGATCTGCCACCGTCAGCCAAAGGGGTCAGGCCTGACCCACTATCATGCTAAGTTGCAAATAGCCGAGTTTGCTATCAAACTCGGCTATTTGAGAATGCTGATTAATCATGGTAAACCTTCTGTTTTGCCAGAACTCATTGAGTAAGAAGCTGTCTCTTCCAATCATGTTCATTTTGCAATCTTCTTAAAGATATCCACTTTGGTTTCAAGGCATTTACGCAGACTCAAATCGTTGGCTCCCACTTCAAACCAGCTTCCAGGTTTCTGAAAGAAATCCAGCCCTCGCCCAATCTTGATGATCCATCCGTTGTCGAGCTGGATTTCCCGGTCATGCATGTTTGGGTTGAGCTTTATGTCCAGTTCAATGTCCATCTCAAGCAGGCTTTGTTTGAGTTCCCCTAATTTTTCATGAATTTCTGCCAGTACAGTGTTGTCGTCATACCCGGTGACAAGACAGATTTTTTTTACTGTTCCAGCTTTCAGGGCAGTCTCACAGAAACGGACAAAATTTTGTATCTGGTGGGGTAGCCGGATATATGGATCTTCTATATGGATGATTTTGGCATTGAACAGATATGGGCCAAAAATTGTTTCATAGCTGTGCCCGGTGTCCCCGTACATGATGGTGAAATGCTTTTCTTTTAACTCGCAGGATTGAGGTTCGTCATCGTTTGTCGGCAAAGAGGGCGCTGGCTGCAATTCATTGGTTGCAGTTGCTTGGGTTTTCGTGGACGCTTTTGAAGTTTGGTGTGCCTGGTCATTCAAATTATTTATTTGACGTCGAGCGGGTTCCTGGGTTGCCAGCGCATCTTTTGATTCAGGACAGTAAACAATGGTTTCCTTGCCCGTTGTCTTAAAGTAAGAGAGGTTGATCCTGGCAAACTCATCATCTGGTTTGCGCTTGTTCATCTGCTCCTTTACCCTCCGCCGGCACTCTATTGCATAGGCCACATACTCTTCGAATTCATTATCAGTGGGCATACCATTCGGGTGAAGAATTTTCAGGAAGGCACAGACTGTTTTCTTGATTCCTTTCTCATCACGTCCTTCAATGGATTTGCCGAGCTGAATACGTTTGCTGACCTCCTCATATCGGTTGCTATGCTTGAACTGGTAGTGGAACGCTTCAGCAAGATAGTCTGTGATGAACCCGTAACGACTGGTCAGATATTCGCTGCTGGTCTTGGGCATTTCCCATCCGGGTATGTAGCAGGCGAAGCGGTCCATAACCGCCAGGTCCAGCTGGGGTGGCAGTGGTTGGAAGAGGTCATACTCTGTGGAATTGACCACCTGCTGCACCGACAGATCAATATTTCCCACAAAGCTCAGACTCGCATCCGCAATGACTTCAACTCCCCTGGAGAATCGACCATTGGCCATGAAGTCTTTCATGATCTGGACGGTATCCGGGTCTTTAATTTTAATGCCACCCACTTCATCAAAGGCCACTGTGTCCCAGTACCCAACCAGCCCCACTTTGTGGCGGGCATTGTTATAGAAGAGGGTTGCCTTGGTAGCCTGTCCACCGGAAATCAATGTTGCATAAGGAGAAAATTCACTGAAAAAGTATGATTTTCCGGTGCCGCGTGGTCCAAGTTCAATGTAATTGAAGTTGGACTCCACAAGCGGTGCCAGCCGGGCAATGAAATGAAGTTTGAGACGATGGGATATTTTGGATGGCTCCAGTCCAACTGATCGAATAATGACATCAAGCCATTTGTCCCTTGAAAAGGCTGAACGGCCTTCCGCATATCTGTCAAAGTCGAACCGGCTCAGCTGAATGGGACGCAGCTCTTCAATGTAAAAAGCGTAGTCGTCATCCTCGATTTCATTATATGCAAGGGTCACTTCGGCCCAAATACCCCCCTCAAGCAAGCGGTCATTGTCCCGGTAGAACTTTTCACCAATGGCAATTCGCTGGGAATTGAAATTTTCCAGGGATGCCCAGTGCCGCTTCTGCTTTTCCACGTAGCGAACATGTACCTTGTCTATGAATCGATGCTTGCCTTTGGTGGCCACCCGGGATTGAGCGGCATTGGCCTCGTCCGGACGGACATAATTGTCCTGCAGGGTCGCCAACACCGCATCCATACCAACATCAATCTCTGCCTGTTCGTCACTGGCACAATACCGGGCAAGCAGGAATTCAAGTACAAAAGTCGGGACATTTGTACCCTTTTTGATACGGTGCAACAGGTCCTTGCGGACCACCTTTCCCCCAAATATATCATTTAGCTTTTGATCTAACGCATCCATCTCGTTCATACCGTATAGTCCGTTTCCAGGTTGATCTTGCTGAACGCTGCAAGGGTTGTTGGATTAAGCGCTTTTACTGAAAATTTTCCTTCGAAATCCGGGTCCATGCGCAATGCAATCTGTTTTACCTGCCCGGACATCAACGTCACTGTCCGGGTCGCAGGGTTCACATCACTACCAGGCCGCGGTTCTCCAATGACATTTCCCTTTAAATCCTGAGCTTCCAGGAGAATTTCAACAATCTCTCCGGAAGAAAAAATATCTGCCATGAACACCACATTTAGCACCGGGACTCTTGTGGTAATTCTTTTTGCACCTTTTTTATATGTAACCTCTATCTCCAGAGCCTTGGGCGAAGGCTGGTCGCTGGTATTAAGTTTTGCAACCAGCACTGGAACCACTGCCTCGGTCAGTGAAAGTCCCCCGTGGAAATAGAGATGCCCGCCCCGGTACGGTGCCATGCTCCTTGGACATGCGACCTTTGCAAAATCCCCCCTGATGCCCAATTTGTCAGCATCAACAACCAAGCTGTGCCCATCGGCTGTGCCGTTGCCCAGCATTATTCTGTCGTGGGCATTCACCGGCCATTTACCTTGGGGTTTTAAGCATACATCACCGGCTTCGGCCTGGGCGTTCAGAAAAAAACCATGGTCCGTTGCGATCACCGCCTCCTGAAATCCCATGCCTCGTAATTTGTGCAAGGCGACACGGATGAGTTTGAGGGTGGTGGGAATCAGACCAAGCGTTGTCTCTGGGTTATTTTCAAGCTGGCTGTCAATTTCCGTTGATCGCAGCACCAGCAAGTCCGTGGTTTCGGAAATCGTTGGCTTGCCCCGGGCAAAGCTGCTCAAGGACATCTCGGTGAATCTGTCCCCAAATTGTTTTTTAAGAAAGTCCATGCGCTGGTTGACATTGCACATTGCCGAACCAGCCAATTGGGGGACAAGGGCATCACAGTTCAAGGTAAGAACCAGATTGTCTTTTGCCCCGGGCAGCAAGCTTGCCATCCCCACAGAAGTGATGGAAGGCAGTTGTGCATACGCAGCCTGCAGATCCACAGGGCCGTCTTCAGAAAGCAGTTTCTCCAGCGCCACACCCAATTCATAGCGCAGCGCATCCACCATCAGGTAAGCGACCTTGTATCCGTTTTCCTTTAATCTATCTGCCACCAGCCGATCAAACGTGTCGGCATTGGGCACTCTTCCGACTGGGGGCCAGCCAGCTGTTTCCACATGTTTCATGAAAATACACTGGACCTTTTCGGCCAGACGGCGGTAGCCCTCTCGTGCCTGCCTGATGACTTCGGTCAACGTCCCGTTCTGATCAAGGAAATCACCCGCGGCCTGTTCAAATTCCCGTTGCAGCCGGTCTGCCTCACGAAAACTTCCTAAGTAGAAGTCAAGCAGATCCCCCTGGGAACGGGAATAATCCGGCAACTGCCGGTCAAAGTCCTGGCATGCTTCCACAAGGCTTAGAGAAGCCCGAATCAGTTCCCATTGTGCCTGGCTTTCTTCCTTGCCCATCCAGATGGATTTTTTCCGGTGTTTCAAGATCTGACGCGCCACCTCGAGATCATTGGAACAGATCCCTTTGATAGCAGCGCGCAGGAAGGTCCGCTCTTCAAAGGGAAAGGTGTCTCTTTGACCAAGGTCTTCAATGCTACCGCACAAAACCGGCAGGTTGAGCTCTGCCTCAATGTTTTCTGCCCGCTCGATGTAGACCGAACGGGACCTGTGATCTGAACGCAACCGGTCGCAAACATCTTCGACGATCATTCGTGCCTCGGCGGGTGCGCAGGGTACCCCTTCCAGAGTTTCTGGCAGGATCACCGGCAGATCAAACACGAATTCACTGAACAGGACATAGCGCCATAACTCATCTGCCAGAGAGGTCCATGTTTTGCCACGGGTTTTTACCTCCATTGCCAAGGTGGCGCGCAGGAAATCACGGGCCTCCTTATCCCAACCCTTCTGTTCTTTAAGCACCCGGGTCTGCATATCGGTGGGAACGAGCAATGCACTCAGAAGTTCCCGGGCAGATTCCATCTTAAGCGCAGCCCGAAGCTGTGGCCAGCTTGATCCGCTACCGATGGCATCAATCACCGAGAAAGATGGCCCATCAGGTGTTTCAGCAAAGACCCGGCGAATCTCTGTTGAATGGTCTGGCTTGGCGCGCAGGCAAAGGCTCAGATACTCATCTCCATCGTCTTTGGGAAAAACCATCCCGCATTCGGCATAGAGAGAGAAGGGATCACCCTGCTTCTGCTCATCTGTTTCCGGTTTTTTTGCCGGTACATATATGAGCATTCCTTTGATTTTATTCTGGGAAAGCCCGATTTTGCCCAGGATCTCAAGGGCCATTTCCCGGCTCTCGATACTGCTTTTTGAGGCATCGACCACACGAATTTCGTCTGATTCAAGATTCAGGCACACCTCATGGTAACGCCTATGTGCGTCATATACAATCAAGCAGCCCCATTGTTTCAGGTGCGGGCAAAAAATAGTATCACTTAGAAATTCAGAAAAATTCATGTGGGATATTCCTGTTTATTCAGTTTGTGGCTCGCAGAATAACCACAATTAATTTTGTGGCGCATGAAAGCCTGTTTTGTGCGCCACAAAGTTGTTTGTGGCTCGTTCATGCGCATCAAAAGACCTCACGGCTCTCGGCAATATTGAACAACGCCGGAAAACTCAGAACGGCTGAACGATGCCAACTGGCCTCCACAAAGGTTTTCAGCACGCCAGCCTCCCGCAAGGCAGGCAAAATTCGTTTTGCCGTTGCCTTTGGAATTCCCGCCGAGGCAGGCCCCAGAAGTGAACCCAACTTTGAGCAGTCCAATTCTGGAGGCGGGAACTTTCCCAGATGACAATAAACGGTCATCACGCCTCCTTTACTTTTTTACTCCGGCCTTTTTTAGGTTTTACTGGTGGTTCAACATAAAGTTCCTCCAGGCCGTGGGCAATGGCCAAGGATTTGTCGGTAGTGCACTTTTCACGTACCCGATCAGGCCAGTAGTTCATGGCCAGGTGCGCCCAGTCGTAGTCGCCCTTTTCAAACTTGGCACAGGTCCCTTTGAGCACCTTTTGCCAGGATTTATGGACAAAAAGGGGACACAGGGGGGCGGCGGTTATCTGCACCCCGTCGTCGTGATTTGGATGGTAGTTTTGGGCGATATTGAGCAGGGTATCCCGCAGCTCAATTAGCTCCAGTTCAAACGCCTGGAATTCTTCAAATAGTTTTTCATCCTCCTGGGAACGGCCTGTTCCTTTAATCCTGAGAGCAGTCACCTCATTACCCACCTGTGTAAGTTTTCCCGTGGGCCCATCCAGGAAATCGTTGATGGCCGAGTAAAGGGTCTGATCGTTGAGGGTGGGGTAGTAAATCCACAACGTGTAGCTGCCAGAGGTTGTGGAAAGCGGCCAGTAGATAGGGGCCTTGCGCCGGCTCTTGGAGTAAGTCTTCAGATGGAAAGTAAAAAATTTCCGTTGCAGCCACTGGCGCACATCATTAGGCACAGGCATATTGACCCGCTCCAGCACCTCTTCCACAAGGTGGGTCAGATCATGGGGATGGCCGGAATCATCGACCAGTATCCCGGTGTGTACGTGGAACGGCTCGGTATCATTGGGCAACATGCCGGGACTCTTGGCAGGCAGCGGATCAAATGGGCCTGGTTCCGGCAATGCTTTCCGATCGCCTGTGGCCAGGCGCCAGTCGAAACGACCAAATGCTACACCTACAGCCCAGGATAGAAGCGATGCCTGATGATCAGCAGGAAGTTCCGTTTCAACGTTTTTTTCGTTGTAAGCACTGGAATCATCGTCGATACCTAATTCACCGGGCATTGTTTGGCTTAGAGCGGCGCGGTCGTTATCGGAGAAGCCGTAAAGATCGAAGGCAATATCATTTATTTCCGTTTGAATGATAGCAAGTTCCGCTTCAATGGCGGGTGGATCATAGTCTCCTATGCGCATGCAAAGGGCTGCGGGTAGTAAGAATGCGTGGGAAGTCTCTTCAACGGTATCTAACAATCGTCGCCGCTTCCAAGCTACCTGACCCAGATTAGTAAGGGTTTTTTTGTCTATAGTTTCTGGTTGTGGAATTGGCAGACGAGAAAGAGTCCCATTTCGATACAGCGCGTATCCAGCTCTTCCGAGTAGTAATTTGTGAAGAGTATCTGCCGCAGTTGAGTTCAGAAGGCACAACGTCCAAAGTAAATCACCCTGATCGGCAAATGCCTGAGTTCCGTTATCTCCGAAAATACACCCTGTTGGCGTTAGGTGGGGCGCAAGACATGATGCCCGAAGGGTCTGAAATATTCCTGGTCTGAGGTAGAACTGTGTGTTTTTAGCGACGAATTCAGCATTGCCATTCAAGTATGGGTAACGCTGGCAAATACCCGCTTTGATTTCGGCCCCATTTGATGACCAATTAACCATCAGATAAATATCGGCATAAAACGGAGAAAATGCGCCTCCCTTGGCCAAGTAGGACCAGTTATTGGCGGTTACATTCACCTCCCACCAGGTACGTACAAAACGAAAATCTTCAGCAGTTGCCAAGCCCTGCCTGGCGGTACGTCCTTCCGTTTCAAAGGCAGGAAGTTGCTCAAATATACCGCGCACCGCATCACTCACCCAATAGGCAAAGGGGGCTCCAGGTACCGCCTTGAAAGATTCCGGTGCCACTTCAAACACACGGGGCTCGCTTTCTCCCCTGCGCAGCATCTGGCTTGTGGTGTACAGGGCCTCTGCCTTGTCCTTATCATTTAACAAACGAAGAAAAGTTGTCATGCTTGTTTCTCCAATACATAGGCGGCAGATTCCACCATGGCCTCGTCCATCACCCCAAGGCCAAGATCAGCAATCACTTCCGGCAGGGTGGTTCCCAACACAACGTTTTCCCGCCATTTCCTGAAACTTGACAGAAAAAAACAAGAGCGGGAGGTGATTGCCCCGATGCGCCCGCCAATGCGCAATAAATCAATGCCACGTTCAACAAAGATGCCCAGAAGATCCTTCTTGCTGTTTGGATATGCTTTGGCAAGACTGCTTTTAACAGAGAGGCTCAACGCCCCAAAGGGTGGATTCATAACCACCACATCAAATTTCTCCCGGGTAAGATCCATAAGCCGCAACCCCTCCAGGGCGTCCTGGGCAAAGAGCCGACCCTGGTATGTAGATTTTGAGGCCTTGGCAAAATTGGTCAGGGCCTCCCGCAATCTTGTTTCAGCCCTGCTCCATTCCTCCATGTCAATCTCTTTGAACAGGGGACCAAACTCTCCAAAAACCTCACGGATCAGGTTTGGTAGGTCTTTTTCTACCTTGAGCAGCACTCCCAGTTCAGGAAGGCCCTTTAACAGCAGCAAGGTCTTTTTAAATAATTCAGCATCCCGGGGATCGAGATCTGCTGTAAATAACTCCCGAAGATCAGGTTCGGCAGGGGGGGCAGTTGCTGCCACCACATGCCCGTGGCCGATTAGCGGACGGTCCTTGGCTTTGACTTCAGCGTCATTCCAGGCGCGCTGGGCGCGCAGCCACAGGGCCAGGGAGGCGATCTGGGCGGCCCGGGGGTCAATGTCTACCCCGTAGATATTGTGCTCAATGATCAGGCGTGGCACATCCCGGAGAAAGGCGTCCTGATCTTCGTAGGTCTGTCCCAGGGGTTTGAACCGGGCCTCCGGCTGGATTGAAACATCCAGGGAACCCGGACCGTGCTGATCCTCCCATTCCCATGCTTCCTGGTAAATCTCACTGAAAAGATCAAAGGCGTACAGACCAAAATGCATGGAACCGCAGGCGGGATCCAGCAGCTTCAGCGTACGCGGGTCCCGCAGGCGAACTGACGCAACAGGCGCTTCATCTGGTTTGACCAGCAGATACTGGCAGCGATCGCGCAGGGCTGTCCGGCCGCCCGTGGCATTGAACCACATCCGGCCCAGGGTATTGTCGACCAGGAATTCCACCACATAGCGCGGAGTGAAGAACTGGTTGCGCACTGCAAGCTCACGACTGTTGCGGGGAGCTTGGCTGGCTTTGCGCATGGCTTTTCGTTCAGCCGGGTCGTTAAAGTACTGGTAAATCCAGCCGATGGTCTCGTCTTCGGCCCACAGGGGCGCAATATCGGCATCGTTGATCAGGGATAACAGTTGAAGCAGCGCAGTTTCACGGGGGAACAGTCGCCCCTGGGGAGAGTATCGTTCAAACAACCCGGGCAGATCCTGGGCAAGTTCGTCAAAAATACTGAACAGGTAGATCCTGTAAGCGTCTCCCGTCTCGCCTAAGCCGCTTCCTGCCAGGTGGGCATATAGCTGGAAACCTTTGGCCTGGTAGCCGTTGCCCACTGACTCAATCAAAAGCCCCCGGGATTCAGCCATATGCAAAGCAGATAAACGGTTGAGTACAGTGAAGGCCTGTTCTCGAACGATGCGCTCCAGAACCTTTTTGTTATCGCTTGCCTGACCTGCCTTGTAGTGTGCCATGGTATCCCGGAGAATACGGGCGGTTTCCCGCTGGGCATCATTGAGGTGGCGCAAGTTATCCATCGGTGTCACTGTCCCCGAGGTCGGATCAAGGCCGTAGTCGTTCTGGAGTTGCCGGGTGAACTCTTCCTTCAGCACCTTACGCGCCTCGTTGACAAAGTGCTGGAGCCGATTTCTTGTGGTTTGATCAAAAGCCATTATGGGATTCCAAATCAATCATTAAGGAGTTTTCCAGTCTGAGACAAACATATTTCTCAACCCTGAAATAGTTGCCGGTAACGCAGCGTCGCAGGTTACACCCAAATAGGTTGCTGCTCGTGTCGTACCAACGTACAAATACTTGTCAAATAACTGAGGATGCAGGATTGCGAGTCGATCTATACCAATAAAAAAAACAGCCTCGAACTCAAGCCCCTTGATATGCTGAACATCAAACACTCTTACAGCATTGTCCTGTCCCATGACTTGCCCTTTGGGGCAGGCAACAACCGGTGTGTTCTCATCAAGTAACGCCTCTTTCAATTCATCAGCGATGGGCTGAACACTCTCTTCTTTTTCCACAAAGATGGCTATTGAAGGCAATTTTCCAACAAAACATTCGATTTCTCGAATTCGTTGTGCCAGCCAGAAAATGATATCTCTCAACTTTGGCATGTGCTCTACCAAAACAGGAGCCATTCCTTCATTATCCACATGCTGTGGCAGTTCTACTTCACTGTTTATACCACCCATGGCCTTTATGATGCCTTTCGCTAATTCGTTAAGCTGTCGACTTTGGCGATAGGAGACTGTGATCTCATTGACCTCAATCTTCGGAATCACCCATTTCATCTCACCAATTGAGCGACTGCCCCATGTGGTCAATCGTTGATTGAAATCACCACAGGCAAAAAATGAACTAATACGAGGGTTTGACAGCGCTGCCATGCATGCAATTTGCACTGGAGAAAAATCTGTTACCTCATCAACCAGAATCTGGTTCATATAAAGGGAATAAACAGG
>Ga0307929_1002580_pt1 | contig 11461 bp, 8 predicted proteins | sample AceLakmetage1330_FD_203160 | JGI IMG/M metagenome (GOLD analysis project Ga0307929, IMG submission 203160) | Saline water microbial communities from Ace Lake, Antarctica - #1330 | ecosystem: Environmental > Aquatic > Non-marine Saline and Alkaline > Saline | place: Antarctica: Ace Lake...
CAATGTATCTTTTGTAGATCGGATACCATGGATGAAATTGAATCAAAAAAGGATGAATAGGATGATGATGCAGGTGGCGTGGGTGACGGAGAGGTTCCAATTTAAGACAAGGATAATTTATGTTTTTTAATAACAACATTAAAATTAAAATCTGTGATCAGAAAACAGCATGTCGTATTTTATTTAAAAAAACTGATTTTCATGTTGTATCAATTAGGACTTCATTTGAGACCGAAGATTTAGTATTTGATAACCTTGAAACCAACTACCAATCAATTATTAAATGTTATTTCGATGATGTTGTCAAATTGATACCTGTGGAAGACGCAGATCTTCTTCCTCCTGAAAGAGAAGTTATTGAAGAAGTTCTACGATGGTCGAAAGGTAAAAACAAATTCCTTGTACATTGTTGGGCAGGTATTTCACGAAGTGCGGCAATTGCATACTTAATAGCTTGTTCAAAAATGCCGGTTACGGATGCTGTTAAAATCCTTAATCCTAAACAGCATAAACCGAACCGTTTAATTTTAAAATTCGGTGAAGAAATACTTAGAAAAAATAATATTATTGAAACTTTTGAACTGCATAATGAAAACTTTCAGAATCCAAAACGACATTCTGTTACCGCTGGTTCAACATTCAGAGCTTTAAAAAATTTATTTATGTGAAAAACTTGAGATCCAGATATTAATGTGGAGAAAGCAACTCAAGAAACTTTTAAAATTATGATTGTCATGGACAAAAAGCATAAGCTGACTCAATGAAAATTTGAAAAGAACAGGTTAAATAAAATATCTCGAAACGCCTGTCAGTTAAGTGTATACTAAAATTTAGAAGGAAGTTTTTTACTCTTTAAATTTTTTGACTATAAGGCTTGGGCAGGCATAAACCACAACAACATATTTTTCAGTCAGCCGAAAATTAAGGAATGGATATTCGGAAAAAAAATCAATTAGCTATTAAATGGAATCTATCATGGCCAATGTATCAAGACGGAAATTTATAAAAGGCATCGGTTTGTGTACCATATTAGTTACAACAGGAAACATTAATGATGGACTACCCTTTTTTCCATCCCAGCCAGATGTTCAAAACAAAAGGCAGTCACCTTTATCTGAACCAAATGATTTGACTCATCCAAATGATTCAGCAAAAATTCTCATCATTGCTGTCGGAAACAAAGGACTTAGGATTGCGAAGGCATTACAATCCGGAACAAAGACAATTGATGTGCTTACAGGCAAGGCAGCTATAGTCCAACACTTCAGTCTCAAAAACAATCAGATAGACGGATTTATTTCTGAAGTTGAATGTGTCTTTCTTGTGGGTTCTATGAAAAATAAGGACTTTTGGATCGCAAGAAAACTCATCGCTTGTCACGATCTTTTCTTATCATGCACAATAGCCATTGAAGATGGGAATCCCATTCTGGCTGCGCAGAGTTTCCCAGTGAATGAACAAGAAGTATGCGTCATTATTCCTGAAAAACATTATGAACATCATGCAGATTTAACTCTCCACAGCCTTTTTTCCATGTTTATGATGCCCAGCCTAGTCGGCCTTGATTTTAATGACGTCAAAAGCACAGTTTCCAGAAAAAGCGGGATTATGGTTCATACAGTCAGTTCATATGAAAACAGCCATAGTGCCTTTAAGCAAACCATAGAGACCTATAAATCTCATATAAAAAATTCAAATGGTTTGTTGCTTAATATCATGTATGGTGAAGATACCGAATGCAGCTTGATTCATCTTGTTAATATTGCCGATGAAATCAATAGTTGCTGTCATTCTAAGGAAACTTTGGTGTGGACCTGCACACCTGATTTAAAACTCGATGCAGACTTTCGAGCCACCCTTTTCATATCTATGAACGATAATTTAATTGATGATCTGAGTCTGACCAAAGGGAAAATCGACAATTTACATACCTTAGACCCAACACCTCCTCCTCAAACTCTAAAAGAATATTACTGCCCTCATTGCAATAAATTCCTTTTTAAAGGAAATGTCCAAAAGCTGAATATGGTATGTAGCCATTGTCAGAAGATGATAATATCTGATTGAAATAAATTTTTAGAAATAAAAATAGAGAAACTGAAGTCATCACCAAACAAATTGTTTTTGATGTAAAGTATTGATATATAAATTTACATAATATCCGAACCTGCACATTAATTTATTAGCTCAATGGGATAGCATCATGTTTAAAAATTCAGTATACGAAGAAGCCTTGTCAAATACAAAAAAAGAATTGCGCAACTTGAATTCACCAAATGGATTTGAAGCTGTGATCCAAAAACATCTTGCTGCTGCTCTTGGCAATCTTGCGAAAAGAGAAGTTCCTTTGTCAAAAATTGGAGCATGCCAGGCTTGGGGAGATAAAAAAGGCCGACTTGATATTCTGTATAGTGATTATGGGATTGAGCTCAAAGTAATACAAATTCCAAGAATTGGCGCGGTCCCAAGCAATGCCTTATATGATGTTGGGCAACTTTCATCTGATTACTGGAGGATTCAAAATGCAAATAAACTAAAAGGAGGAGAATTGTGCATCCTTCTATACGGCCCCCTCGTCTCGGAACTAAGGAAACCCCCTGCAATACTAAGAGAATTCCACAATAGAATGTTTGTAGATTTCTCTACATCGCTGCAATACGGTGAGTTGAATCATCAAAGTAAATCAGAACAAAGAAAAAAACAAATTGATGCTATAAAGGAAATTGGATTTCATAGGCCTTACAATAAAAAGGCTGGCAAAAAAATAGTGGTTGACGATGAGTATGCACTAATTGTCATACCTGTGAAGTTTAGCTAACAAGGCTAATTCAAACGACGTAAAGGGCCGCGTGGCTGAATAGCAGCATTAAGCTATATTTCCTGACAATTATACTCGAAGATACGTTTCAGTAGTGTTTTTTATAATATAACAAATTTATAGTGGCAGATTCCAGAAAAATTTTTCAGGGTTTAGACTGCTATAAAGTCAATTTATAATAAAATTTAATTTCCACACCCGCATGTATTCAACTTTACAATGCATAAAGTTGGATTTTTTCATGATTATTACTGGGGTTAAAAAATGTAAAAATACCCATCAATTGAAATTATCTTCGAGTGTCCTCTTGTGTTATTTTACCGCTTTACTACGATCTGATATTAATCTCTACTAAATCAAGTCCTACGATATTTCCTTCCTCGCTTTCTTAATGGCCTTTCTGACATAATTTTTATCGGCACCCGGAGTGTTTTTTCATTACCTCCGAACATTAGTTTTATCTGTTCAATGGGATAATCTTGCATTCCTCGTATGTCAAAAGCCAGGGATTTTAACTCTGTCAAATTAATAATTGCTCTAAACATATTCATAAGATCCTCATCATCGAATGATGTTACTCTATGATTAGTGCATGTTAACACTAAATTGCATAGATTGGGATACTCATATAATTCATCTGAATCAATGAATATATCTGTTTCAAAATTCACACTAATAATGCTGGAGTTAATATAAGATCCGCTATATTCACCCAGATATGTAAAAACCTTATCTTGAGGTAAATGAATATTAATTTTACCGTCTCCATTAACTAAACCATCCAATATAGAAAAATCAGGAATTTCGCAAAAGTAAATATCCTTAACTAAAGAACCTAATTTTACAAGACAATCAAACTCATCCATTCTTTTTTTATCTCCATATTAAGCAAAGCTAACGATTGAACTTAGTGGGTACAAGCGAAGAAAACGGAGTCACCACCCTGTGGCTCACTACAGTGAGCAGGTTAAATTTATTCTACCCTTTTCGCTTTCATTCCTGAACTCATTACAACTATATTGCAGAATTGGATTACATCTGTACAACACCGTAATGAATATACTGCCCTTCCCCATATACCTCCATCAGTTTCATTTTCACTTTCCCATTGATGAACTTGGATATATCCGGTGCTGTTTTCTTTGATGAGAAACGCAACAGAATGCCATTTGTTTTTATCAATAGAGAACTGTTTCTCGCCACCATCAATAAAGAACCCATTTTCTTCAGCAACGACCTTAATAAGGTTCATCCATTCATTTATATCCATACTTTTTCCCTTTATTATTTTGATTTTAGTATCTGTTTTATTGCTTTTCTGACAAGTCGATTCCCAGCCCCAGATATCATTCATAATTTATTGTCTAACTGTATATTACACTTGTTGTCAAGACCCACATATCTGCTCTATATAAAAAAAGACATATCAGGATTGGCAAATTATGTAAAACGATACTAAAATCAAAGTTAATAATATATAAAATTGATTTACCGGATTTCAACGTTATCCATTATAAAATTTGGACTTGATTCAAAAGAATATATACCAGAGCAGAAATAAATTCATTATAAAACCAAACAGTTACACACTAACTGCGCGGTTACAGTTGGCGGTTGTGATGCTTGGAGACTTCTATAATCCATGCTATTCAGTAGGTGATTAATTTAAATCTCTCCACTTGGCACAATGAAATCTAAAACAGAACATTGGTAAATCCTCACACATCCCCAAAATGGGATTAGATTTTGAGATGGGATGGTAGTACTCATTTTGGATTTACAGCGCTGTATGGGCGTTTTTAAGTGCTTAACAAGGATTTTTGGGGACAAAACAACAACAGAAATTTTGAAATATATTTGTAGGATTTTTATTAAAATAAAAGAGTTCAAAATTTATACTTATAACATAATAAAAGAAACAAACGGTAGCTCACCTAGCTCTACTGAATCTACCTGCCTTGCTTTTTTACAAATATCTAATGTATGTTCTCCTCCCCAGATCCATACAAAGTATTCAAAGTGTTGTTTTCAGCTCACCACACATCACCATCAATTCATTTCCTTATGAACTATCCGGACATCCGGAAAGTATTCTACCTCAATATTTTATCTAACAATGGTAGGAAAAAAATCCTTGAAATTGGATGGAAATCAGATCCCTCTTTTCATTCTGGATCTCCTGGAGAGGTTGAAACAATATCTTGGCAAAAGATCATTTAAAATAATAACAGTAAGCTTAACTCTCTCAATGCTTTGATATGTTTTTAGGAATGAACATATTTGTTTTTTTGCAAATAACCTGGAAAAAATTTTTCAAGATACTATTGAGTTTTTCAATATACAAAGTGCTGATATTTTGATTGATATATGGTGGAATGCGGATAAATAACTATCCAAAATAATCATGAAGAGGCTGACAGCCCCCCCCTTTTTACATTGTTTTGTGTGTCGGTCATACTTGACATACGGCATCAGTGACAGTTCTGACGGAGAAGTGAAGATTACTATTGTTAAAGTGGGGTCCAAGCATTTACCATTTATTTTACAATTGTAAATAACATGGAAAATGCTTGGACCGTAATTAATCAAGCTATGATCTTTTTGCTTCGCCGTACTATCGTAAACTGAACATTTTGATAATTTAACCACGCACCACAGAACCTGTAAATAAGGGGGGCCGCGGCAAAGAATAGAGTCTTTGACTGTCGGCAGTTCAACTTTTCTGAAACTTAATACCGTATATATTATCCAGTGTCCACTCTTCTCCAACGACATATATGGTTTCTTTTTGGTCAGAGTTTCTTTGCTTGATTTTCTTTACTTCAAATATATCATTTAAGTCTTGCACAACCTGTTTCACATCTTTGCCGGTATAAATCAGACCTTTCATTATATTGAATCTCTCAATATAAGTCTTTAAAAAGGTAGATGACAATTCAATTTGTTGCTGCTTCAGGTCCTTTTTTAATGATCTTACAAGTCTTCGTAATCCCTCGAACCGATAGTATTTATCATCTCTCTTGACATTATCAGATATACATTCTTCTTTTAGATTCTGGTAAATACGTTTCATGGACTGAACCGTAGTATTACTGAAACCACCTGTAACCATTTCAAGAGGATTCTCAGCATTTAATTCCAGCCCTGTGCAATAACGATAGAGCATTTTTTTTACTTCAGGTATTGAGATAAATTCTTGATACCTCTCGCCATATTGAGAATCAACACGGTACTCAGTATCCAGTGTCGTGAATGTTCGATTATGCTTTTTCAGATAAACATAAAGCAGTTCATCTTTTTCTTGTGGACCACGACAACCTGATATTATATCCAATACCAGTTTTTCTTTCTCCTTTATTTTTAAATTTAACACTTGATTAGCCTGATTTATTTCCTGATCTGATAAATTCTTTTGAATCGAGTAGATCGGTATCTCTCTGAGTTGAAAATTATATCCAAAAACATCATTTTCCATGAATATTTTCAAAAATTCAAAATGACATCTCATTTTTAATGTCCCGATTCGCTGAACACGCTGTAAAATCCTTTCTTCAAGAATATTACCCTTTGAGTCAAGAAGAGGAAATCTGTCCACCAATTTGACAAACCAGGTTTCACCAGAATTATAGCCATCATCAACATGCATCAGATAGTCAAGGCCTTCTTTTTTGCAAAGCCTTTTTAGGGTACCACTCTGCCTGTGAAAGACTTCCTGCTGCTTCAAAGCCAAGTTGTAATGGTGAGCGATCAAGTCTTCCCGGGATCTTTTATCAATAAATCCAGTTGCACCTTGTGACTGACCTGAGACCAGAATGAAATAATTCTGATATCCATTTCTGAATCGAGCTGGGAATTGAATCAGGTCGGTACTGGCTTGAGGATCAAGCAGAAAGATATTTCCAATGTTTTCATCAAGGATATTTACACCGTCCACTATCAGATTGGTTGTAAATAAAATGCCGCCATTACTGAAAATATCATTTCCGGATAGTTTGCTCGACTTATAAATATTGCTATAAGCCTGACTGGTCTCCTTCTTATCAGCAAATAAAACATGCGGCTCGATATTTGGTCTTTTCTGCTGAACAACTGCCTCCATAAAACGAAGCTTCTTTTTATCATTCGCGTAAACCACATCAATCATTCCATCTTGATGCTTGTTGAGCAAAATATTGGATAAATCATTCTTACCACCATTATCGTATTTAACGACTACAGCCGATTTCTTTTGTGGAGTCTTCAGTTTGATTTTAATTATCATATCGATTTCTTGATAATTTAAATCTTCAGGTGTGGCTGTCATATAAACAATAGCTTTGGTATTTTCGGCAAGATCTTTAAGTCTTGATAACGCCTGGTTCCTAAAATTATCCTGGTTGATTAAATTGTGAGATTCATCAATGACCATTAAATAATCATATGGATTCACCGCTTTCTGAACCTTGAGAGCCTTATCATATGTCATAAATATTGAACCAGTTTCAGGAACAATATGGTCCGATTCGCACATGCCCGATAGGATATCTTTCGTACTGTGTTTAGCCTTCCCTTGCTGAACCTGAGATGTGTATGCAAGCGCCATGATCATCTTTATCTTTTCCTGCTTCGCCAACCGATAGAACATTTCTGTTTTTCCAGATCCAGTAGGGGCAGTAAGAATAATCTTGGTTTTCTTGGTTCCCTGATTTTCCTGAATTAAATTATTAATCAGGGTTATGATGTTATCAGCCTGGTTCGGAGTGGGATATTTGTCGACTTCTATTTCAACAATATTTTCAGATGTCATGGGTTTAATTGGAACATCTACAGCTTTTTTGCCATATCCAATATCTTTCATCAACTTATCGAACTTTTCTCTTTCGAATTTACAGAGATATTGCCCGAATGAAATCATTTCACCACAGTGAAAATCCAACACTGAGTATCCTGGCCATGTATTCTTCTCATGGTCGTTATTGTTATGATAAATAATAGCATCTGGGTTTTGACCATCATCAGAAACGCTTATTGAAAAGAAGTTTAAATAATTATCCTTACCTGAATCTTTATATTCAATTCCAAGGAAATTGAGTAGTTTTTGACGAGATGAATAGACAGCCTTGATCTGCTTTTCAATATATTCAGGTTTATCATAATTCTGCCACATATATTGTTTCACTCTGTAATTTTCCTCTTTGACAGACTTATATTTGGTTTTAGAGCTACCTTTGCTGAAAGTTTTCTGCCGTATTTTCAAACAAGAAATAAATTCTCTTACTTCTTCAGCTCTTACAGGTCGAATATTTTTAATATCACCTTGAACCACGCTACTTTGCCTATATTCGGGACAACCACTGAATTCATACTTTTTGATATATGCACATGTTGGAGCCAAGTTTACCTGCTGATGCTCCGTTGAAAGCACTTCCAGCTTTACTTTGTCGTAGAGATACCAGTTGGTCTGTAGATCCAGTGATTTTGTGGTTGTGAATAAAATGTGGTATCCACCAGAGACAGATTCCTCGAGATAAAAATCCTTTCCTAATAGCTGGCTAAATGTATTAATAATTTTCTGTAAAGATCCTTCCGGCACATCATCAATATCAAAGCAGTTGAGGTAAGTACGATCTCCTTGCTCGCCAAGTTTTAGAACAAGACCAGTGAGACTTCCAGAATTGAAATGGTCTTCTTTAATATTATTCCAGTTGGAAATATGGCAAAATCTGTCACCACCAGACAAGGGTGCAATAACATGACCTTGGTCTCTGAAAAACCGATACACTTGCCGGATCGCATTCCTATGGTCATGGTCAGTCACATATTTATGAACAAATTTTTGCCCCTTATATTCAATAGATAATTCATCAAGGCCCTGTAAAAGATTGTTGACCTGACCTTGGCTCAAGACCGCTGAATTCAATAAACTTATCTGTGAAACCTGTTTGTATTGGCCAACTTGTTCGCTCTTATTTTTAGCCATGCTTGGAGCAACAAGGAAATGGGTATTGCCACCGGCAAATAGCTCTACTCCATCAGAATGTTTTGCACAGTCCTGCTCTTCAGAGAAATCGTACGTTTTTTTCTTTTCGATGAGGCTCTTACTAAAAAAAACAATATGATACCCATCTGAGGGAGTTTTTTCATAGTATACATTGGGGCCAGTCAACCCCAGTATTCGTTGGAATACTTCTTCTCTCCTGTCGGAACGGTGAATATCAATATCAATAGCGTAGACATATAATCCATCCTTAATGAGTTTACCAGCGACAATACCCATCCCTGTCATGCCTTCATGTGGTTGGTATTGGCTTTTATAATAGTTTTTTACCTTCGGGTATTTCATGTAGTTTTCCATGATGCTAAGATGGAGGCCATTGTCGATTAACTGTTGTGCGAACTCATAAATAGTCTTTGTTTCGTTGTAAATAATCATTTCTTTTCTCTTCTTAAAGGTTAAAATTATTGCCCAATTTTATCTCAATAAAAAAAGAAAAAGAGCCAAGGATAGCTAATCCAAGGCTCCATTTCAGAGAGAAAAAAAAGGACGCTCATATAACATCTTCTGCATGTGCAGAGCTGATGCTATGGTTAGTGGGAGTTTTGTTGATTTCAGAAAAACTCCGCCTTTATATAGGTTAGGTGATAAAGGTTTTTTATAATGATATAAGGGTTTATGCGGTTTTAGGAATTTCAAAAAAGCAGGAATCTTTTTATTTATTCGATAAGAATATAGGGGTCATAACTTCCCGTAGCCTTCTGCTAAATGCTTTGTTTTAAAATTAATAGATGGTTTTCAAAAAGAGAGTACTCATGGTGCACGTATTGGTACGAAATAATATATTGATCTCCTTTGTAGATTCCCCAAATTTGAATGGAATATAAATCTATTATTTCTCTAAAATATGTGAAGTCAGTTAGTTGTGCGGATAAAAGTTTACGTTTCTATCCGATTGGTGGGTTTTGCCTAACAAAAAGCCCCACTCCAAAGTTTAATATGGAATGGGGCTTTCAGATTTCCTGTTTTGAAAATTATTCATCAACCACATTCTTACCAAGAACTGCCCGATGAAACAAATTGCAATCAGTGTAGTAATGGTGGGCAGTTAATTCCTTTAATAAACAACCTTGATAGCCTATCCAGTTCCTTCTCATCCCGTTTATCCCGATACCATTTATGACACACAAAAATATATTCTAAATTTTCCTTGATGGATTTAATGCTATGCTTGGTGAATGCTCTGGGGTACTTTCTCAACATTTCTGCCAGTGCAAGATCAAGATGGTATTCAAATAGATTGATACTGCCAAATCTAAATAACAGATCAACCAACTCGAATTGATCAATCACAAACTCAAAGAACCTGTCTAGGGACATTTCGCTGTAGATATTCAAGGGTACGAAGGCCATTGTGCTATTGAAAGAATTAGTAGCTTTCTTGGTTTCAATATTATCAATAAAACTGCCGTAAAGATTCCCAGGATAAACTGATTTAAGAATATCATCCGGCACTTCGGCAACAGAGTCGTATTGTACAAGTCGGTTATTAATGAAACTAAACGCCTGTAAATTATTGTTCTGAAGCATAGCCGACTTAAGAAAGTTAATGGTGTCGTAGGTTACAGACAATTTTATGTTCCCACCGAGGTATCGCTGGAACAATTTATCACAATAGGCAATTGTGAATCTGTCATAATCACCGTTGATACCAAGGTAATGGAGCTTGAAATTATCACCAGGGTTGTCACATTCCATATAGCCATGTAATGAACGATAAGAAGCAAAAGGGAAAGGGCTGATAGAAATCTTTGCAAAATCTTTGATAGAAACCATGCCCCCCAACGCTCTGTGTCTAACATACTTTTTCAGTTCCAATTCATCGTAGAGGTTACAAAATATTTCATACTGATTTATTTCCTTGAAATGATCTATCAAGTACAGTTTATCGATCAGTTCAGGGATATTTTGCAAATTCTTAATTGTATTAGAAAGCGATTTCTTGTTTGCATTGTAAATATTTTTTACCGTATTGAAACAGTCATATTCAAAATCGCCGATGAACGGAATATCTAATGAAAAAATTTCATCATATTCATTTACATTCTCTTGCTGGAAAAAATGGTATCTCTGATTCGCTAGAGGTATAAGATCTGGTGGAACCGCACCCGTAATAATTTCATATCCTCCTGAATCAATTTTCCAATGTCCCTCAATTGGTAAAATGTATCTACTATTATATTCACTGGAATGCATTGATACTTTTTCGATTGCTTCCAGGTCATTTTCCTTCTGTGTTAAAGCATCACTTATTGCGTAAAGGCCACAATCAGTCTGCTTGTGAATGGCAGGTAGATAATCCACTTTTCTGCTGTTTTCTTTTGGTGGATTGCTCGCTACAAAGGTGTATTTCATATCCTTCGCTCCTGTATAAAAGAAGTTTTGTTTGAAAAATACATAACTTTTTTCTGATGAACGGCTGAATAATTGAATAATATCCAAGGTTGAATATCAATTCTCTTTTAATATCAATATAATAGAACTGGATGGTTAACCCTATTGGTGAATATTTTGTGAATAAATTTGAATAAAAATCACCGAAAATAGAACTAACCAACCAGTATTGTATGCAATTTGAACAAATGAATAATTTTTTAATAAACATTGTT
>Ga0307929_1002582_pt1 | contig 11452 bp, 13 predicted proteins | sample AceLakmetage1330_FD_203160 | JGI IMG/M metagenome (GOLD analysis project Ga0307929, IMG submission 203160) | Saline water microbial communities from Ace Lake, Antarctica - #1330 | ecosystem: Environmental > Aquatic > Non-marine Saline and Alkaline > Saline | place: Antarctica: Ace Lake...
CAAGAATTCTTATGTCTTCGGCCTTTTTCTTCGCATTGGCATTGATCGCCTATGCTAATTGCCCATTATCCTATACATGCCTGTTGCACAATCAGGGCACTTACCCTTCATAGCTTTTCTGCCATTCTTCATTGTTACTTCCTGCGCGTCCTTCATTTCTTTCTTTGCTTTACATTTAACACAATATGCTTCTGCCATATCTCCTCCTCTTATTTTTTTGGTATTTTAACATACCGTTATCACTTAGTCAAGGCAATTAGCAAAACATTTATAAAAGATTAAGCCTTATCCACAGCTATGCATGGGGTCTTAACAAAACGAGCCCTCTTTCTCACTCGTAACTAATCGCGATCTGCAAGGCCTCCTTATGCTTGTCAATACTTTTGGGAAACAGTGGAAATGGCGCCGCGTTTATCACGCTCTGTACACCCAATTCAGATAGACTCTGATTATTACCCCTATGGATCTTCGGGGTTGACGCAAGCCTGCCATAACAATCTATCTCAAAGGAGATTGTAACCTCGCCATAGATAGGGATGCTTGGTCTTCTTTTCTCAACCTCTTCATTTATCATTGATACTATAAGATCATGATATTGATCTGGGGTCATATTGTCTGTATCGATATCCCCACCTGTGTTTATGTCACCAAAAAATTGATCTATAGCGATATCCTGCGCAACTTTGTCAACAGTAAGAAGATCGCTGGAGTCCTGACCATCAATAATATGAGGAGTGAGAAATATAACTAACTCTGTCTTCTCGGGATTTGTAGTATCACCACTGCCTATGGTTCTTGAACGAAACAGGCTGCCAATCAAGGGGATGTCTGCAAGCCCGGGCACTTCTTTTACATTTTCCCTTATATTCTCTTCTATAAGACCCCCTATTAGTACCGTAGCTCCATTCTTTACCATAACTGTTGTCTCTGTTGTAGTGGTCTTTACTATAGGTATGGTGTTCTGGCTACTCTCTATTACAAAATCACCTGTCTTTGAGCTTACCTCCGGCTTTATCTTCATCGTAACAAAATCATCGTCATTAATAGTCGGTGTCACAATAAGCTGTATCCCTAGATCAATAAAAGTAACGTTTTCCGCCTCAATGTTTCCGGTTCCACCACTGCCCTGGCTTATTGTGCGTGTAGCATAAGGTTGATTTGTGCCAACTAAAATACTTGCCTCTTCATTATTAATAACAGCTATTCTTGGAGAAGATAACAACTTTGTCTCTCCATACTCTTTTAATGCCTGGATGACAGCCTGATATCCCTCTGTACTCAAATTTCCTATCTGCAAGGCCCCACCGGAACCGGCTGATGTCGTAGTAGGTATAATATTGGCTTGATCCGCGTATTTTAAGCCAACTCCAAGCGTTGCTACCACCTTGTTCATATTTGTAAATACCGCATCCCAGTTAATACCTGTCTTGTAATCGTCATTCAGCGTTATCTGCAATATCTTTGCCTCTATAACAACTTCCTTGTGCTTCTCATCAAACGCGGCTATAACCTGATCAAAGACAGGTATCTTTTCTGAAAGATCTGTAATAATTACTTTGTTCGTACGCTCATCTATGCGCAGGCTTCCAATGTTGTCTGTGAGCATCTCACTCAACCTCTCCTTCATCTCATCAACCTTTGCGTACTGCAATGAATAGACCTTGGTCTCTAGCGGGATATCAAGCCCTTTTATTATCTTCTCCATCTCCGCTACAACCTTTGGAATATCCATAAGCACTACCGTATCAGATGTGTCATCCGCTACAACCTTTCCTATGTTGGTCTTAAACTGAGAGACAGCTTTTGTTATATCCCCTGCTGCAGCATAGCGGAGCTTTATAGATTTTACAATGCGCCTGTCCTCATACTTTTTACCATAGATCAATTCATAGTCGCGCTCTGTCATTACATATATAATATTATTGCGCTTTTCGAACGCGAGGCCATTTGCCGCTATAATTATCTCAAACGCTTCCCAGATATCAACGTTCTTTAGAAATAGCGTTACCTTACCTGTCACGTTCTTGCCCGCAATAATATTAAGATCGCCTCTCATAGATAGGAGTCTAAAAACATCCAGTATATCCATGCCTTTGATATCAAGTGAAAGCTTCTCTATGGACTCAGGTGCCATTGAAACACTCGTCTGTGCAAATAGGCGACTTTGCGAAACAATTATCAATGATAAGATCAATATTGCCATTAATATCTTTTTCATTATTTTCAACCCCCGATTTTAAATAAACATAGCATTACAATGAAAGTGTTATGGTCTCATCATCATTTTCCAGTACGACCCTACCACTTTGTATCTCCTTAACCCTCATAGTATCAATCATCTCGCCTTCTCTTAAAAATAAGGTCTGCGCGTTCTTCTTATCCTCTATAATTACCTGCGGGTAGTCTCCGGGCATTATACCGACCAGGCTTAAATCCTTTACTAAGTCACGAAGGCCTAGCGCTGCTGTATCTTTTTGCTTGATATCGTTCTTAATAGGCGGTGCAAAAATAGTCTTCTTGTCCAGCAACTTCTGGTAATCCTCAAAGGAGGTGCCGGGTGTCTCATTCTTGGAACCCGCTTTATTGTTGACCTCTTCTTCAGCAGGTAAGGGCTTCTCTGATTTAAATCCTTCAGCCTCTTCTGAGTCTGAAAATGATTTTATTAATAGCTTCAGATTTTCCACCTCCTGATCGCCCTTGCCGATCAAGGCATTAAAAACAAAATATCCCGATAAGAGGACTACAACAATGAATAAGCCAAGAATCAGATAATTAATATTAAAAATAGACTTTAATGCCTGCGTAGCCTCATGAGCATTCTCTCCGGGATTAGGTCTATTAACGATACTCGATGCACTATTACCTTGGCGCGGTTTATCGCCCTGGGCCGTCCCACTGTCAGAACTGTGCCCGGAATTCTCTTTCTCGCGTGAAACCACTTCCACCTTTGGCTCTTCAGCTTTTGGTTGGACAGGAATAACATGATTCTGTTTTCCCTTTATCAGATGAAGTAGTTTTTCCTCAGGTGAAAATTCATTTGTCATATTATCTTACCTCGCGTGCCATTATCTCTTCAATCAGACTTTCATCAACGATTTTTCTCTCTCTCATAATAAGCATCTCAAGCGCGTCATGACAAAGCATTGATATTTTTCTTGGATAACCTTGGGTATGTTCGTATACATGCCTTATCGCGCTATCTGTAAAGAGCTGTTCACTCTTTACGTAACCTGCCTGTTTTAACCTAAAATTGATAAGCGCCTTGGTCTCATGCTCATCAAGTGGATTAATAATATATTTAAGATTTATCCTATCCATAAAATTTCTTATTCTTCGTATCTTTGGAAGCAGCTCTATCTGCGAGAGTATAACGAGCTGCAATAACTTATACTGATTAGTCTCGTAGTTTAAGAGTGTCCTTAATATCTCAATCTGTGTAGGGGCAAGCTTCTGCCCCTCATCTATAAGCAAGACTATTGTCTTGTTCTCATGAACGCCTTTTTGAAACAGATACTTCTCCAATGCGTCCTTGTAATCAAGCGTTGATCGAAATGTTGGGCTTACACCAAAAATCTTACCTAAGCTTGATAAAAACTGAAACTCAGTCTTATAGCTAGGATCGAGTATCATATGAAATATAAAATCTGACTCATCGTTAAAAAGCTGTATTAACATCCTGCTTAAGGTTGTTTTTCCTGTTCCCACATCCCCTAAAATCACATTTAATCCCCTTCGCAGACGTATGGCTATTTCTAATCTCTTTAATGCCGAGTCATGCGAAGAAGAAGGATAAAAAAATTGCGGGTCTGGGCTCGTTGAAAACGGCTCTGACTGTAAATGCAACGCTTCATAATAACTCATCTTCACCAATCCTAAGGTTTACGAGTTTTCCTCTTATCTGTTCCAGAGACCTGCCTTCTTTTCGCAAGCCTCTGATGCGCTTAAGCTGCTCAACTGTTGAATCATCGAAAAATCTAAAATTTGTCTCTATGCCCCTGCTGATCTCCTTTATAAGCTCTATCTTTAGGTAAAACTTTAATGTATCTACAGAGTAACCTGTTACTTGAGCAAGATCTCTTATTAAATATATATTCTTCAATTCATCCTCATTAAAGCAATAAATCCAGCAGTGAGCTGGATAATTATAAGTGAACTCTATCACTCCATAGATAGGGAGCCCACCTTCTCCCCATCTATGGAGTCAGTTTATTATATTTTTGCTCTATTGTCAACTGGTTATGAAAAAAAGAATAAAAAGACAAGGACTACTGCTCCCTATATAGGGAGCAGTAGTTAGAGGAATTTCTTTACTTTATTGTCAGCTTAGATATAAGCATGGAAGACCTTATGGCTACACCTTGCTGGCTACTCCTGGTATTTAGACTAAGCTTTTCGATCTTAAGCATTTGCCCAGAATTTTTAATGCGATATATAAACTGCATAAGCGCATTCATGCCTGATTCCGTTTCTATCTCAACAGTAAATTTGCTATAATAATCCTTATGACGTGGTGGCTTTGGCCTCATGCTTGTAATGCTAAGGCCTGAACCGCTGGCAGCCTTCTCGATCTCATCTAGTATAAGTGATATGTCCTGCTCATCGCTCCCTTTAGACTTAAGTTTTTTTTCGTATTTTAAGTACTCAGCATCTACCTTCTGCTTATCTTTTATAAGCGAGAGTGACTTTTTTAATTTTACCTTAACAATCTCTATCCTGCTATTTGTGCTCCGCCACCTCATAAAAAGTGGCTCTATTAAAAAATTATAACATAGTCCTATAATCGTAACCAGAACCACACTAACAAGTATCTTCTTTTCACGTTTTGACATTTGCTTCAGCATCTGTTATAACTAGCCTTTCTTAACATTAAAACAGCTTCGAACACTTACTCTACAAAATTACAGCTTATTTGAAAGTCTACCATAGCAGACCCCCTTGTCCTTTTTTCAGCAACAGATCGTGTCTGTACATTACTAAAACTTTTTGAGCTCTCAAGCAAAGTTACAAGCTTGAATACCTCTGAAATCTTTTGCGCTCTCCCGCGGAACCTGACCACCCTTGATGTATCATCATAGTTAAAATCACTCAAAGATATATTCTCTGGTATTATACTGTAAAGATTATATATAGCGTTTAATGATGATGCTTCACCTGAAAGTTGCGCTTTTATACTCCGCAACTTCTTAAATTTTGCCTCTGTCTGGTTAGCTGCCAATTCTACCTGAGAATACATCAATTTCAGTTCACTCAAGAGTGCCTCTCTCTGCCTTATCTTTAAGCCCACGAGTGCAAATAAAACTAAAAAAAGAATAGATAATGCAACTGAAATATCTATAACTCTTTTAAAAGTAACGGTTGTGCTCTGTTTCTTCTTTTGCCCTTGAGAAATGAGATTAATGCCTTCCGCAACAAATGGCCCGCCGCATACTGTACATATCGAGACATCCTGTGGCAAACCTGCTTCTCTTATTGCCTCGTCCTCAAAAGATACCCCTCTTAACACATTCATCACTTTGCAAGGGGCGTTAATTCTGATCGCAAAAAACTCCTTAAAGCTTTCAATGACAGAGCCGGCTCCGATTATGATAAACTCTGATATATCTACTGCTGCCATAGTCTTCTCTTTTAAATGCGCGGCTATTGAGCGTTTTATCTCATCTGCGAGTTTCTCCTTTGGCGAATCGTCTTTTTCCTTCTGCTCTGATATATCCAGTGCGCCTATAGAAATTGACCTGCTAAAATTAGGCTTTCCATCAGAAACTATTACTATCTCGGTGCTATCACTATCTATATCTATCAGGCAGATGCTCTCCCCCTGTTTTATCGACCCTTTTGCTGTATTGAGCCACCCTATTATAGCCTCTGAGCTCAATCTTATCTGCCTAAGTCTACTAACCAGCGCACCTAATACGTGATTGATCCTCGCTATCTCATTCTTTGGGGAGATAACTAACATGACCCTAGAATAACCTTCCGCGTCACTGCTCAACACTTCGTAATCTGATATAATCTCGTCTTCAGAGTATGGCGTCTGCTTAGATATCTCAAATGATACCATCTTCTCTATCTCCGACCTATCCAGAGTAGGAAGGCGCATATACCTTACCATGACCTTTTCCCTGGATATGATAGCGGTGACAGCTTCAGGTCTTATACCTCTGCTGCTTACAGTATCATTCAATAGTTTAGCTATCTCTTCTTCAGATAGCCCGTATACAGATTTGGCTAAAAGCTTGGTTATAATAGGCCCTCTTGGGGTAATTTGTGATTCCAGGATTTTGAGATATTTGCTATCTACCTGTATATAGAGGTGTGGTCTTTTAGATATGATAAATGGGAAATTCAATTTTGCTACTCCTGATACCAATATTTAATTAAAGGCGGCTTCTCCTTGTCCTTAAAACTGTATACCGCCTCCAATCTCATCTTTACCCTTTTTACCTGGGCTAACACTATTGCTCGATATGTGTCTGAAGTAACTTGAAACTGTGGGTTTAAGCCTGAAATAAGGCTCCTTATCCTGCTATATTCATCAATTGTTACACCATAGATATTAGCATACCATTGTCCATCTTGCAAATTCTTTATTTCAACAAGCCCTTCTTTTCCTCTATAGGTTATAGTTGAACCATAAGAAAACCAGGCATCATCACTTGTGCCGATAAGGTCATCATCCCCTCTCCTATAATCCATTATTTTTGACGCAAGATTAGAAAAATCCGGGCCCAAGAGAGCGCTTAGGACCGGTTCGCTAGCGCTATTTATATTTGTTTTTCCGCTACCAAAGACTGTGATATATGGTTTAATCATATTAAGAACTTTTGAGTCAATACCTTTTACAAGCAGAAGCTCATATATTGTATTGAAATCTGAATTTTTACAATCATATCGCTCTAAGAGACCTTGATAATACATATCCTCCGCACCATAGAGAAGCCTGTTCTTGGAAGACATGACAAGATCATCTTTATCACGCCAATCTAATATCGCGCCGGCTATCTCTGTCGCATTGTCCTCATCCATATCAAAATATACCAGCAAATTATTTAGCGTCTCTTCAGTAACCGTATTGAGATTGATCTTTGACTCTTCATCCATAAGGCCATATAGCGTAACAGGCGCGTCTTCACCCTGATTAGACAAAGGGTATTCATAGCTTACTGTATAGCTTCCATCTCCGAAAGGATGCCTGTCAAAAAGCGCCTTATTATTTGCCCATGGCTGGCTCAAGGCATCAATGCCTACTGAAAGGTTTTTTTTGTATTCAAGCTTTTTCTCTGATACTACACGTGTAATACCGGCACGTGCTATAAAATAGGCCTTTATCTTGTCTATATCATAAGATGTGAGCTTGAGCGTAATAGCAGACTGCCTTCCTATGCTCACGGCAAATACAGCAAGTATAGCAACCATCCAAAGAGAGGCTATAAGTATTATACCTTTTTCGGTTTTAGGTTTACGGTTATTGGTTATAGCTTCATAATGCATAATCACTCTTTTACTGTTCTGTTGCCAATACATTAACTTCCTCTAATGCTGTGTCAGGAAATCTACTTGCTGGAATGCAAATCTGTCTAGAAAATGGTTCCTGGCTACCATCGATAGATTTTGATATCGAAATATCTATCTTTATCCCAAGCGGTAATCCATTTTCTACTTCCCACAAATCAATCCATTCATACTCTGTGTCCGTGGGCTCCTCATCAATATTTTGCGCTGTTTGATCCAGATCGATATATAAATAAGTACATTTAAAATCAGAGACGCCTTCAAGAATAACAGTGCCTTCTTTTAGGGACGCGTCCAAAAGCCCGCCTTCAACATCATCATCTAGCACAAAAAGTGAAGCAAGCGCGTCTTTTAAAGGCTCTACTTCTCTTATCAGGACCTGCCCTTTATCATTACCTTTTAGATAATAACTTACAAGCCCAACATTTATATCCGCGCTATCACTCTCAGTCAATGTAGTTACAAAAGAAACTTTATCATTATAGCCTTCAAAGGGTATGTTGGAGATATAGACCATATTCCTAACATCCCTTGTCAGCTTTAAAAAAACGTGTCTTACCCTCTGTTGAAATTCCGCTTCCTGCTCAATACGCCTGTAGGAGATAATGCCTCCTCTAAAACATGAGTATAACACGACAGCTATAACAGAGAATATGACCATAGATACCAAAAGTTCAATTAACGTAAAGCCCCTCTCTCTATTCATTCTTCCTCATCTTCGTTAACAACCGGCACATAAGTCAATATATCTATCTTTCTTTCGAAGCCTCTCGCCTGCCAAGATAGGGAAGTAGCAAATCGTTCTATCCCAATGTTTTCCTCGTCATATTCATCACCTTTATCATCACTTGTAAGAGGGGATATTTTGCTTCTTAGCTGAAAATCCTCATCCATAAAGACCTCATTCTCCTCCAAGAAAGATGTGGCGCCTTCTTCTGAATCAAGAAAAAGCTCAAGGTCAAAGGTCCTGTTCTTTAATACAAGAATAGCCTCACGATAACCATTAGATAATGAGACCGCTTTCAGTGATGAGGTAAACGCGTGGTTAATAAAAACAATAGAAACACTGACTATAACAACTGTTATCAGAACCTCAATCAGCAAAAATGCCTTATTCTTCAATATAATCATAAGCTTTTATCAGGCCTGTGCCTGCTTCTATCGAAATTACGATGGTTTTGTTGTCTTTGCCGACAAGGTATATGTTAGCGGAATCCATATCACCATCAGGCGAAAAGTCTATTACACTATTACCTGTCTTAATTTCTATGCCACTAGGTATCCTAAAAGATCTGCCCCAGCGCTCCCTTAATGGCTTAAAGGTCTTATCTTCTTCATCTTTAACGAAAGCCCTATAGAAGCGATTTTCAATATCTATAACAAGCCTGTAATCTGTCCTTTCGAATACTGCTCTTTCGAGACAAAAATTTGCCATATACGCGATGTTTTTAGCAGAGGTTGTAAGTTTAAGATCCTCATAGGTTCTTCTGAAGATTGGGGTAGATAAAGCTACAAGGGCAAGAATAATTGCGGCAACCAGCATCAGCTCCAGTAAAGTAAAGGCGTGGTTTGATCTCAAATTTTTGGTTTCCAGGATTCGATATTTACCTTTACTTCGACACCAAAAACCTGACATCAAGCGCCTCCTCAATAGACTACTCTTCAATAACTTCCCAGTTAACAATATCATCTGAGCTCTCTATGCCATCTGCTCCATATGAAAATAGATCGTAGTCGTGAAGATTATGTGTTCCCGGAGATATGTAGCTATAAGGATTGCCCCAAGGGTCCTTAGGGGTCTTTTTTATATATGGGCCCTTCCAATTAGGGGGACTAGGTGGAGAGGGGGGCATTTTCCTCAAAGCCGCAAGCCCCTGTTCAGTTGAAGGATATATTCCATTATCAAGCTCGTAAAGATCCAGTGCTGTAGCAAGGTGCGCCTCTATCTGGGCCTGTGCTGCCGCAAAGCGTGCCTCTTGCGATCTGCCAACAAGGCGTGGCACAACCAACGCGACAAGCACACTTATAATAATCACAACAAGCATAAGTTCTATTAAAGTAAAACCACTTTTTTTCATTTTCATCTCCTTAATGAGCACGTGACTTATTAAGCGATAGCGACATAAGTCACTGTGCGAATTAACCCCGTACCCAAGCCTGGGACTAAATATACACTTCACAGGCGCGTGGTATCGGAGTAACGACTATCCATAACTTAGACCTGCCTGCCGGCAGGTAAGCACTGGGCAGTTAGTTACACTTCTTAAGTTGTATGGCCGAATTAGAATCTATAATTTGGTACAAGATTTTCGCTCTATAAGCTTTGCTTCCAATAGGGCCTTCAAAGGTTGCTTTTTCTTCCCTGATACTATCTGGTTTAATAATTCAACGCCCATCCTTCCCATCTCCGCGATAGGCTGCCATACAGTTGTTAAGGCAACGGGTGAATATGAGCATAGTGGATTATCATCGAAACCTGCAATTGATATATCATCGGGAATCTTTAATCCCTTCTTCCGAGCGACATCCATAGCCTCCATAGCCATTACATCACTTGCGCAAAATATAGCGGTAGGGGGCTCTTTAAGCGCTAATAGGTACTCCATCGCCTTCTTAGCCGGTGAACGCAGATAATGGCCTACTGTAATATAACTCGTGCTCAGCTTCAAGCCATTCGACTTAATAGCAGCCTTAAAACCCTCAAGGCGCTTCTTACCGGATTCCGTTGAAAGGTCTCCTGCTATCGTAGCGATATTTTTATGTCCTAATTTTACAAGATATTCCACTATATCAATAGCCGCTTTTTCATTATTAATGGCAATAGAATTTATAGGCTCTTTTTCAAAAGAATTATTTAACACCATGCAAGGCACTTTTCTCGCAAGAATCTTTTTGAGCTGCTGCCTATCACTATTTATGTCGGCAAAAAGTATCGCGTCTATATACTCTGGGCTTAACGCGCTGCTTGTAAGCCAGTCTTCGTGCTTTTGCCTTTCACTTATATGTATAATAATATCTATCTTGAGCCTGCTTGCCGCAAGCACCACACCTTTTATAACCTTTGTGGCATAGAAAGAGTGAAATATATCCTCAAACTGAGGAACAATAAGGCCAAAGACCTTGCCTTTTTTGCGCTTTATGGCAGGACTCACAGAGGCATTAAGTTTCATAGACTTTATAACATCTTCAACCTTTTTCCTCTCAAGTGACTTTACATTAGGGGCCCCTTGCATAACCCTTGAAACAACCATTGACGAAACATTTGCTTTTTTTGCGATATCACTTATCTTCACTTTGTACCCCTTTGTTAATAAATCCTTATTCTTATTTATCGTATCATTAAATTTAACTGAAATATTGGCAAAAGCATGGCGATAACAATGAAACCAACTACAATCCCCATAAAAAGTATGAGTCCGGGTTCAAGCAATGATGTAATTGCCTTTGTTGCGCGGTCAATCTCAGTATCATAAGCGTCCGCGATCTTGAAAAGTGATTTTTCTAGCGTCCCGCTCTCTTCACCGACAGCTATCATATTTGTTACCATCACGGGAAAATGTCCGCTCTTTCTTATGCTTACTGATAAAGGGGCGCCTTCAACAACATCCTTTTTTGCCTCTTCCATGTCATGCCTTATAACTGTATTTCCTAATGTAGAAGACGCTACACCCAATGCTTGTATAATAGGTACGCCATTACCAATAAGCGTACCCAGTGTCCTGCCAAACCTTGCAATCTCTACCTTTTGAACAAAAGAGCCCAAGAGTGGTACCTTAAGTTTTATCCCGTCAAAAGCAGCCTTACCATCTTCTGTTTTTAACCATCGGTTAAAAGCCGTTATGGTAATCGCCATAACAATTATCATCAGCATCCAGAACCTTGCGAAAAAACTGCTTATGCCAATCAGTATCTTTGTTGGCATTGGCAAGGCCTGGCCAAGATC
>Ga0307929_1002584_pt1 | contig 11448 bp, 6 predicted proteins | sample AceLakmetage1330_FD_203160 | JGI IMG/M metagenome (GOLD analysis project Ga0307929, IMG submission 203160) | Saline water microbial communities from Ace Lake, Antarctica - #1330 | ecosystem: Environmental > Aquatic > Non-marine Saline and Alkaline > Saline | place: Antarctica: Ace Lake...
GGCAGCGCGGTATGAATGCTCCGTGGCATTCCCCTGCCCGTGGACCGCGACCAGTTGCTCAAAATAACTTCCAATATCCACCGGGCAGCATCCCTTTTGTTGCGGACAGCGCATTGCCAATTCCGCTGGCGGACAACAGCTAGGAAGCCCGCAAGGCTTTCATTTCTAGTTGAGATTAGAGAGGGTCCACAAGTCTCCACTCGTAATGAGAGTGGCGCACCCGGCAGGAGTCGAACCTGCGACCTCTGCCTTCGGAGGGCAGCGCTCTATCCAGCTGAGCTACGGGTGCTGGCCGCGCCGGGGACCTCGTAAGGTCCGGCGGGGAGCGGGAAACTAGCGCGGTTTGGGGGCTCTCCGCAATCGCAACCGGCACATGAAATTGTCTAACTTTCATGAGACTTGGCGCGGGCTCGAGCTGGCGCGATAGTCGCATGGGTTGCGGGTGAGAAGGCTGGATGATTCGTTCAGCCCGGCGGAAAAGGCGGATTTGTGCCGGAAAGGCACAAAACCTGTCTCAAAATCCGGCAATGAGGCGTGACCAAAGATGGCGACACCGGCACAACAGGCGGCAAATGAGGCGGCACGCAAGGCGTCACGGCGCTCGCCGTTGCTCAAGCTTGCGCCTTTTGGCGCCTATGCGGACCCGGTCTGCGCCGTTAAAGACAAGCGGCTGATTGCGCTGCATGACTATTGGCGCGGCAAGCGGACGATGACGCCGATGCCGTCGCGCGCAGACATTCATCCGCGCGACTTCAAGGGGCATCTGCCGCGCATATTCCTGATTGATGTGCTGCCGGACGGGGGCTTTGCGTTCCGGCTGGCGGGCACGGCGATTGTGGACCTGTTCGGCTGTGACCCGACGGGCAAGGCATTGCCGGATGCGCTCGGCCCGCAGGCGGCGCGGCTGGCGTCGGCTGTGTTTACGGCGGTTGTTGAATATGGCCGGCCGATGCGCACGCTGGGCGCGATGGACTGGTGGACGCCGCCCAAAAAGGCGTCATCCGAAGCGCCCGAGCATGATCTGGCGCATATGACATTCGAGGCGGTTCACATGCCGCTGTCGCCGGATGGATCCGACGTCAACATCATCATGTGTGCGCTGGTTGCCTATTCAGGCGAGGACCAGCCGCCATTTCCCGAGATCAACGGCTAAACTTTTGCCTATGCGGCGGGTGCGCGGGTAATTTCCAGGAAGACGTCTTCCAGATGGCCTTCCTCGATGGAAAGGTCACGGATCTTGATGCCTGCGGCGCTTACCTGCTCAAGGATATCCGACACATTCTGGGTGCTGGGCTTGTAGCCGATTTCAAGCACGCCGCCGGGCATGAGCTCTGCGCCAAGCGCTGCAAGCGTTGCGGGGACGGCGGTCAGGTCTGTTTCAGGCGTTACGCGCAATGCCTTGCGGTCCAGCCGTGCGACAAGCTTGGGGGTCGGCTCGCAGGCAACGACTTCGCCGTGATTGATGATGGCGATCTCGTCGCACAGGCTTTCGGCCTCTTCGAGATAGTGCGTGGTCAGAACAATCGTCACGCCGCGCTCATTCAATTCCTTCACATAGGCCCAGAGCTGCTGGCGCAGTTCGATGTCGACGCCGGCGGTGGGTTCATCAAGCACGATGACGGGCGGGGCGTGGACCATGGCCTTGCCGACCAGCAGCCGTCGGCGCATGCCGCCTGACAAGGTGCGGGCATAGGCATCGGCTTTGTCTTCAAGGCCCATGGCACGCAGGATTTCCATGGTGCGGCGCTCACGCTTGGGCACGCCGTAGAGGCCCGCCTGCAGTTCCAGCACTTCGGCGGGGGTGAAGAACGGGTCGATATTGAGTTCCTGCGGCACCACGCCGATGGAGGCGCGGGACTGGCGGGGGTTCTTGTCGATATCAAAGCCCCAGACAGTCATCTCGCCTTCGGTCTTGGTGACAAGCCCTGCGAGAATATTGATGAAGGTGGATTTGCCGGCACCATTGGGGCCCAACAGCCCGAAGATGCTGCCGCGGGGGATTGTCAGATCAATCCCCTTCAGCGCTTCCTTGGCGGGCTCATTGCCGGAGGCCTTGTAGACCTTGCGCAGGCCGCGGGCCTCAATGGCCGCCTCGCGGGCGGGCGCACCATCCTTCAAAACCGGCTGGGTTTCCATATCCATCAAGTATTCCTCATGCCCGCCATTTTACCTGCACAGGCGTTTTATACGGGGGTTGGGGTTGGTACACCCGGGCGGGTGGAGGGGTCAAACGCGGACGCGTTCACAGTCTATATGGTTACGCTGGTAGCCGCGCTCAAGCGGTGGCATATTCCGCAGCCCATGAGCACATCAAAAAAATCACCCGGCGGCACGCCCGTCACCAGTTCCAGCCATCTCTATCTGGTGGATGGGTCGGCTTATATTTTCCGCGCCTATCACGCGCTGCCGCCGCTGACGCGCAAATCCGATGGGTTGCCAGTCGGGGCGGTCTCAGGCTTTTGCAATATGCTGCACAAGCTTGTGGTCTCCTCGAAGGTGCGCGACGGCAAGGATGCGCCGACGCATTTTGCAGTAATTTTCGACGCCAAGGGCGACACGTTCCGCAACGAGATTTATGCGGATTACAAGGCCAATCGCGATGCGCCGCCGGAAGATCTGGTGCCGCAATTTGCGCTGGTGCGTGATGCGACGCGGGCCTTCGGGCTTCCGTCGGTAGAACTGACCGGCTTTGAGGCCGATGACCTGATTGCGACCTATGCCAAGCAGGCGGCAGCACTGGGCGCCGAAGTCACCATCGTTTCGTCGGACAAGGATCTGATGCAGCTTGTCGATGACAGAATCGAGATGCTGGACCCGATGAAGGACAAGGTCATCGACAGCGATGGCGTTGTCGAAAAATTCGGGGTGCGGCCGGACAAGGTTGTGGAGGTTCAGGCGCTGGCGGGCGACTCAACCGACAATGTGCCCGGCGTGCCCGGCATCGGCATCAAGACGGCAGCGCTGCTGATCGACGAATTCGGCGATCTTGAAACGCTGCTCTCCAAGGCTGATACCATCAAGCAGAACAAGCGGCGCGAGAACCTGATTGCGTTTGCCGAGCAGGCGCGCATCTCGCGGCAACTTGTGTTGCTGGATCAGCATGTGCCCGTCGATGTACCGCTAGAGGATATGGGCGTTGTTGATCCCGACGCTGCCACCCTGATTGGGTTTCTCAAGGACATGGAGTTCGGCACACTGACCAAGCGCATGGCGGAGGCGCTGGATGCGGACCCGGATGCGATTGAGGCGGCGGGCGACCACAAGCCGGAGAAAACTTCGGCACCGGCAGCAAAAGCTGAAGCGGCGGGTGAACGCGGTGGCAAGCCCGGAGCAATGGACACAAGCCTTGTTGATACGCCGCCGATTGATGCGGCGTCCTATGAATGTGTGACGACGCTTGATGCACTCGACACATGGATTGCAGAAGCAACGCATGCGGGGCTGATGGCGCTGGATACGGAAACGACGTCGCTCGACCCGATGTCGGCACGGCTGGTGGGCATCTCGCTGGCAACAGCGCCGGGACGCGCCTGTTACATTCCCTTGACCCACGGCATGGCGAGCGAAGGCACGTTGGCGCTGGATGATCCGGCACCAGCGCAGATACCGCTCAAGGATGCGATTGCGCGGCTGAAGCCGCTGCTGGAGGACCAAAGCGTTCTCAAGGTTTTGCAGAACGCCAAATATGATCTGGTGATGCTCAAGCGCGCGGGCATTGCCGTCGCGCCGATAGATGACACGATGCTGGTTTCCTATGCGCTGGATACCGGGCTGCACGGGCACGGCATGGACGCATTGTCCGAGCGGTTCCTCGGCCACAAGCCAATTCCCTTCAAGGAAGTGGCAGGCTCGGGCAAATCACAGATCACGTTTGATCTGGTGCCGCTGGACAAGGCCACGCGCTACGCCGCCGAAGACGCGGACGTGACGCTGCGGCTCTACCATGCGCTGAAGCCGCGCCTTGTGGGCGAGCGAATGATGACCGTTTATGAAACGCTGGAACGCCCGATGGTAGGCGTGCTGACGCAAATGGAAATGGCGGGCATCAAGCTCGACCCGGCCATTCTCAAGCGTATGTCCAGTGACTTTGCGCAGAAGCTTGCAGGGCTTGAGGCCGAGATACATGAGCTGGCGGGCGAACCGTTCAACATTGCCAGCCCCAAGCAACTTGGAGAAATCCTGTTCGACAAGATGAGCCTTGAGGGCGGCAAGAAAACCAAGACCGGCGCATGGGGCACCGGTGCCGACGTGCTGGAAACGCTGGCAGCGCAGGGCCACGACCTGCCGCAGCGGGTTTTGGCGTGGCGGCAACTTGCAAAACTGAAAAGTACGTATACGGACGCCCTGCCCGACTTCATCAACGAAGATACGGGCCGGGTCCATACAAGCTACTCGCTTGCCTCCACGACGACGGGGCGGCTGTCATCGTCCGACCCCAACCTGCAGAACATTCCGATCCGCTCCGAGGAAGGCCGCAAGATCCGCACGGCATTCATTGCGGATGAAGGCAATGTGCTGATCTCCGCCGACTATTCGCAGATTGAGCTGCGGGTGCTGGCGCATATGGCGAATATCGAAACCCTGCAGCAGGCCTTTGCCGACGGGCTTGATATTCATGCGATGACGGCGAGCGAAATGTTCGGTGTGCCGATTGAAGGCATGGACCCGATGATCCGCCGCAAGGCCAAGGCGATCAATTTCGGGATCATCTACGGCATCTCGGCGTTCGGGCTGGCCAACCAGCTATCGATTCCGCGCGGCGAAGCCGCCGAGTATATCGACAAGTATTTTGAACGCTTTCCCGGTATTCGCGCCTATATGGACGAGACCAAGGCATTTGCGCGCGAACACGGCTATGTAGCGACATTGTTCGGCCGCAAGACGCATCTGCCGGAGATCAATTCCAAGAACGGCGCGCAACGCTCCTTCACCGAGCGTGCGGCGATCAATGCGCCGATCCAGGGCTCAGCAGCAGACATCATCCGCCGCGCGATGATCCGTATGCATCAGGCGTTGGCCGACGCCAAGCTGCCGGCCCGCATGTTGCTGCAGGTGCATGACGAACTGATTTTCGAAGTGCCGAAGGACAAGGCGGACAAGACCATCGAGATCGCCCGCAAGATCATGGAGGGGGCCGCTGCCCCGGCTGTCAATCTCTGCGTGCCGTTGGTGGTGGACGCCAATGCGGCGCTCAGCTGGGCGGACGCGCACTAGACCACGTTGAACACACCGGCCCGGCGGGCGTCGCCTGCGCCGTCGAAATTGCCGCGTGCGTCTCGGGCGGCAACATGCACGCCGCCGAAGAACATGTTGGGTTCAGCCCATGGTTCCACCAGGTCAAACTCCTTTGACATGGCGTCGCGTTCTTTCTCCGGCCAACCTTCCTCGAAGCTGAGTTTGGCGGGCTTGTTCTTGTCGGCGCGGGTGCCTTCCACATGCAGGCGAGGATGCATCACGGCATCCTGCGCATGGGCGCCGCGTGTGATCAGCAGCAGGGTTTGCAGCAGGGCAGAGCGGATGCGGTTTGAGCCGCCGGAGCCAAGCGCGATGACGCCGCCATTGGTGCCGTGGGCGAGCATCGGTGTCATCATCGAGGACATGCGCATATTCTCCGCCCACTGATGGAATCCATCAGGGTTGATATCATCCTCGCCCAGCATATTGTTGAGCATGAAGCCGCAGCCGGGCACCAGCGCGCCGCACCCTTCGCCGTTGGAGATTGTCGCGGCGGCGGCGTTGCCGTCCTTGTCCACCACGCTGACATGGGTGGTGCCACGCAGAGCCTGCGGGGTTTTCTTCTTGTCGAGGGTAGTGCCGTTGCGCAGGGCCACCAGCGCATCCGGGTCGCCGTTGCATTGCGCGCGGATGGTGTTCATCCACAGCAAGGTTTCGGCAATGTGCTGCGCAGGAACGCGGGTGCGGATGTGAGATTTTTCCAGACGGTCGAGACCCAGCGCCACCATGATGCCGCCAGTTGAGGGCGGTGGTGTCATCTCGATCATTAGTCCGCCGGCGTTGGCCACAAGCGGCGCGCGGGTTGCAGTTTCATAGAAGCGGATGTCGTCAGCTGTGAGATGCCCGCCCGCGTCCTCCGCCTGCCGCACCATGGCGCGCGCAATCTCGCCTTTGGTCGCAATCGCCAGACCTTCGCGGGCAATGGCGTCCAGCGCATCGGCAAGGTCGGGGTTTTTGAGGGAGGCACCCTCGCCCAGCAGTTTACCGTCCGCCCCGGTGAACAGTTTTTTCAGGCCGGGGCTGGATGTGAGAATCGGTTCTACGACCGTGAACAGATAGGCCTGAAACGCCGTCACCGCGACGCCATCCTTGGCGGCGCGGATCGCGGGTTCGGCGATGCGGGTCATCGGCACGCGGCCAAGCCGTTCATGCACCTTGAACAGGCCAGGCAACAGGCCCGGCGTGGCGGCAGCGCCCAGGCCGATATGAAAAGCCTGCGTCACGCCGCCAAAATCGACCGAGACTTCGCGGAAATCGATTTCATAGTCGGGGCGCTTGCGGCGCGGGGTCTGGACGAAAAAATCAAAGACGCGGGTTTGGCCATCGTGGCGGGCGGTCAAAAACCCGCCACCGCCGGGGGATGCCAGCACCGGCTCCGCCACGCAGGCGGCGAGCAAAGCGGCAATCACCGCGTCAAACGCGTTGCCGCCATCCTCCAGAATCTCAGACGCCGCCGCAGCGGTGACCGCATGGCCTGCTGCGACGGCGCCGTTGTGTGGCATGGTTCTACTTGTGACTACTGAGCAGCCGCGGCGGCAGCAATCGGCGCTGCGTCGCGGACGTCCGGGTCCACATGGGCTTCGAATTTCTCGAAATTTTCAATGAACATCTTGACCAGCGCGCGGGCCTGCTTGTCGTAGGCGTCGCCGTCGGCCCAGGTGCCGCGCGGGTTGAGCAGTTTGTTGTTCACGCCGGGCACGGCAACGGGCACTTCGAAACCGAAGTTTGCATCCGTGCGCATCTCGGCGGTGAGCAGGCTGCCGTCGAGCGCTGCATTGAGAAGCGCGCGGGTTTCCTTGATCGGCATGCGGCTGCCGGTGCCGTAAACGCCGCCGGTCCAGCCGGTGTTGACCAGCCAGCAATTCACATCGTGCTCATGGATGAGCGCACGCAGCAGATTGCCGTATTCGCTGGGGTGGCGGGACATGAAGGGCGCACCGAAGCAGGTGGAGAACGTGGCTTCGGGCTCGGTCACGCCTTTTTCCGTGCCGGCAACCTTGGCGGTGTAGCCGGACAGGAAGTGATACATGGCCTGGCTGGGTGTCAGCTTGGCGATGGGAGGCAGTACGCCAAACGCATCCGCCGTCAGCATGATGATGGTGTTGGGCTGGCCGGCAATACCAGCAAGGCTGGCATTGGGGATGTAGCTGATCGGGTACGCGCCGCGGGTGTTTTCGGTGAGAGACGCATCATCGAAATCAAGTTCGCGGGTGTTTTCGTCCATCACCACGTTTTCAAGCACGGTGGCGAAACGCTGGGTGGTGGAATAGATCTCAGGCTCTGCTTCCGGCGAGAGCTTGATCATCTTGGCGTAGCAGCCGCCTTCAAAGTTGAAGAGACCCTCGGGGCCCCAGCCGTGCTCGTCATCACCGATGAGCTGGCGCTCGGGATCCGCGGAAAGCGTGGTCTTGCCGGTGCCCGACAGGCCGAAGAAAATGGCCGCATCGTCGCTCTTGCCGACATTCACAGAGCAATGCATCGGCATGATCTTTTTCGGCGGCAGCTTGTAGTTGAGCATCGAGAAGACGGACTTCTTCATTTCGCCCGCATAGGACGTGCCGGCGATCAGCACGATCTGGCGATCGAAATCGCAGGCGATGACCGTTTCCGAGCGGCAGCCGTGGCGCGCAGGGTCAGCCTTGAAGCTCGGCAGGGCGATAATGGTGAATTCCGGCACGAAGCTTTCGAGCTCGCCAGCGGTCGGCTCAATCAGCAGGTGTTGGATGAACAGCGAGTGCCATGCGAACTCGGTGACGACGCGGGTGGCAAGACGGTGGGTCTTGTCGGCGCCGCCGAACAGATCCTGCACGAAAAGCTCTTTGCCCTTGGCGTGGGCGAGCATGTCGGCGTGCAGCGTATCGAACGCGCTTTCGTCCATGCCCTTGTTGTTGTCCCACCAGACCTGATCTTCGGTGGCGGCGGTGCGGACGATGAACTTGTCCTGGGCGGAGCGACCGGTGTGCTGACCGGTCTTGACGACAATCGGGCCCTTGGCGGCAAGCTCGCCCTCGCCGCGCTCAATGGCCATTTCGACCAGGGAGGCTGCGCAATGATTCCAATGGGACACCTTCACATCGGTGAAGCCCATTTTGTCGAGGCCGTGGCTTGATACTTTCGGACCGGTCTGTGTCACGTCTTTCGTCTCCATTCGTGCCGTGCCCGCAGCAGGCAAGTGGTGCCGCGCGAACAATGGGCTCATATCGGCGGCAAACCCGCCCTCAAAACGCCGCTATAATGCAGCGTGGCTTAACGCTTCGCGGTCGCAGAGTCGATCCACAAAAGCCGCATCCTGTGCAGCTTCAAGGGTCTGCCGACGTCCATTTCCGCTGCGGCACGTTCGGCCGGGCAAAGAGCCGGCCGCCGCCCGGACCGGGCAGGCCGCAGAAAAATCGCAGAATTCCGAGGAAAAGCACTCCCGCCGGGACACTCCCCATGCCCGCTGACTTCACTTACAGCTGAAAATTACGGCGCTGTATGATTTGGCGCAACAGACGCTGCGTCATTTCGCCAAAAGCAGTTACCGCTCACCGGCGGACGACAGGGGCCGGTTCGCGGTCATCATCTGGAGAATCGCACCGGGCGACCTTAACGGGCCGGGAGCGGGTTGCCGGGTGGCCAGCCCCTTTGGCGCGGTAACCATATGGCGCTACAAAGGCGATTGTGCCTTGTTGATGCCCGATTCCCCGGTACATCTGCCGGGTACGAACCCGTCCCGCCGATTAATCGAAAAGCGACCCGCACCCATGCCGACTGTTGCCCTGGTGGATGATGACCGCAATATCCTGACTTCCGTGCAGATGGCGCTGGAGGCTGAAGGGTTCACCGTGCGGTCCTATAGCGATGGCGCGGCAGCGCTTGAGGGGCTGGCGAGCAAGCCGTGTGATATCGGCGTCTTCGACATCAAGATGCCGCGCATGGACGGGATGGAACTGCTGCGCCGGTTGCGCCAGTCCACCGAGATGCCGGTGATTTTTCTCACCTCCAAGGATGACGAGATTGACGAGCTGTTCGGTCTCAAGCTGGGGGCGGACGACTACATAAAAAAACCGTTTTCGCAGCGCCTGCTGATCGAACGCATTCGCGCCGTGCTGCGCCGGGGCAACCCGAAGGACGCAAACAACGGTGCCAAGACCTCGACTGCCAGTGCCGAAGGCGCCAATGGCGAGGCGGCGGGCGTCATTGAACGCGGACGCCTTGAGATGGACCCCGAGCGGCATGCCTGCACATGGGGCGGCAAGCCGGTGACGCTGACGGTGACCGAGTTTCTGATTTTGCATTCGCTTGCGCAGCGGCCGGGCTATGTGAAGAGCCGCGACGCGCTAATGGATGCGGCCTATGACGATCAGGTCTATGTGGATGACCGCACCATCGACAGCCACATCAAGCGGCTGCGCAAGAAGTTCAAATCCGTCGATACGGATTTCGATGCGATCGAAACGCTTTACGGCGTTGGCTATCGCTACAAGGAAGACTGATACGCGCCTGCGCCCCTGCAGGCCCTGAGAATGATGCGGCGGGAGAGTGACACGCTGCGATGGCGGATATATCGCGCAACTCGAAATCGGGCGGCAAGCCCTCCACCGGCAAAGTGGGGCGCTGGGACGCATCGCTGCGCGCGCTGGCGGCGCGCGGATGGCGCGCGCTCAACGACATGCAGGTGCGCGGCCGCTTCTCAACCCTGACCCGGCGCATTGTTGCCTTCAACGTGCTGGCGCTGGCGCTGCTGGCGGCGGGCATTTTGTATGTGAACCAGTTTCAGGCCGGGCTGATTGACCAGCGGGTGCAGAACCTGCGTGCGCAAGGCGAGATCATTGCCGGCGCGCTGGCGGAAGCCGCCACCATTGAGCTTGAAACCCAGATCATCGTGCCCGACGGGCCGGTGCCGCAGATCGATCTGACGGTTGCCGCCCGGCAGGCGCCGATTGATCCGCGGCGCGCCGCCGCCATCCTGCGACGGCTGGTGCTGCCGACGGATGCCCGTGCGCGGCTCTACAACACCAATGGCGTGATCGTGGTGGATTCACAGTTCATTGATGCGGGCCGCGATGTCATCGCCTATGAGCTGCCGCCGCCTGCGGATGAAGACGGATACACATTTCTGGATTCGATCAATGTGATGATCTCCGGTCTGCTGCGCGGCACCGATGTGCCCGCCTATGAGGAACTGCCCGGTGACAAGGGCCTTGGCTACAAGGAGGTGCGCGGCGCGCTGCGGGCAGATTCAACAAGCATGGTGCGGGTCAATGAACGCGGCCAGCTTATCGTGTCCGTAGCCGTCCCGGTGCAGCGCTTCAAGGCGGTGATGGGCGCACTGCTGCTGTCAACGGAAGGCGGCGATATTGATGCGCTGGTGCGCGCCGAACGGCTGGCTGTGCTGCGGGTCTTTCTCGTGCTGCTGGTGGTGACGGTGCTGCTGGCGATTTTGCTGGCCGGGACGATCGCAGCCCCGGTGCGGCGGTTGGCGGAAGCCGCAGAACGGGTGCGCAGCCAACGGCATACGCGCGTCGACATTCCGGACTTCCGCGACCGGCGCGACGAGATCGGTGATCTGTCCGGTGCATTGCGCGAAATGACGCGCGAGCTTTATGCCCGCATTGATGCGACCGAGCGCTTTGCCGCCGACGTGGCACATGAACTTAAAAATCCGCTGACCTCGCTTAGAAGCGCCATCGAAACCTTTGCCATTGCCAAGGACGACACCGCCCGCGAGCGGCTGCGGGAAATCATTTCCGATGATGTGACGCGGCTCGACCGGCTGATCACGGACATTTCCGAGGCCAGCCGCATTGACGCTGAAATGAGCCGGGCAGAAGCGGTGCCCGTTGATCTGGTGGTGCTGCTGGACACATTTGTGAGCAACTACACCCAGTCGCGCGCCGTACCGCACGGAGATGGCGCGCCGCCGGTGCTGTTTGATGCGCCTGCCGCGGGAACTACGCCTTTGATGGCAAATCTCATTGAGCTGCGGTTCGGCCAGGTCTTGGCCAATCTGGTGGACAATGCGGTGTCGTTCAGCAAACCGGACGGGACACCCGGCAGCAGCGTGCGCATCGGCGTGTCGCGGCAGGATGGTGAAATCGAGATCACCGTCGATGACAACGGGCCGGGGATCAGGCCGGAAAATCTGGAGACCGTGTTCAATCGGTTTTACACTGATCGTCCGGACCCCGACGCGTTTGGCAAAAATTCCGGCCTTGGTCTTTCAATCACACG
>Ga0307929_1002585_pt1 | contig 11445 bp, 4 predicted proteins | sample AceLakmetage1330_FD_203160 | JGI IMG/M metagenome (GOLD analysis project Ga0307929, IMG submission 203160) | Saline water microbial communities from Ace Lake, Antarctica - #1330 | ecosystem: Environmental > Aquatic > Non-marine Saline and Alkaline > Saline | place: Antarctica: Ace Lake...
TACAATCGAGCTGACTTTTCATCTAAATGAGGTAGAAGCATTTGATATTTTTCCTTTAGCTGTATATCTGTTGACATTGTTTAAAATTTTCAACAAATGTACTGTTTATTTATGAACTAACACTTAGCGACCTTGGCGGTGGTTTTATTAACCGCAAAGGGCGCAGAGGGCGCAAAGAATTTTTCTAAAGAAAAATAATATATTTATTTTTAATACTGTAAAACGCATCAAAGCAGTTTGCCCCGATGCTTCGGGGGCGTTTTGCCGGGAGAAATCCATTTCATGATGTCATCTCCTCATTATGTTCAAAAAATTTGAGTTATCTCTCGAAATGACAACGGCCACGAGCTGATTAGGGGTAGGGGAATCGGGCGCTTCGCGCCCGATTCCCCTACCCCTCGAACCGCTCCGATGGTGTCATTTCGATGCCGCAAAGCGGCAGGAGAAATCTCCTAAAATACAGGTGCTTGCGAAAACATGTCATTGGTAACAACAGGAGAAAACTCCTAAAAAACAATTGTACGCATCTGTACATATCCGATCCCCAAACGAACACATCCATCAGCAAGTTCATACATTTATTATTCGATCATGTTGGAATTTAGCTACTTATCCCAAATGGCATAAGATATGAAGAAATGCAGCTACTTTTGCCTGGAATTATTTGCTATGCTGCGAAACTACATAATAAGTGCGCTAAGAAATCTAAACCGCGATCTGGCCTATTCGGTAATTACCATTTTTGGCTTTGCCGTGGGTCTGGCCTCTTTTATCATTCTGTTTTTGTACATCAAGAGCGAAACGAATTACGATGAGGCTTGGAGTAACGGCCAACGCATTTACCGGATAAGCCAAACGTTGAATATGGCAGGCAACGATGATCCTTTTGCGCTCACTGCCTTTCCAGTGGCTCCATCATTAAAAGACTATACGCCTGAAATTGAAGATGCAGTGCGCTTTACTCTGGTGGGAGCGCAATCGATCGAAGTGGAAGGGCAGGTTTTTAATGTGGAGGATGTGTATGCTGCCGATTCAACATTTTATAAAATTTTTGATTACAAGTTCATTGTGGGTAATCCTGTCACAGCCTTGACGGAACCGCAAACAGCGATTATTTCCGAACAGGAAGCACTACGTTTTTTTGGGACTACGGATGTAATAGGACGTGTTTTTAAAACCCGGCGCAATACCGTAAGAATAAGTGGTGTATTTAAAAATAATGATTTTGTATCGCATTTTGTCCCTCAAATTTTAGTTTCAACGGCCAGCCTTAATGGTGAATATCTTGCGCACTTGAATGAAGACTGGTTTAGAATGGCGAGTTATACCTATTTGCTTACTTATCCCGGCACCAGCACCGAAGCGTTGAAAAGGAGTGTCGATCGATGGGTGGTCGAAACCCTCGACCCCTGGATTAACGATCTTGAATTGTCGGCAAAGGCATCTTTTACCATCGAAGCTCTTCGCGATATTCATTTTAATACCATGCGGCAATATGATATGCCTTCGAATACCAGTTCGGCTTATGTTTATATTTTTGGAGCCATTGGGATATTCATCCTACTTATCGCCAGTATCAACTATATGAATCTGGCCACAGCCAAATCTATCAGGCGGGCACGCGAAATTGGCATTCGTAAAGTTGCCGGTGCCGGTCGAGGGCAGTTGCTGGTGCAATTTCTGAGCGAATCCCTGCTTTTTAGTCTGCTTGCGATGGTTATCGCTTTGGTTCTGATCGAGCTTTTTACGCCGGTTTTTAACAACCTGACCGGAAAAAATTTGTCGCTTTTTCACGAAACACCCGGAATGAATTTAGCGTGGACATGGGCGCAAGTATTGGCTATTGTGTTTTTTACAGGTTTGCTATCCGGCTCTTTTCCGGCTTTGGTGCTTTCGGCTTTTAAACCCATTCATGTACTGAAGGGCAGCGCAATGAAGGTGAGCGGTAAAAATATGGTTTTTAGTACCAAAGGAATACGCAAAGCCCTGGTGATTTTTCAATTTACAATTTCGATCACCATGCTCATAAGCACCTGGGTGGTATATACCCAATTGCAATATATGCGTAATAGCGATCCAGGTTTTGATAAGGATAATGTGCTGCTTATCAATATGCCATCCGATTCAGTTTTAGCTATTAAAAAGCAAGGTCTGATTAATGATCTGAATAATTATTCAGGTATCGAAAAGGCTACGGCAGCAAACAATTTACCCGGCTACGAGCATGGTCGGCTTTTGTTTTTTATCGATGAGGATGGCCAATGGATCAACAAAACCATGAATTTTTTTAGTGTAGGCGATGAGTATCAGGAAATCCTTAAGCTGGAACTCAAGGCCGGCAGATTCTTTTCAAGGGATTTTGCCAACGACGACACAGCTGCCTTTGTGGTAAACGAAGCGGCGGTAAAATACCTGGGATTAGAAAATCCCATCGGACATCGGATGCGTTGTGGCTTGGATGTAAACGGCGAGATTGTGGGGGTGGTCAGCGATTTCTTTTACGCCTCCCTACAAAAACCCGTTGAACCCCTGGTATTTATTTGCAAACCCGACTGGCTAAGCCATATCCTGGTAAAAATAAAGTCTGGCAAGCTAGATCCTACAATGACATATATCGAACACAAGTGGCGGGAATTCGATCAGCGGCATCCATTCACCTATTCTTTTTTGGATAATAATTTTGATCAGCAATACGATCGTGAACGGCAACTATTACAAATTTTTGGATACTTTGCCATTCTTATTATCATCATCTCATCGATGGGACTGCTGGGGCTTTCATCCTTTACCGCCGAGCAACGCCGCAAAGAGATAGGGATACGCAAAATACTGGGTGGTACGCAAAATCAAATTGTAACCTGTCTGGTTAAAGAATTCCTGTTTTTGATATTGATAGCCGGAGCCATCGCCATCCCTCTTAGTTATTGGCTTATGCGCCGCTGGCTCGAAGAATTTGCTCACAGGATCGAATTAAACTGGTGGTTTTTTGCGGTGTCTTTGCTGGCTGCTTTGGCTATTGCCTTGCTCACGGTTATCTTTCAGGCCAGTAAGTCCGCCCGTGCTAAGCCTGTGGAAGTTTTGAAATGCGATTAAGACAAAAAAAAAGACCCCGGAATAAACCGGAGTCTTTTACAAATTAAATCACAAACTATATTATTGTATCACCACTTTGCGGATGATGGTTTGCTGTTGGCTGGTAATTTTTACAAAGAAAACACCGCTCGTCTGTTCCATCAATCTTAGTTGATAGATGCCGCCGGTGGCATTGTTAATTTCATCAGCAAAAATAAGCTGACCAGAAATGTTCATCACTTCAAGCTGCAAGCTCTGATCAACAAGCGGAAGGTTGATGTTAAACAAGCCGTTGCCCGGATTGGGGCTGATGCTTATCATATCCAGTTGCATATCACCCACAGCATTCGCAGCTTCGCCAGCTTTGATAATTATCGACTGACCGTTTTCCTGGAAAGTACCACTATTTGCCATTGTATTGCTAAACTGTACATTTATCGCGGCCTCAGTGTGGCTACCGATATGATAAACCCTGAACTCCATTGTTTCCTCAATCACAAGCCCGTCAACTGCCGTGGTGGTCATATCATCACCATAAGCTACCAACAATTGGTTTTGGGTCTGGGCATCGTATCTGGTTAATCCAACACAAAGTCCTGCCTGATTAAATACGCCGATAAAGTCGCCATCGTTAACAGCAGACAGTCCGGCATTTTGGATTGCGATTAAATGCAGCGCACCGGTTTTGGTATAATTCCATGGCGCATTGTTATATACCACCGGTTTGTTGGGGTTTAGATTGCTGCTTGCTTTTGAGCAGGTATATTCTGCCTGGCCGGCGGCAATCATATTAAGCATATAGGCCTTGCCTGGCTCTAATTGTTGCAGCGTGTAAAGTCCGCCCTCGGGCCAGTAAACCTGCTGACTGTAAATGTCGAAAGCAAAACGTAAATCGTTACCAAATTGCGACAGCAAATCTTCTGCTTCCACAGCCTCGGAGCATAATACCGGAGCAAAGCTTACACCCTGCGATACTTCAAAGCTCTTATCAGCAGGCATAGCACCATTGATGTCAAGACAGCCTTCTTCGTTCATTTTAACTTTATAACCCTGCTTCACATCCCAACCTTCGGAAAGGGTGTTTATATTTTGCGAAGGCCAGTAAAAACCATCTTTTCCTAAAACAAATTCAACTTTACCCTCGGCTTTCAGGTCGGCAAAAATGGCTACCATATCGGGGTTAGCAGGGTCGAGGTAGGAAGAAACACCGCTCCAGCCCTGGGGTATGCAAATGGTTTGGCCACCTGCAGGATCGTAAACCGATATTTGTAATTCAACAGTAGTGGAGGCTACCGGATCACCATTGTCAGTAGCGACAAATACGATGGTGTGGTTTCCTAAATTATCAGCCGCAGCTACCAGCTCGATATCAACAGTGGCTACATTTCCGGAAACTACCACAGCCGAAAAGCCGGGAAGCCCGCCGTCGTTAACCACCAAATCGGTGATCTGATCAGCTTCGGGCGATTCGAACGAAACCGAGAGCGAATAGGTATCGCCCACAGCTACAGTTGGGCTAACTACAGGGAAACCAACAGGAACGGGAGGCTGATTTTCGTCCGATCCTTCGGTTATCAGCAATGGCATATCGGCAGTTCCATAAGTACAGCTAACGCCATGATCATCGGTAGCTTTAATATAATATTCGAGGCCCTGAACTGTCATTGCGGCACCGGGGATGGTAGCTTCGTAAGCATCACCACCCACATTGGCCATATTAACCACAGCATAAAAGGGAGTTCCACCGGGAACGCGGTAATACAAATTTACTGATGCTACACTATTTGAATTGTCGGTAGCCGTAGCAGCAACAAAAATATCAGCACCAGCCAGTGATTGGCTAATCGGGCTATGCGTAATCTGTGGGGGCAGGTTATCGATACCAATACTATAAGGCTCGTTGATAGGATTGGTTAGTGGGCTTGTTGCATTAATTTGACCGTCGGTGGCCCAGATATAAAAATCCATACCCGGGAACTCTGTCGCCTCAGCACTTACCGTTGCAGTCCACAAATTATCAACACCTTCATTAAGAGCTACTTCATTGTAATCGGTAGTACCTGTAATACGATAATACAGTTTAGCACTGCTTACAAAGGGAGCCTCGGGGTCGGTGATCAGTGCTTCGATTGTCAGGTCAACAGTTGAAGCATTTGAAACGCAAAAAAGATCGAGCGTAGCAGAAGTAAGCTCGATTTCCGGGCCACTTCCCTCGTTGATGCTTAAGAGCGATAATCCTCCCGGATAGCCGTAGGAATCATCGGCATTAAATCCATACACATAAAGTCCGGAGGCATAGCTGCTGGCATTGCTCAAATTATTGGTAACATTAATACCAATAGGGAAGGCACCTGCAGAAAACAGCGTTGTGGGAATTCCACTAAAACTGGCCGCATTCAAGGGAGCACCGTTGAGCATCATGCCGGAAACACCAGCATTTTCTACCGTTGAAGTGAAATAGTTATTAATAAAGCCATCAGCCGGAGTAGAAAAGGTATAGCCTTCCAAAAATTGCTGATAGGGAGGGATAATCATCATAAAGGGGTCGCCGAGATACGAGTTGCCATCCCATTCGTTTCCATTCGAATATTGAACGGCAAGGATTGGATTGCTTGCTTCCACGTAAGATGCTACGGTGAGCATGGTTTCGAAGAAATCGCCAAAGTTAAGCGTGGCAACACTTGCGCCATTAATCAGCACTTCGGTATTATCCTGCGAGGCCAAAAAACGCCAGGTATCCCCGTTGTTTCTGCCTTGCAGCGGGCGGGTTACAAATGTTTCACCCCAGGTTGACAAGGAGGGAACTTGCTGTACAATGTGGTCGCAGTAGCCAAAGCCTACCGGAATATTAACACATCCGGCACCGCTGAATACTGAAATAGGTAAAGTAGATTCGATTATGGAGCCGGTTAGATCCGCTTGACCCTTTACCGCATAAGTTTGTCCTGTATTCAGACTTACATTAAAAGGCACACCTGCTGGATATCCCCCGAGGGTAGCTTTTGAAGGGGTGATAGTAATTACATTGTTATCATAAGGACTCACAATGGTTATTTGGGATGCGAAGTTTGCACTGCTTTGAGCCGTATAGGCTATTGCAAGGTGCTGGGTACCGAGAATACTTACCGGCAGACCCAAAAAGGCATCTGTGGTAAATTGAATCTGGTTGGTTCCATAAACGGTTACCGGATCGTTGGCTGTTACATGGATACCCAGCGATTGAACAGTTAGAGAACTGCTAACAATTGCACCAACTGGCACAGTGATACGAGTAATGGTATTGGCCGTTACAGTATAACTTTGTGAAAAACTAATCCCGGCAATACTAACCATTCCACTGGTGTTTACATCGCTGGTAATATCCAGAAAAAGACCAACGCCGGCATTGGTGAAATTTGAATTAAAAGCCAGCCAGAATTCAGTGCCCTTATTGCTTAGGTCAGATTTAGCACCATTAATCACATCGGGATTTTTGAAGCTCTTGGGCATTTTTAAATTGCTACGCTCAATATGAGGTTCGTAGGCATCGCGCAGGGCTTGCAATTCGCTTTCGGAATATATCTTGCAGCCGCCACAGTTAGAAGCACTCGGGCCAACTTGTGCGCTGGCCTGAAAAACAATAGATAAAAGAAATAATAAAGTAAATAATAATCGTCCTTGAGTTTTCATAAATTAAAAAATTAAATTAGACATTAAGTTTATTTAGAATAAATACAAATAAATGGTGGAAATTTGAATCCATAGTTAAATAAATAACTAAAATTTGTTAAGCATAAATAACTAAATATCTAACTAATTGGATATGAAATTTGTGGACTGTTAAATAATTATTTTTTCTTAATATGAGTACCTTGTGAGAATTCCATTTTATCACGGTTTTTTTTGAAGGATTCATGTTTTTTCTATCCAATCTTAGAGTAAGACAGGGCATTTTAAGCACTTTCTGATATTTTCCGTCAGGAAAATTCTTTGCGCCCGCTGCGTTCTTTGCGGTCAAAAAGTGCAACCCTTAAGTTTACAAAACACACTTACGAAATGGCTAAAATGTCTTGGTGCTATGCCAGGCAAAAATTTCATTGTGATTGTCCGCTGTGTTTTTCCACATTTTCTATACTTTTACCGTCTAATTTTTTAAACTAAAACATTGCATAATGAAGAAACTGCTTTTATCACTCACTTACTTGTTGATCGGGCTTACGATGTATGCCGCCCCGATTGAGCAGATGATCAGCAGCGCGGGTAACAGCGATGACTATCCGGGCAGCGATTTCCTAACTATTTTCGACAGCACCAGCGTGGTGGTGCAGGAAACAGGGCTTGGGTATTTTTACACCCACCAGTTGTTCAAAATCCTTACGCCGCAAGGTGCCCTCGACAAGCGCGTAATCGAATATGGCTACGATCCGCTGTCGGCTTATGTAGATATTAATATGGTAAAGATTTACCGCAAGGATGGCTCGGTTGAAGAGCTTGATTTGGCGACCGTTAAAGATTATCCTGCACCGGCACGCGCCATTTATTGGGGTGCCCGCGAAAAAATGATCGAAGTAGGCCGCCTGGAACCCGGCGATGCCATCGAGCTGCAACTCTTCAAAAAAGGTTATACCTACGCGCTGCTCATGCAGGACGATGAGGAAAAGTACATCCCGCCCATGCGGGGACATTTTTATGACATCGTGCCTTTTTGGACTGATCAACACATCCTAAGCAAAACATACACGGTGGATATGCCCGCCGACAAAATTATGCAGTTCGAGTTTTACAATGGCGAGTGCCAGTCGTCGATGCGTTTTAATGGCGATCGAACGATTTTTTCGTTTAGCAAAAGCAACATCGCTCCTTTTAAAGGCGAAGCCAATATGACGGCTACTTCGGATCATGCGCCCAAGCTGCTGCTTTCGACCAGCCCCGACTGGGAGGCCAAGTCGCTGTGGTTTTATGGCGTTAACGAAGATTATAATGCCTTCGACCCAACGCCTGAGGTGCAGGATTATGTAGATGGATTGCTAAAAGATGCCGGGAACGAAATGGACAGCGTGTCAATACTCACTCACTGGGTGGCCGATAATATGCGCTATTCGGGTATTTCGATGGGATCGGGTGAGGGCTACACCCTGCACAATGCCGAAATGAATTTTAGAGACCGTTGCGGCGTTTGCAAGGACAAGGCCAGCCTTCTGGTTGCTTTTTTGCGTGCCGCAGGTTTCGAATCCTATCCGGCCATGACCATGGCAGGCTCGCGCATCGAAGATATTCCTGCTGACCAGTTCAACCACAGCGTAACGGTTGTGAAATTGGCCGATGGGAAATACCACTTGCTCGATCCCACCTGGGTTCCTTTTGTGCGCGAGCTGTGGAGCAGTGCCGAGCAGCAGCAAAATGTTCTGATGGGCTTGCCCGAAGGTGCTGACCTGATGATTACCGCAGTCTCGGAGCCTGAAAATCACTATTTGAAAATTAGCGGTAAATCCGAAATTGATACCGAAGGAAATTTGAGTGGTGAAATTTACATTACTGCCGAAGGCCAAACCGATGCTGCCATCCGGGGCATGTTCACCCGCGATTACCGCTCGCAATGGGACAGGAACCTGGAAGCGGAATTTTTGCGTGCAAATCCCAAAGCCGAAATCATCAGCATGGACTATGGCGATAATCCTTACAATCATGCTGTCGGCCCCATCGAAATCACAGTAAAATACCGCATCCCTGATTATGCCTTTGTTGCCAACGGGCACATTGCCTTTGTGCCTTTTGTTGCAAGCAATATCTTTGGGCGAGCCATGACGCATCTCTACCTTAATACCAGCATCGATGAGCGAAAATACAGTTTTCAAGATCGCTGTAGCAGAATCGTTAATCTAAACGAAACCATTACCCTGCCCCAGGGTTACACCATGCGCAACGAAGCAAGCGAAATTAATTTTGATGCTGCTGCAGCAGCTTACGAGGGAAAAATATCGCAGGAGGGCAATACCCTTAAAATGCAGCAGGAAATCATCCTCGAAAAACGGATTTATGAAGCAGATGAATGGCCTGCCGTGAAAAAAGTGGTAGAAGCCCAGAACAACATGGCGCACACTCCAATTATCCTTTATAAATAATAATGTATTGTATTTTCATTTTTAAAATAAACCGACAATGAAACAGTATTTCATCATATTAATAATCGTAGCCTTATTTCAAACGGCCTTTGCCCAGGAAAAAAATCCGGATGCGAGATTCGAAAAAATCACCAAAACATATACGCTGAACGACGATGGAAGCATGAGCTACCGTTATTTTAAACAAATAAAATTGCTGAGCCACGCTGCCTTCAACCGCTTTTATGGCGAAACCTTTATCATTTATGATCCCGATTATCAGGAATTAGAAATTAACGAATCTTACACCATTATGGCCGATGGCAAAAAAATCACTGCTCCCAACAACGCTTTTAACGAAGTGCTTCCGCGCGGTGCTGCTCACTCGGCCAGTTTTAACCAGCTTCGCGAGATGGTGGTAACGCATACTGCCCTTGAATTGGGCGCGACCATTTACCTGGATTATACCCTGACTACCGCCAAAGATTTTTGGCCGGCACTGATGGCCAACGAGGTGATCGGGGAAACGTCACCGGTAAATGAAATGGAGATTATTGTAAAAGTGCCTGCCAATGTGGAGCTTTATCACAAAATGTACAATCTGCGTACGGCTCCCGAAATTATGGTCGTTGGCAGTCAAAAGGTTTATACCTGGAAATTTATGGGTGTGGATGCTTCGGCAAAGGAAAATTTTACCGACGATTTGCCAAAGGCTCCACGGCTGATGTTTAGCACCACCGAAAAAATGGGTGCGGTAACGGATTGGGTGAGTCGGCAAAAAGCCTTCGACCTAAAGATTGATTCCGATATCGAAAAATTTGTAAATGAAACAAAAGATGAAGCGGCCGAGATAAAAACCCTGCTTGCCTTGCAAAAAGAAGTGGTGAAAAATATGAAGAACGACCACGTAGCTCCGGTTTGGGTGGGATATAAAGTTCGCACGCCGATAGAAGTTTGGGAAAGCAACGGCGGAACAGAACTTGAAAAAGCCGTTTTGCTGAGTTCAATGCTCAAGGCTGCCAACTTTAATGCTGTTGCCTGTCTGCGCGGATCTGCCGAGTTCTTCGATAAAAATGTGGGCGATCTCACCCTGCTCGACCAGGCTTTGGTAAAAGTAAACACCAAAAACCACGGCACACTTTATATTTCGGCAAGCCGGATGAACGAACAAACCATGGAACCAATGCTGGCCGGCGAGGTGCTGGTGCCACTAAACAAAAATGCCGACTTCTCGGTAATCGAGCCTTCGGCCATGAAAAATACTATTGACTTTAGGGGTACCTTTATAATCTCCCCCGAAATTGCTCTAAGCGGAATTATGGAGATGGAATTATCCGGGGCAGCCAATCCATTTTTAGAATTGCAGGAAAATAAAGACCTGATGAAGAAAAAAATTAGCGGTGGCTTTGCAGCAAAAAAGGAAGATGCAGTTACGGTAAATAATTCGAACCCTGCCAAGACCAATGTTACGGTTGTTGCCGAAAAAGAAAACCCCTGCAAGGAGCAATTGGATTTTTATACCATGGATTTGCCATCGGTATCCACAGGTTTCGATAGTTGGCATATCCGCTATTTGAGCAGCGAACGGACAGCAGCTTTTGTGGTGTCCTTTACTTTGGATGAAAAATATGCCTTTGAGATTGAAGTCCCCGAAGGTTATGCTTTTGTTAATAATAAACAATCGGTAAACGCGAAGAGCAAGGCCGGAAGCGTTAAAATCGAAATTAGCCCCAAAGGCAATAAAATAATGGTTAAGCGAGAGCTTAAAATTGATGCCCGGATAATTACGCCCGATCAATATCAGGAATTTAGGGCGATGATTAACGAGTGGCTGGATCCCAATATGCAAAAAGTTGTGTTTCGGAAGATGGTGGATTAAAATGGGTATTTTTTCATAATTCAATATTTCAGTGCTCCGCACCTAAGTTGGTTTCTTTGAACGTTATTTTCGGATATTTATAATGAGATTCCTCACTTCGAGAGATAACTCAAATTTTTTGAGCATAATGAGATAATGTGGAGCGAAGCAGCCTGCCCCGTTTTTTCGGGGACATCCTCGCCAAAGGCGGGATTGAGCGAAGCAAAATCCAGCCATTGCGGGGACATTTGAGAGGAGATTTCTCCCTTTATCACTCCGCTGCGCTTTGTGATTTGGTCGAAATGACCCCGTCCATGGGCTGATTAGAGGGGGAGGTGAATCGGGCGCGAAGCACCCGATTCACCTCCCCCTCTACCCTAATGTCATTAAGTTAAGCCTCAAAAAAAAATCTAAGCGACATTTATGAAAAAACAT
>Ga0307929_1002587_pt1 | contig 11438 bp, 13 predicted proteins | sample AceLakmetage1330_FD_203160 | JGI IMG/M metagenome (GOLD analysis project Ga0307929, IMG submission 203160) | Saline water microbial communities from Ace Lake, Antarctica - #1330 | ecosystem: Environmental > Aquatic > Non-marine Saline and Alkaline > Saline | place: Antarctica: Ace Lake...
CCCCCGATGGGTAATAGGAACCGGCCAATTGTGCCGTCTACGGTTCCGGCCGGGCCCATTGCCCGTCGGGGGGGGGCGGCATGATATCATTTGGCTCCGCGTCTACGACCCAATATTCGTTGTGTCCGGCAGGACATGCCCGTTTATATGAAAGAGTAGGCACCTCTAACATTTTTTTATGCTTCGTTGTGGGCAGGCCAAGGCCAGAATATGGTCTGCCCGTGACAGTTTGTACCAGAATCAATCCAACGGTTTGGAATCATGAGCGTTTCAATTTTTGTTGTGGCAGGTACTCACTACCATGGGGGTGTTCCATTAAAATCGGCAAAAAGGATGCCACATTGCCAACTTTTATGCCAGGATTTTTCTTGCATTTTCAATGTCAGCACGGATTTGGGCGGAAAGGGCATCAATATCAGGAAATTTAATTTCATCCCGTAGCCGCTTGATCATGTTCACCCGGATGCGGGTACCGTAAAGATCCTGGGAGAAATCAAGGATATGGACTTCAATGGTGAAAATATGATCATCAAAGGTGGGGCTGTACCCAATGTTAGCAACCCCGTTAAATGTGCCAGTCGTGGTCTCCACCGTGACGGCATATACGCCCATTTTGGGGCAGAGTTCATCATGGAGTTTGATGTTTGCCGTGGGAAACCCCAATTGACTGCCCCCCCGCTCCCGCCCTTTTACCACCTTTCCCCGGATCTGATAGTGACGTCCCAAAAAAGGGTCTGTTTCATCCACCCGACCTTCCATGACAAGTTCACGTATCTGGGTGCTGCTGATTCTGTTAGTATCTGAGTCTGTGCCCTTGACCCAGTCGGGAATAATCACCTCAAAGCGGTATTCTTCTGCCATTTTTTTAAGAAAAGAGACATTTCCTTCCCGGTTCTTACCAAAGGTATAATCTGGCCCCACAACAATCATTTTCATTCCCAGGCGGCCCAGGAGGATATCCTTGACAAAATCATGGGCTGAAATGGCGGCAAAATCCCGGGTAAAGGGAATATAAATCAAGGTGTCCATGCCAGCGGCAGCTATGAGTTCAGTTTTTTGATCCTTTCGGGTAATCAAAGGGGGACCGTTGTTGCCCAGAGCTTTTAAAGGATGGGGGTCAAAGGTGATGGCTATGGCAGTGGCATTGTTGAGTTTTGCCAATTCAATTACCCGGTGAAAAAGAGCCTGATGACCCTTGTGTACCCCATCAAAATTTCCTATGGTGATCACCCCGGCAATCGGGGGTGTTTTTAGTGAGTCAATGTCTTCAATCAGTTCCATAATTCCCTTTGTATTTTTTGAAATAATAGGCTTGACAAAGCCAAAAAACACATATATAAACCACCTATCTTTTCAAATCAATCCTTTTTCTGGATTGCCTTTTTTGGAATTGGTTATCAAAGGGCCGAAGTGGCGGAATTGGTAGACGCGCTAGTTTCAGGGACTAGTGGACGTATGTTCGTGGGAGTTCGAGTCTCCCCTTCGGCACCATTTGAATAAGAAGTATGATAGGAAAATAAGTAATTTTTTAAATTAATCAAGATACGGCTCATCTTACAAGGTTTGTTTTTACTTTGTTTATGGGCCTTTTTTCGTTTTGGGATGGGATGATAATTTGTCCTGGGAAGACCCCAACGTCCAATATGGTTTTGTTGGGTTTGTTGCTGATTTGGGAGGCAGAATTAGAGCCAGCCCAGGGCAAACGCATTAAAGCCAAGCATGATTTTTGATTGTAATAAATTCAAGTAGTTAAAAAAATAAAATTTTTAAGAAGATCCAAAAACTCAAATTTATTTTTCATAACTAATTGAATTTATTGAAGCTGAATTTTTAATGCGTTTGCCCTGAGAGCCAGCCCCCCATTTTGTTTTGAGTGTACCCTTTTTACCCTCGGTTCGATAGCCATCATAACATGCTGTAATCTAAATAAAATTCTGTTTGAATATTTTATTTGTTATTTTTTTATATCAATAGATTCAATTTGTTATAAAAAAGTGCTCGAACTAATGGTTTTTAGATCAGCCCGGGGGAAATAGCCTGAAACATCCTGAAACACCCTTCTTAACATCTCGCCTCATCCTCTCTCTTTTGTTTTATTCTTGAAATAATTTGTAAAGAGCCTGGGTTCCCTCATTTTCGCTACCCTGGGCCGCAAGTTGGGCATAGAGGCCGGCTGCCAGTTCCAGTCCCGGTGTTTTAAGTCCCATGGCCTTGGCCGATTCCAGTGCGATTCCCATATCTTTAATAAAATGTTTCACATAAAACCCTGGAGAAAAATCCTGCTTAATGATTCGGGGGGCCAGATTGTGTAAGGACCAGCTACCGGCAGCCCCCTGTCCGATGTTTTCAATTACTTTTTCGAGGCTCAAGCCTGCTTTCCCCGCATAGGAAAGCGCCTCGCACATGGCCACCATCCCTGCTGCAATGGCAATTTGGTTGGCCATTTTTGTGTGTTGTCCGCTGCCTGCCGGGCCCTGGTGGTGGATATTTTTTCCCATGAGTTCCAGGATGGGTAAGATCCGTGTGAAACCTTCCACTTCTCCCCCCACCATGATGGAAAGGGTGGCATTCTTTGCGCCGATATCTCCTCCGGTTACTGGGGCATCCAGGCAGTGTATCCCTTTTTTTTGTCCCGTCTCATACAGGGTGGCGGCAAGGTCTGGACGGGAGGTGGTCATGTCAAGGGTAATAGTTCCTGAACCGGCGTTTTCCAGGATGCCATCACTGTCCATATAAATGGATTCCACATCCGTGGGATATCCCACCATGGTGATGATGACCTGGCATTGCTTTGCCAGTTGGGCGATGCTATCTTGCCACACAGCTCCTTGCTGGCACAGATCTTGGGTCTTGGATCGAGTCCGGGAATAGATATGCAGTACATATCCTGCATTTAAAATATGCCGGGCCATGTGGTTGCCCATTACCCCGATGCCAATGAATCCCACAGTGGTGTTTTTTGTTGTAATCATGAAATAAATTTCCTTATTTTGGGGGTGATTACCCCGTTGGCCCCGTAATTCAATTGGGATGGGGTAGTACACTGAATCATAAATTCCTCGGGGTTATTCGTGAAAAAAACCTTTGAATATCAGGTGTTTTCAGTTTCGGTTATGTAAGTTCTCAATAACCTCGGGCTGCCAAAGCCTGGTTCGCCTTTAACGCCAGGCACTATTCAAAAACAATTCCTGAATACCCGGCTTTATTGAGAACTTACTCGGTTACCCCCCGATAGATTTAAGATTTGGTGTAGTAGATACCTCAATATTTAAACTTAAATTTCCATAAGTCAAGCCTGGCCCTATTGTCGCATGTAGTGATAAGGCCCGCTTTCTTAAAAATGGCCGGAATTTTAATTTTTGTCAGCCCCATGATACTGAACAAAAATATTTTGTCGAGTTAAAGGTTGACTTGAGGTTTATTTTATTGTAGAAAGACCTCCATTGTGATGAAGGACTTATGCTTTTGTTACGAGCCGAAGTGGTGGAATTGGTAGACACGCTAGACTTAGGATCTAGTGCCGCAAGGCGTGGAGGTTCAAGCCCTCTCTTCGGTACCATATGTTATATAAAAGGTCTTACAGGTGAAATACCTGCAAGACCTTTTTTTGTTTGTCTTTCAGGTGGTGGCTCTACCCAGGATTTTCCTGGAGCCGTGATATCCTGTATGGGGAGCAATTAAGGACTTCATAGAAATAAAACTACCCACTTTTGGCATCCTTCAAAATTACTTTACACTTTTTTAGAGCATTCCCCGTTTGCAGGATCTTTTTCCCAAAAGACTGTAAAGTACTTTTGAGGTAATATGAAGGATACCCCACTTTTAAACTTAATAATCAGTATTTACAGCATATTTTAAGTGAAGACGGGTAGATTATTTGTCATGAACTTCCTTATTTTCCTAAACGCCTCTATCTGACAATATCCCCTATAAGTACCTCTGCATTGGAAGAAATAATTTTCACTGTGGCAGAAATGGTTTCGGTGTGCAACACCATCAGCCTGCCATTTTTTAACAGGGGCAGGGAAACAGGCGATTTAAACAACGTTTTTGAAGGGGCGGTCTGGGTTTTATAAAGGGTGTATATGTCTCCGGGCCTGACATTTTTTTGACTTCCCGCATCCATAAAGGCAATACTGTCCTCGCCAAGAAGTTCGTTGTCATCCTGTGCACAAATTATTCTGGCCTGAATGGCCCGGGGTGTGGAATTGACGGTTATTTCTTTTTTTAGTGGGCCATGGGCCATGATGGGATCTCCGGGTTGGGATGACCTGAAGGCTATATCAATAACGCCCCGGGTAAAGGCGTCGCTACTGTCCAGGATGGTGACAATGGCCTTTATGGTGTGTTTTACGCCCCTGAATTTTATTTTGCCATATTCCATAGCCACTTTTTTTGTTGAAAAAATATGATATTGGATACCTGGAATGAAATTGTTTTTTGACACCGGTTTGATAAATATCGTATCTCCCTTTGATAAAAGGGTGCCACCGTTTTCAGACATGAGAATATGGCCCAGGGGGGGGACGGGGGTCTGTTTAACAAAATCTAAATTGCTAATGGTGATCCCATGCAATCGGGGTTTGAGTTCAGATGCCGGGGAAGGTGCCACTGAGGGTGCTGGGGCTTCTATGGATTGAGGGGATTGGACGGCTGGGGGGGGCGTTTGCGGTTTCATCCCATGGGCCAGAAAGATTCTGATTCTGTTGCCCGGATAGATCCAGTGGGGATTGCTGATCTGATGATTCAACTCCCATAATCCTGGCCAGACCCACTGGGAGTTGTAGAATTTTTGGGATAAATCCCATAGGGTGTCCCCTTTTTGGATGGTGTAGTAAAATACTGGTCCCTGGTCGGTTTCCACCCTTTCGGTTCCTGGTATTACTCTGGCACTGCCTGTCATGGGCAATAGCATTAAAAAAATAAATACCAGGGTTCCTATTGTTTTTTTCATGCGATTTCCCCCATGGATTTTAAAAAAGATGGCGTGGCATTTGATGTTTGCTGGCTTATCAAAGGAAAATTTTTGTCGCTGTGTCCAGCAGTATATTTCCTTTGCCTTTGTACTTAAACCGGTGGGCGGTTAAATGTCAAGCCATGATCTGGAATGCAACTGCCCCGGATGGAATGAAATTAATCACAGATCCGGTGGTTTAAGTGAACACAGGAGTGAGGATGAATCAAAAAATTACGGATCTTTTTTTCGAGGCAAATATGCTCACCCGGCTGCCAAGATCCGGATATCAATTTTTGGGAGCAGGGAAGGAAAGTGTGGCGGAACACAGCTTTATGACCGCATTTATCTGCCTTGCTATGGCAAATATGGAACCTGGTGTGGATGCGGGGAAAATTGTGTCCATGGCCCTGGTCCATGACCTTGCCGAAGCAAGAACCGGAGATCTGAACTATGTGCAGAAACAATATGTCACGGCTCGGGAAGATCTGGCCTTGTCACGCATGGCAAAGGGATTTGCCTTTGGGGAATCCATTGTCGCCCTGGTCAATGAGTTTAATCGGGGGGAAACAAGGGAGGCCATGTTGGCCCGGGATGCAGACCAGCTTTCATTTATCCTTGAACTGAAAAAATTACAAGATATTGGGACTAAAACCCCTGAAAAATGGTTGCCCCATGTTCTGGGGCGGTTAAACACCGACACCGGGCGTGCCTTGGCCAGCACGCTTATGGCATCCAATTGGGATGACTGGTGGCTTAAAAATTACAGTGAATGATGCCACCCCCTCCACACATCTAATCCATATGGCTCTTGAAAAAAAAGCACAAGTGGTATAATTATTTAGTTTCATGGATCTTTATGGTTGACCCCAATCCACCGTGTTCGAAAAAAACAGTTAGCCAAAAGTTCATCAGCATGCGAAGCATGTCTGTTGCAACTTTTGGTTGGAAGGCGAGCGCAGCGAGTCCTTCCAACAAGGCTTATATCCAAAGCGAAAGCATTGGGTTTTACGGCCTAATAAAGGCCGATAGGATAAAAATGAGACAGACTTTGGAAGAAATTGCGCAACGGTTGAATTTAAGCATAGAGACCCTGGATCGATGGATTCGTCAAGGAAGAATCCCGGTGAGTAAGACGGGTGAGATGGGCGTGTTCCATGAGGTAGAACTCAATAAATGGGCAGCCAAACAGAAAAAAACAATGGCCGTCTGCGGAGACCGGCCAGGGGGGGTGTGTCATGCCCCGGAGTTTATTCTGGTGTCGGCCATGGAAAGTGGCGGTGTCCATCATGGGATTACCGGTATGGACAGGGACACGGTGCTGCAGGCGGCGGTTGGTCAGGTTCCCGGGCTTTCCCAGGGACAGCAGGAGGGACTTTTTGCCCAACTCCTTGCAAGGGAACAGTTGACTTCCACCGGCATCGGCCAGGGCATAGCCATTCCCCATCCCAGAAATCCCCTGGATGAAGGCATTCAAATTCCCATGGTGGTGACCTGTTATCTGGAAAATAGTGTGCCCTTTCATGCCATTGATGATTTGCCGGTGTCCACGCTTTTTTTGATTTTAAGCCCGGCCGTGGCCTGTCATCTCAACCTGCTTTCCCGGCTTTCCTTCTGTCTCAGGGATAGTGCCTTTATTTCGTTTGTGAAAACAAGGCCACCAGCAGAGGCACTGTTGAAGTGTATTCACGCGAAAGAAGCGCAGATTGAGAAAAAAGGGGTTTAAGTTAAAACAATGAAGCGCTTTATCTCCTGGCGTCACCCGGCACGCCTTCCCTTTTTTCGACGTGATGACCGTATGTTGTTGATTCTCATGGGGATTATTGTGGGAATCTGTAGTGGACTTGCCGCTCTGGGTCTCAACTCGTCCCTTGTTTTCATGCTGGAAACCCTTCACCATTGGCGTCATTATTGGTGGGCATTCCTTTTGCCAGCTGCAGGTGCCATGCTCTCCTCATTGTTTCTTGAAAAAGCCATGAATGAAGGGGCCGGGCATGGGGTTCCCGAAGTGATTTACAGTGTTTCCCGATACGGGGGATTGATGCGGTTTCGATCCAGTATTTCACGGCTGGTGGCAAGCTGTCTCACCATTGGCAGCGGTGGGTCTGCGGGCCCCGAAGCCCCTGTGGTGATGAGCGGTGCGGCCATTGGTTCCAACATTGCCAAGTTCTTTTATTTGAATGACCGCCAGCGGGTCACTCTGGTGGGCTGTGGATCTGCCGGGGCCATTGCCGCTATTTTCAACGCCCCCCTCACCGGCATCATTTTTACCATGGAGATTATTCTGGGGGAGTGGTCCATGGTGAACATCATTCCCATTGCCGTGGCCGCCGTTTCCGGGGCAGAGATCAGTCGCCTTCTCCGGGGTAACAGCATCGCCTTTGAAAGTCTTGGCAGTTTTAATATCGGAAACCTGGATCTGCTGGCCTGCCTGGGGCTTGCCCTGGCAGCGTCCATGGCCTCTTTGATCCTCACACGCCTGCTGCGGCGCATGCACCGTGTATCAGCAAAGGTGAAAGTTCCCCTGTGGGCCCGGGCCGCCATGGGAGGTGCTGCCGTGGGGCTTCTGGGGTTTGCCGTTCCCGATGTGCTCGGGGAGGGCTACCATGCCATCCATGCCATGATCCAGGGGGTGTTTACCACAGGGCTTGGCATTGCCGCCATTGCCTGTCTGGCAAAAATACTGGCCACGGCCCTTACACTGGGGTGGGGGGGCTCCGGCGGTATCTTTGCCCCCTGTCTGGTCATCGGTAGTTTTGCCGGACTTGCCTACCATCGGCTCTTGGTTTTTTTGATGCCCTCGGTGACCTGGGTCAATGAGGGCTGTTTTGCCCTGCTTGGCATGGCCGGAATGATCAGCGGTATCCTCCAGGCACCGTTGACGGGGATTTTTTTGATTCTGGAGATCACGGGAAGTTATGAGGTGATGCTGGCCTTGATCATCGTGTCAGCCCTTTCCACCACCATTACCCATTATTTTGAACCGGCCTCTTTTTACCTTAAAGATTTAACGGAAAGGGGGCAGTTGTTAAGGCCGGGCACCGATGCCAGGGTTCTTGCAGATATCACCATCCGGGAGGTCATTGAGAGAGATTGTATTTCGGTGCCGCCGGGGATGCTCCTGCGAGAATTTCTGTACGTGGTGAAGCGATCCACCCGCAATTATTTTCCCGTGGAAAACCCTGAAAACGGCCATTTCATGGGAATGGTACGCTTTGATCATGTGAGACCGTATATTTTTAACACCGTGATGTATGATGCCGTGCTGGTGGAACAGATCATGGATGTGGATGTAGAGACGGTACACTACGACGATGACTTGGCCGATGTGCTTCATAAAATGGATATTACCCGTTGTTACAGTCTGCCGGTGGTCAGCAACCATCGGTTTGTGGGGATGATATCCAAGGCCACCTTATTGGATAAATATCGGGATGAACTCAAGGTACAGACCACCCAGCGAGTTTGAACCAACGGATCTGGTGGGTCTGGGGCAGATTCTGCCTACTTTAACCCCGTGAAAGCAGCATCGACAAATTTGACCATTAACAAACTGACAAAGTATCAAAATAATCAGGGCACCTGCGGGTGTCGCCATTTTTATGTTATATCCGGAAAATAAGACCGTGGCAGTATCAATGATTTATGGGTTGCCAGCTTATTGACGGGTCAGGAGGATATGTGGAGACAACACTTTTTCATGTTTTCAGAAATACCCCATTGGGAAGGGAAATTCTCATGCAATCTCTGTATTTCTGCACAGAGATCAACGCATCCATTGTGATTTATATTCCCGAGTATACCAAATTTCTTATGTATTATGATAATGATGTGGTGCAGGTTGATCTGGATGAATCTTATTTGACAGCCCCTGAAACGGCAAAGGCCCATGCCAAGGAGTTGGCCCGGGGTGCAAATATTGCCCCCCGGTTTGTACAGCCCAAAAATTTTACTGCCTCCACCTTGCCCGATCTTCCGGTGAACTTTGATTTCATGTGTTGCCCCCGGAGTATCAGTGATCTGTCTTCCAAGATCAGTTTGGGACATATTGGCCCCAAGGTGCGGCGTATTATCAATGCGGCTCGTTTTCCTGTGCTGATTCCCAGTTGCCTTTTCAAGGAGTGGCAGAGTATTTTGGTCTTTTTTGGGGGGTCGGTGAATGCGGTGAAGGCGCTAAAGCTGGGACTCAGGCTCAGTCGGGAGACCGGCAGATCCTTGGATCTGTTTACCCAGGCAGATGGCAAGTCCAAAGAGGCCTTTGAAGAGATCATTGCCGAGCGGGGCATGACCGATGAGGTGGCCCAACAGGTGCGGGATTGGCATTTCTTTGAAACCGGTAAATTTGAACACAACCTTTATACGGTTCCCCACAATGCCTTAACGGTGATGGGTGCTTATGGTCATGGGGTGGTGCGGGATATGCTCTTTGGCAGCACCATGGAGATGATCCAGACCCATCTGCCCAACACCATGCTCATTGCAGGGCCAAATTATGTGATGCCCCAATAGATCTTTATGTTTTTATCGAAAATACAGCATTAAAGTACCGACAGCAGAGCCCCCGGCGACTGCCCTGACCGGAACATTGGGAACCAAAGGGGGAGGATTTTTGCCCTTCCAGGCGTTAAGAAGCACAGACTCTGTTTGAGGACAAACTTGCCCGCAGTTTCTGTGGGCTAAGCGGAAGGGCAAAAATACCCCCCGACGTTCCCGTTCCGGTCAGGGCAGTTGCCGGGGGCGGCATCATAGTACCTTTTTTATCATTCGTTGTGTTCGTCAGAGCATGGCAGTTTATATGAAAATGAAGTCTCAGCAGAGCCCCCCCGATGGGTAATAGGAACCGGCCAATTGAGCCGTCTACGGTTCCGGGCCGAGCCCATTGCCCATCGGGGGGGGGCGGCATGATATCATTTTCAATATTCGTTGTGTCCGGCAGGACATGCCCGTTTATATGAAAGATGCATAGACTGTTTTGGTATCCTTCATTTGCCGGTTTTTAAGAGGATTGCAGTTTTTTTGATTTCCAGGGCCGCAATGCGTTGGATGCTCTCTTCCGGCACCCCTTTTTTCATCCCCGGGCAGGAGCCCGCCATGGCCTCCCAGTTTTCCGGATGATCCACAAGGGCTTGAATAAAGGGCCAGGCCCGGCACATATATGGTTTTACTTCATGGATGGTGCACAGCTCATCAAAAAAAATACATTTTCCTTTTTTTCCAAGGGTTAACACCGGCCGGGAGCCGGACATATCGCAGAACCGGGGAACAAAGGTGTCAGGATCACATTGGATGAATCGGGAAATCCGTTCAATATCCTCAGAGGTGACATAGGTGCCGCCAAACCCCCGGCAGCACTCTCCGCACTGGGTACATTCAAAAATATCATCGCCTGTGTTAAATTTACAATCCACTTCGTCCCTCCATTGCCCGCTGTAATGTGACCTGATCCACGAAATGCAGATCCCCTCCCATGGGAACCCCCGATGCAATACGGGTGACGCACACCCGGGTGTTTTTCAGTTGATCCGCAATGTATGCGGCTGTTGCCTCTCCTTCCACATCTGTCCCTGTGGCCAGTATGATCTCCCGGGTGGAGCGATGTCTGGCACGGGTAAACAGCTCTTTGATGCGGATTTCATCGGGTCCAATGCCATCCATGGGGGATAATGCCCCCCCCAAAATATGGTAAAGACCTGAAAACGAACCGGTCTTCTCAATGGCCGCCATGTCCGTGGGGTTTTCCACCACACATATGGTGCCAGCATCCCGCACCGGGTTGCTACAGATGCGGCAGGTAGTCCGATCGCTGAGTCCAAAGCAGGTGGCGCACAGGGTCACGTTTTTTTTCAGGGCCAGGATGGTATCTGCAAGGGATTGGGCCTCGGTGCGGGGGGCATGGAGAATATGGAGTGCCAGACGTTCGGCTGTTTTTTTACCGATACCCGGCAGGGTGGTCAGGCAGTCCATGAGTTTTAGAATTGATTCAGGATAATAGTTCAAGTTTACATCAGACCCGGGATATTCATGCCGCCGGTGAGTTTGCCCATCTCCCCTGACACCATTTCCTGGGATTTGTTCAAGGCGTCATTCACCGCTGCCAGTATGAGATCTTCCAGCATCTCCACATCTTCAGGGTCCACCACCTCTTTTTCCAGGGAGATGGACTGGATTTTCTGGTTGCCTGTGGCCACTACTTTCACCATGCCGCCTCCGGCCGAGACATCCACGGTTTTTAATGCCAGTTCTTCCTGCATTTTGAGCATTTTTGCCTGTAACTTCTGGGCCTGTTTCATCATGCCACCCATATTTTTCATTTTATAACTCCTTAATTAATTATTTATCATATAACCCACATGTCCTAGCGGACACAACGAATATAGAAAATGGCTGTATGCCGCCCCCGGGGAGGGGTAATGGAAGCGACCCGGAACTGTTAGACAGCCCAATTGGTCTGTTCCATTACCCCTCCCCGGGGGCTCTGCTGAGG
>Ga0307929_1002589_pt1 | contig 11433 bp, 9 predicted proteins | sample AceLakmetage1330_FD_203160 | JGI IMG/M metagenome (GOLD analysis project Ga0307929, IMG submission 203160) | Saline water microbial communities from Ace Lake, Antarctica - #1330 | ecosystem: Environmental > Aquatic > Non-marine Saline and Alkaline > Saline | place: Antarctica: Ace Lake...
TGAAAGCTTTCGCCAAGCCTATGACGCGGGCAAAAACCAGGTGGTTTACACCCGTCTGGCCGCTGATCTGGACACCCCGGTGTCCCTGATGTTGAAACTGGCGCAGGCGCGCAAGGACAGTTTCATGCTGGAAAGCGTAACCGGCGGCGAAATCCGCGGTCGTTATTCGGTGATCGGCCTGAAACCCGACCTGATCTGGGAATGCCGCGGCGAAACCAGTCGCCTTAACCGCACGGCCCGGTTTGACCCCGACGGCTTTCAGCCCTGCACTGACGCTCCCCTGACTGCCCTACGCGCCCTGATCGGCGAAAGCCATATTGATTTGCCCGCAGATCTGCCGCAAATCGCGGCCGGGTTGTTTGGCTATCTTGGCTATGACATGATCCGGCTGGTTGAACATCTGCCGAACGTTAACCCCGATCCCCTCGGCCTGCCCGACGCGATCATGATGCGCCCCTCGGTCGTGGTGGTGCTGGATGGCGTCAAGGGGGAGGTCACGGTCGTCAGCCCGGCTTGGGTTGAAAGCGGATTGCCCGCCCGCGCGGCCTACGCGCAGGCCGCCGAACGGGTGATGGACGCGGTGCGCGATCTGGACCGCGCCGCACCCAATGAGGCCCGCAACCTGGGCGATCAGTCCGACATTGCCCCGCCGGTGTCAAATACCAGCAAGGCCGATTATTTCGCGATGGTCGAAAAAGCCCGCGATTACATCCGCGCCGGAGACATCTTTCAGGTCGTGCCATCGCAACGCTGGGTGCAGGATTTCCACCTGCCACCCTTCGCGCTTTACCGCGCCCTCAGACGCACCAATCCCTCGCCGTTCATGTTCTATTTCAACTTCGGCGGCTTTCAGGTCATCGGTGCCAGCCCGGAAATCCTGGTGCGCCTGAAAGACAGCGAAGTCACGGTCCGTCCCATCGCGGGCACCCGGCCACGCGGCAAAACCCCGGAAGAAGACCGGGCCCTTGAACAGGATTTGCTGGCCGATCCGAAAGAGCGCGCCGAACATCTGATGCTGCTGGATCTTGGCCGCAACGATGCCGGACGGGTCTCCAAAATCGGCAGCGTGCATCCAACCGAACAGTTCATCATCGAACGCTACAGCCATGTGATGCACATCGTTTCAAACGTCGTCGGCCAGATCCGAGACGATCACGACGCCTTGTCAGCCCTCTTGGCTGGCCTGCCCGCAGGCACCGTGTCCGGCGCGCCAAAAGTTCGGGCAATGGAAATCATTGACGAGCTGGAAAGCGAAAAACGCGGCCTCTATGGCGGCGGGGTCGGCTATTTTTCCGCCAATGGCGACATGGATATCTGTATCGCCCTGCGCACCGCGATTACCAAGGATGAAAAGCTTTATATTCAGGCCGGTGGCGGCGTTGTGTTCGACAGCGATCCCGAGGCCGAGTATCAAGAAACCATCAACAAATCCAAAGCCTTACAACAAGCCGCCAAAGACGCAGGCCTGTTTGTAAAATTCAGCGGTCAGGGTTAGGCCAAACCCACGCCCGGTTTCTTAATGCCAAGAATACTCCCGGCGAAGCCGGAACAAATCAGCAGCCAACGATAGCTCACCGCGCCATCATCACCGCAGACACCGGCGCCAGGCTGACCGTGTTGGCCTTGGCACTTAAGGCCCATGAAAACAGCGCCGTCACGGTCTCAGGATAACTGCGGCCCAGCACAATCACATGCCCGTCCTTGCCAGCCTCAAGCACCGCGCGGTCCAGATAGCGTTTGATCACGGCCCCGGATTCGCGTTCCCCATCCAGCACCCGGTAGATCGTCCCGGCATAAAGCCCGGCCTTCACCGCCTGCTGATCGGCAGAATTCAGGCCGACCTTATAGGTCAAAATCCCCTGCCCGCCAGCGCTTAGCGCTTCGACCACCTGATCGGGCAATCCAGGCGTTTGCTGAATGCGCGCGTCCGGGCGATCAACCAGCGCCACGGCTTCGGGGATCTGGCCAAACACGCCTTGCAACACGGCCGCAACCGCCGCCGGGTTTTCCCCCGGCTGAAGCGCGCGCGCGCCACCCGGGGCCATCGCCACGACCTCAAACCCGCCATTGGCGAAGGTTTTTGCCCGCAAAGTTCCGCCCGGCACATCAGGATCAATGGCAAATGTGACGGGGAAGGTGAATGTCATCAGAACTTCAGAATCAAGCCCTTCCTCCCCCGCATCCACCAGAATGATCGACATCAAGGGCCGGCCTTCCGGGTCGTCAAACGCCATGCGGTTGCGTAAAAACGCCGACCGCGTTGCGTCCCCGCGCGGCGGTGGCAAAACCTCAGCCGTGTCAACATTCGCATCGGCAGTGGTGGCCGCATCGGTGTCAGTGCCATCCGTGGCCGGGCTGGCCGGGGTGGTAATTTCCGTGGTCGGCGGCGTGATCGTCGGCAGTCGGTTCACCGGAATTTCCGCCACCGGATCTTCAATCGCCGGTGCTGGCATGCCCAGAACCGGCGGCTGGCTGACAGGTGGCGTGTCATTTGGCGGGGTGATCATCGCCACCTCATCCTCGGCCGGGGCGGGATCTTGCAGATCAACGTCCCCACCGGTTTGCGGCAGATCGGCCGGGCTTGTATCCGTCACGGGCGTGACCAGCCCGTCATCCGCCGTTTCCGGCTTTTGCACAGGTTCAGTCACAACCGTCTGATCCGTGTCCGGCAGCGACGGGTTGGTATCCGTGCGCTCGGCATTAAAGCCCGACCCGGCAGGGGTTGCCAGATCGACCTGCGAACTTTGCCCGGGATCGACCGGATCCAGGGGTGCAATCAGTGAAACCGTTCCGGCAACGATCACCGAAATGATCCCGCCTTTCAGAAATCCAGCGCCAAACCCGCCACTCATCCCATGCCTCCGAAAATAATCCGCTTGCCTGCTCTTGACCATCTTGTGCGGCTCTGGGCATTTATAGCGCGGATTTGCCGAGGGTTCACCCCTAATCCGGCGCAGACAGAAAAACGGATCAAAAACCCGCTTATGCTATTGCTGATCGACAATTACGACAGCTTCACCTGGAACCTTGTCCACTATCTGGGCGAGTTGGGAACCGAAGCCAAAGTCGTGCGCAACGACGCCCTCAGCGTGGCCGAGGCGCTGGCTTTGCGCCCCAGTGCGATCCTGCTGTCGCCGGGGCCGTGTGATCCGGATCAGGCCGGGATCTGCCTTGACTTGACGCTTGCAGCGGCCAAGGCGGGCATACCGCTGATCGGTGTTTGTCTGGGGCATCAGACCATTGGCCAGGCCTTTGGCGGCAAGGTGGTGCGGGCCGACCAGATCGTGCATGGCAAGCTGGGGCAGATGCACCATGATGGCAGCGGCTTGTTTGCTGGCCTGCCCTCGCCCTTTGCAGCCACGCGCTATCATTCGCTGGTGGTTGAGCGCGCCACCCTGCCTGACTGCCTGCGCGTCACCGCCTGGCTTGAGGACGGCACGATCATGGGGCTTGCACACCGCGATCTGCCGATCAGCGGTGTGCAGTTTCACCCTGAAAGCATCGCCTCTGAACACGGGCATGCCTTGCTTAAGAATTTCCTCGATCAGGTGAAGGAACCCGTATGAGCGATCTGATCAAACCGCTGATCGGCATCGCCGCTGAGCGCAGTTTAACACGAACCGAGGCCGAAACCGCCTTTCGCGTGATCATGGAAGGCGATGCCACCCCGTCCCAGATCGGCGGGCTGCTGATGACCTTGCGCACGCGCGGTGAAACCGTCGAAGAATACGCCGCTGCCGCTGCCGTCATGCGCGCCAAATGCCTGGCCGTGAAAGCCCCCGACGGGGCGATGGATATCGTTGGCACCGGCGGCGACGGCAAAGGCACGCAGAACATTTCAACCGCCACAGCCTTTGTTGTCGCCGGGGCGGGTGTGGTTGTGGCCAAGCATGGCAACCGCAATCTCAGCTCTAAATCGGGTGCTGCCGACGCGCTGACCCAGATGGGCATCAACGTCATGGTCGGCCCGAAAGTGGTCGAACGCGCAATTGCCGAGGTCGGCATCGGCTTCATGATGGCCCCGATGCACCACCCGGCGACGCGGCATGTCATGCCCTCGCGCCAGGAACTCGGCACGCGCACGGTCTTTAACATTCTCGGTCCGCTGACCAACCCGGCCGGTGTCACCCGCCAGTTGACCGGCGCGTTTTCCCGCGATGTCATCCGGCCGATGGCCGAAACGCTGGCAGCATTGGGATCGGAAAAAGCCTGGCTTGTTCATGGCAGCGACGGCACTGACGAGATTTCAATCGCGGGGGTGACCTGGCTTGCAGCACTTGAAGATGGCAACGTGTCCGAGCGGGAGTTGCATCCAGAAGACGCTGGCCTGGCGGTGCATCCATTTGAAGCCATTCTGGGCGGCACCCCGGAAGATAACGCAAAGGCTTTTCGGGCGCTGTTGGATGGTGCAGAAAACGCCTATCGCGATGCGGTTTTGCTGAATGCAGCCGCCGCGTTGATGGTTGCTGACAAGGTTAAAAACCTTCCGGAAGGCGTTGAAATGGCTCGTGAAAGTATCGACAGTGGGGCCGCGCGCAGCAAAGTTGAAGCGCTGGCGAAAATCACCCGGGCCGCGACATGACCAACATCCTTGACCGCATCAAAGCCTATAAACTGGAAGAGGTCGCGGCGCGCAAATCCGCCCGCCCGCTGGCAGAGGTTGAGGCCGCAGCCCACCTTGCCCCGCCCGCACGCGGGTTCCACCAGGCGTTGGTGAAGGCGACACAAACCGGTTACGGCCTGATCGCTGAAATCAAGAAAGCCAGCCCCTCAAAAGGTTTGATCCGGGATGATTTCAACCCGCCGGAACTGGCGCGGGCTTACGAGGCCGGGGGCGCCGCCTGCCTAAGCGTGCTGACCGACACGCCTTCTTTTCAAGGCGCCGACGCTTTTCTGACCGCCGCCCGCGAAGCCGTCTCGCTGCCCGCCCTGCGCAAAGATTTTCTTTACGACCCCTATCAGGTGGCCGAAGCCCGCGCCCTTCACGCCGACTGCATCTTGATCATCCTCGCTTCAGTTTCGGACGCACAAGCCGCCGAACTGGAAGACGCGGCCCTGTCATGGGGCATGGACGTCCTGCTGGAAGTCCATGACGCCGCCGAACTTGAGCGCGCCTGCGACCTGAAATCCCCCTTGATGGGCATCAACAATCGTAACCTGAAGACCTTTGAAATCACGCTTAACACCACGCGGCATCTGGCCGCCCAAGTACCGGATGATCGCATGATCGTCGCTGAATCCGGTATTTTCACGCCAGCCGACCTGGCCGATCTTGCCGGATATGGCGCGCGCGCCTTTCTGATCGGTGAAAGCCTGATGCGTCAGGCAGATGTGGCGGCGGCCACCAAAGCGCTGTTGGCCAATCCGGTGCCAGCCAAGGGGGATCAATGCCAAAGCTGACGCATTTTGATCAAAAGGGCGATGCGCATATGGTTGATGTCTCGGCCAAAGCTGTGACCGACCGTATTGCCAGCGCCGAAAGTCGCGTCAAGATGTCGACAGAAACCTTTGATATTGTTGTTAAAGGCAGTGCCAAGAAAGGTGACGTTCTGGGCGTTGCCCGGCTGGCCGGGATCATGGCGGCCAAGAAAACCGCCGATCTGATCCCCTTATGCCATCCCTTGCCAATCACAAAAGTTGCGCTTGATCTGACCCCTGACAAGGACAGCTCCAGCGTTGTGATCACAGCCACGGTCAAGACCTTGGGCCAAACCGGGGTCGAGATGGAGGCCCTGACCGCCGTGTCGGTGGCCGCCCTCACGGTTTATGACATGTTAAAGGCAGTTGATAAGGCGATGGAGATCACAGACATCCGCGTCACCCTGAAAGATGGCGGAAAATCAGGACGTTACGAGGCCCAGCCGTGATCAGTGTTGCCGAAGCGGTGGAAAAGGTCACCGGCCTGTGCGCGCCGCTTGACAGCGAGTTTGTCCCCCTGCGCCAAGCCGCCGGGCGTGTTTTGGCAAAAGACGTCGCCGCCCTGCGTGACCAGCCGCCTTTTGCGGCCTCGGCAATGGACGGTTTCGCGGTCATTGACGCAGAGGTCGCGCCGGGTGCCAAGTTTCGCGTGATCGGCGAATCCGCTGCCGGGTCGGGCTTTGACGGACGGGTAAAAGCCGGGGAAACCGTGCGGATTTTCACTGGCGCACCACTGCCCAGAGGCGCTGATCGCGTTATTATTCAGGAAGATATCAGCCGCAGCGGCGATGTGATCACATTAAACGCCAGCTATGATCCTACGGCCTATATCCGCCCCGCCGGGGACGATTTCAAAGCCGGAGCCCGCCTGCATGCCCCGCGCCGCCTGTCGGCAAATGATGTGGCTTTGCTGGCCTCGATGAACATCGCAGACGTACCGGTTTATCGTCGCCCGGTGGTCGCCTTGGTGGCCACTGGCGACGAATTGGTGATGCCCGGCGAACAGCCAGGGGCGGATCAGATCATCGCCTCAAACGGATTTGGTCTGGCGGCTTTGCTGGAACAATATGGGGCCGAACCGCGCGTGCTGCCGATCGCCAAGGACAACCCCGCCTCGCTGAAACTAGCGCTGCGGTTTTGTGAAGGGGCCGACCTGATCGTCACCATCGGCGGCGCCTCGGTCGGGGACCATGACATCGTGCAGGACGTCGCCCGCGAACTGGGTTTGGAAACCGCATTTTATAAGGTCAGCATGCGCCCGGGCAAACCCCTGATGGCCGGGCGATTGATCGACGCGGCAATGGTCGGACTGCCGGGAAACCCCGTATCTTCAATGGTTTGCGGCCATGTCTTCTTGCGGCCGATGCTGTCCGTGATGCAAGGCTTTCCTACGGGCCCCCTCAGCCGCGATCTGGCGCGGCTTGGCACCGCCTTGGCGGCAAATGGCGGGCGTGAACACTACATGCGCGCACAATTGGGCGTGGAATATGGGCAGCTAACCGTGCATTCCGCAGATCGCCAGGACAGCGCGCTGTTGACGGTGCTGACCAACTCCAACGCGCTTTTGGTGCGGCCCCCGCACGACCCGGCCAAATCCGTCGGCGATATGGTGGAAGTCATCCGTTTCTGACACAGGTTGTTGACACAAAACAAGAACACTTGTAGAACCAAGGCTGAACGAACGCAAAGACACGCTTTGCATAAAGCTGGGAAAACCCCCGCATTTCGGGCTGAGGAGACGCAGATGTTGACGCGCAAGCAACTGGATTTGTTGGATTTTATCAACAAACGGATGAAACGCGACGGGATTCCACCGTCTTTTGATGAAATGAAGGACGCGCTTGATCTGCGTTCCAAATCCGGGATCCACCGGCTGATCACGGCGCTGGAAGAGCGCGGCTTCATCCGTCGGCTGGCCCACCGCGCCCGGGCAATAGAAATCGTGAAACTGCCGGAATCGCTGGAACATCAAGGTTTCAAGCCGCAGGTAATCACAGGCTCGGCGACGGGTCGGCCAAAGGCAGCCCAGTCGGTTGAGCGCACCAACGCGCTGGAAGTGCCGGTGATGGGCCAGATCGCAGCGGGCACCCCGATTGAGGCGATCAGCCACAAAACCACCAGCGTGGCCGTACCCGGCAGCATGCTGCGCAGCAAAGGCCTGCATTACGCGCTTGAGGTTAAGGGCGATTCGATGATCGAGGCGGGCATCAACAACGGCGACGTTGTGGTGATCCGCGAACAACCGGATGCGGAAAATGGCGATATCGTCGTGGCACTGGTTGAAGATCAGGAAGCAACGCTGAAACGCCTGCGTAAACGCGGCAACGCCATCGCGCTTGAGGCGGCGAACCCGGCCTACGAAACCCGGGTGTATCGTGACGATCAGGTCAAAATTCAGGGCCGTCTGGTCGGGCTGATCCGCACTTATTAGGCTTTAGCTGGGCCGCCTCGGCGGACGGCGTCACGGCGGTCCCGTCCATAATCGCTGGCCGCTGCTCTGGCGCGCACTGGTGATATTGAACCTGTCCCCATCACGCCGGATCGCAATTGCCCCGGTCGTGCGTAGGTCTTCCTTGGTGATCTGCTGGCAGTCGCCATCAACCGGCCCGGCTTGCGGCAGAATAACCAACCAGCCGTCACGACAATGCCCGGGCAGATCCTCTGCGGGTGTTTTTGACCAGTCGTAAACCAGCGGTAAACTTGGAACCTTGCGCGCTGCGGCCTTCGCCTGATCCGCCGGATCGCCGTCGTTTTCAAGCCAGGACATGGCAACAAACCCGTTGCCTTTGGTGCGATTCAACTGCCGTCCTTCAGGCCCCAACACACCCATGATCCGCCCATTGGCCGACAGCAAGATGTCAGGCCGCGTCGACCCGACCCAAAGTGCAAACCCCAAAAGCACCGGCGCGAGGCCGATAAATCGCAGCCGCCCCCGCAGCAGGACAATCGCCAATGCACCAAGGCAGATCAGGCCCAGCACAATCCCCTCAGGTTTAAGGATGTGGCGTACCGATCCATCAAGGGATGCGATCTTCGCAGCCACGGTTAATATCCACTGAATGCCCGCCCCCATTGCCGCCCAGAACGGCGCGGCAAGACTAAACGGGGTTAACAAAACCGCGACCACGGCGGCAGGCATCACCACAAACCCCATCGCAGGCACTGAGGCCAGGTTGGCGAGTAGCCCAAATTGCGCCACGCGGTTGAAATGAAAGGCGGAAATCGGCGCCGTGGCCAGCCCGGCGATGGCGGATGACAGCGCCAGGGTCAGCATGGCGCGCAAAAGCCCACGCCAAAAACCGCGCCCGGACAGGGTTAACCAGGCTTGCCCACGCAGGCTGGCAAACACCGCGACAAGGGCCGTGGTTGCGGCGAAGGACATCTGGAACCCGGCCTCAATCACACTGACCGGGCGCAAAATCAGCACGATCACCGCCGCCAGGGCCACCGCCCTCAGGCTAAGGGCACGGCGATCCAGAAGCACCGCCAGCAGCATCACGATCACCATCACATAGGCCCGTTGGGTCGCAATATTTGCCCCCGACAGGCCCAGATAGGCGGTGGCCGCCCCCATCGCCGCCACCGCCGCGACTTTTTTCACCGGCAAGCGCAGGGCAGCAGCCGGGATCAGCGCCAACCCATAGCGGATCATTGCAAAGAAAAACCCGGTCAGCATGCCCATATGCATGCCGGAAATCGCCAGAAGATGTGCCAGATTGGACTGCCTGAGGGTCTCAAGCACCGAAGGGGAGATCCGGGCCCGATCACCGGTCAGAATGGCGGCGGCAAACGCCCCTTTCTGACCGTCAATGCGCCCGGCTATCTCGGCCGCGAGACGCATTCGCAAGCTTGCCAGCCACATTCCAGGCCCGCCATTGTCCGGCGCGCGGACCTCCAGAACCGGGTTTCTGCTGTATCCGATCGCGCCGAGGTCGCGAAACCAGGCATAACGCTGAAAGTCAAAACCACCGGGTTCAACCGGGCCTGAAAGCGGTGATAGATTGGCCGTCAGCATCACACGACGCCCGGGTTTTAGGGGGCTGTGTTGCCGTGGATAATACAGCGATATCCGCACCTTGTCGGGAATTTTGTGCGGCGACAGTTTCGGCATGAAGACCTGATCAAGCGTAATCCTGGGCTTGTCCTTGGCCGATCGGTCAACCGCAATAATCCGCCCCACAACCGGGCCGTAATAGTGAAACCGAAGCACCGGGGCCGCCGCGTGATGCGCGCTGAAACCCGCGTTTATAAACCCGGCCAGAACAAGCATAATTGCCAAAAGCCCGGCCTTTATGCGCCACGGCCACCACAGAATCAGACCAAGTGTAAGGCCAAGCCCCAGCCCGGCCCCCAGATAAATCCGCAGGCCGGGTTCAAACCGCAGACTGAAATAGCCAATCGCCCCCAGACCCAGGGCCACGGGCATCCATAGCAACAGCGTGCCGCGCTGTGCTTCCAACCTTTCTGCCCATGTTGATCCGGCGCGCACCCTTGTTCTTGTCCAACTCATTGCCTAAACAACGGCCTGATACTGCCTGCATAAGATTTCCCGAAGGTTAACCCCGATGACTGCCCAGACAGACCCGGCCCAAGTGGTCACGCGTTTCGCCCCCTCGCCGACCGGCTTTTTGCATATCGGCGGCGCGCGTACGGCCCTGTTCAACTGGCTTTACGCCCGCGCCAAGGGCGGCAAATTCCTGTTGCGGATCGAAGATACCGACCGCGCAAGGTCAACCCCTGAGGCGACCGAGGCGATTTTTGAGGGCCTGCGCTGGCTGGGTCTTGACTGGGATGATGAAGCGATCAGCCAGGCCGCGCGTCAGGATCGCCACGCCGCGGTTGTGGGTGAAATGCTGGCCAATGGCAGCGCCTATAAATGCTTTGCCAGCAAGGACGAGATTGAGGCAGCGCGCGACATTGCCCGCGCCGAAGGTCACGCGACCCTGTTTCAAAGCCCCTGGCGCGATGCCCCGTCAAGCAGCCACCCCGATGCACTTTACGTGGTCCGGTTGAAAGCGCCCAATCAGGGCGAGACCACGATCAAGGACAAGGTGCAGGGCAAGGTCACATTCAAGAACGAAACGTTGGATGACATGGTGCTGCTGCGCGCTGATGGCAGCCCCACCTATATGCTGGCGGTGGTTGTTGACGATCACGACATGGGCGTCACCCACATCATTCGCGGCGATGACCATTTGTCAAACGCGGCCCGGCAAACCTTCATTTACCTGGCGATGGGCTGGAAAGTGCCGGTTTTCGCGCATATCCCGCTGATCCACGGCGAGGATGGCAAGAAGCTCAGCAAGCGTCACGGGGCGCTTGGGGTGACGGAATATCGCGACATGGGCTATCTGCCCGAGGCGATGGTGAACTATCTGGCCCGCCTTGGCTGGAGCCACGGCAATGACGAGTTTTTTAGCCGGGACCAGGCGATAGAATGGTTTGATCTGACGGGAATCGGTAAGGCCCCGGCCCGGCTGGATTTCAAGAAACTCGACAATCTGTCAGGCCAGCATATCCGCGCCGCCAGTGCGGACAGACTTCATGCTGCAATTGCGCAATATCTGGCCGCCACCGGGCAACCCGCCTTGACGGCGCGTCAATCTGCCGATCTGCTTCGGGCCTTGCCCGTTTTGCAGGAACGCGCCCGGGTTTTGCCTGATCTGATTGATAAGGCTCACTTTATTCTGTCAGTACGGCCGTTCAAGACCGACGCTGCGGCGACACAAATCCTTGATCCAGTATCCCGTGGTATACTGAATAGATTGACGCCGCAGCTGCGAAATGCTAGCTGGACAAAAGACAGTCTTGAGACGACCCTGAGGGAGTTTTCAGAGGCCGAAAAAATCAAGCTGGGCATGGTCGCGCAACCCTTGCGCGCGGCGCTGACCGGGCGCAAAGTATCGCCCAGTGTGTTTGATGTGATGCTGCTGATTGGGCGCGATGAAACCATCGCCCGTCTCGAAGATGCGGCTGTCTGACCTTTCGGAAGCCCAGCGTGGTTTTCCGGCATTG
>Ga0307929_1002590_pt1 | contig 11429 bp, 9 predicted proteins | sample AceLakmetage1330_FD_203160 | JGI IMG/M metagenome (GOLD analysis project Ga0307929, IMG submission 203160) | Saline water microbial communities from Ace Lake, Antarctica - #1330 | ecosystem: Environmental > Aquatic > Non-marine Saline and Alkaline > Saline | place: Antarctica: Ace Lake...
ATTGACAACCCCAGTTCCGCCAACCGATGCATACGCACCGGACTCCTCTTGCTGTCCAAATCCTCCGAGCGTTTCCTCGCGACAGGATCAGACCCCCGGCATTGCCGCCTATTTGGAACCGCTGGTAGGGATTCCAAAGTCTATCTAAATGGAGTAGAGGTTGGTAGTGTTGGATCTCCACTTTCCATGAATGCTCCCTCTTTCCCACTTGAGATTGGTTGTCGTTTTTATAACGGCAGTACACTAAGCGGACCTTTTGATGGTTCCATTGATGAGGTAAGAATTTACAACCGAGCTTTGAGCTCAAATGAAGTTTGGGCACTATCTCTCTATCCAAGATAAGTCTGAAGAACTCGCACACATTACCTTTCGGGCGAAGGGTCAGTCCTATTATCCATTATTTCAGATTCTCGCCCACCGAATGCCAAGCGTTAAAGACTCCCCACTAGTTCCTCGGAGTAGCAAGTCAGGTCATTACCTGCATGCATCTAACCCCATAACGGCGAACCCTTCTCTAAAGCTTTGCTATGTCTTTTGCCATCGGGCCAGTATTCTTTGCTACTTGACTGGCGATGAAGTGATTTTTTTGTGTGTTGCGAATTACATGCTCAAGGGCCTTTGCTTCGTCCATGCCAGATTTGCACAGGGCTTGGATTGCTTTGACCTGCTCAGCATTTATCGTGATTGCTGACATCTTGCCTGTGTCGGGATTAGTCCATCGAACCGCGACATTGACCGTCTCCACACGAGGGCTCGCGAAAGATCTGGCGGATACCACAAATAAAACCAAAACTGCGAATGCTACCGTGATTATTGATTTATTAAGCATCTAATGCCCCTTTTCCTCTAATGTCGTTTTTATCGTTAATCTTTATCATGTTTTTAGCAACATCCGTGCCAGCTATGGAACTCTATTGTAACGTGCTGAATACTAGGACGTTGTGGAATGCGTAGCATCCAAGTCGAGGATTTCAGAACGCACCGTCTGTTCACTATGTAACAGATGTGTATCAATTTAGGACAGGTCGACAAGGAAGGTGGATGCTTAGATCTGATTGCCCCATTCCGCTTGCAATCCCACCGGATCACTCTGCCTACACTTTTTCGGACACTTAACCGTACTCCCCGACATTCGTCAGTCCCGAAACAAGTCCGGGATGCGAGCAGATGCAAGCGCTTAAATGCCACCTTTACTCGAATACGTTTAACCAACCTGCTTAATCGGTCTCTCTGAGCACTGAAATAGGGTCTCAACTGCACACTTCCGTGAAGAACCGAAAATGGCACGATCTGAAAAGCATCCCGATTAAATGGCTCAGCCCAAAGGAAAGCAACGCCTAGCGAAAGAGAAGTCCAGTCATAGATTGGCACCGCCGAGGTCCCATTACGGTACATGATCAAGACTCATCCTTCGCTGCGTGAGGGCGCGGACTTCTTCTGCCATCTATGCCGAGACGGCAGCTCCGGCGCTTGACCGAAAACGCCCCTGAGGGTTTCAAGTCCATAGACCCACAGTGTAATCCAGCAGGCAGGGACATGGTACAGCCAAGCCACATCTCGCTTTTGGCGCCAGCCCTTCAGCATCTGTGCAAGAAGTGGAATCACGAGAAGGGTGTAGAGACAAAATCTGACGATGTGGAGCCGCTGCTGTCCTCCCCGCGGGTACGAGCGACGCTTCTGTTCAGCAAAAAACCTTAAGTCTTTGATCCGGCGATCCTGTTTCCTATAGAAAGCGCGCAGCGTGTTGCAGTAGAGATGAACAATGCCGCTCTTGACCTTGGCCACATGCTGATGGCCTGACGATACGGCTTGGTGAACGACATCGACGTCAAAGAAGTAGGGTTCCCACTTTACGTATTCCAATAGAGAGCGTCGGAACAGAAACCCATTGGCGCCAATCGTCGGGAGCTGAGAGGGATTAAGTGTCAGTTTGAGGTAGTCACCACAATCCTCCTGGGGCACATCCAGCCCCGTCCAATGACCCGTGATCATACATTCCCGATCATAGTTCCCTAGAAAGAGGCAGAGAGGATCGCTCATCCCCAGCATGGCGCAATAACGCGTAAAAGCAGGATCGGCTTCACGACAGGAGTAGACAAGCGGTTCCGAGGCGACAATGTCCGGATCGGCAAACGGCGTCATCATCCGGTTGAGCCACTCTCGGTCATCAATGATGTTGTCACTATCGATCAGGGCCACGACCTCGCCGCGAGCCACCTTGATCCCGGCAGACTTGCCGGCCTCTCCCGTCTGGAGGGGATTATCAACCCATCGGTCCACCTGAAACTGCCGACCGATGGCAGAAGTCCTATCCTGTGACCCTCCGTCTACCAGAATGATTTCATACTGTGCAAGATCATACGTTTGGTCACGAATCGCCTGCAGGCATTGCGGAAGCGTCGCTTCTGAGTTGAGCGTAGGAATGACGATGCTGATCAAGGGTGTGCTGCTTGCGGTCATGCGGGGAGTCCCTCGAAAGCACGGGTGAAGATCGCATCCCAACTATATTCTGCACCGAGGCAGCGCGCCTGCTTTCGGTAATCGTCGTAATCATCGGCTGTGATAATGCTGTAGATCTTTTCGGCTATATCCTCTGCACTGTGGTCTGCAATCAAGCCGGCTCCCTTGGCGGCAATTGTAGATGCAATTGAGGGCAGATCGGTAAGCACGATAGGGACTCCGCATCCCAGGTAGAGCTTCAGTTTTCCGGAGTCGGCATAAGGCGTAGGGCTGTTCGTATCATGTGGGTTGTAGGGGGCGATGGCGACCCCGCAGCAGGCCAAAGTGCTTAGTGCTTCGCCGACGTCCTCCACGTAGCCTTTGAAGTCAAAACGATCCAGGATACCCGCTGTCATTGCTTGCTCTCTGAGTTCCTCGCGGTAATCGCCATCACCGATCACGATAAATTGAACGTCGATGCCGCGCGCTACAAGTTGCTGTGCGATAGGCACGAAAAGATCAGCGCCCTTCTCCCGAGATAGTCCCCCCATGTAGGCTACGTGGCATCGGGAGATTCCTGGGGCGGAATCTGCTTGGACAGGATGGTTTCCGTAAGGGACAACCTGCCAGTTAACCGCTTCTGGTGTGATTCGCCCATCTTCGAATCGTGCGGCGATCATCTGCTCTGAAAGGGGCCAGACCTGATCGGCGTAGCGGCAGGCCGTACGATCCATCCATAGATAGGTTGCATTGACAAGTCTGTTGTGGAATCGGATCGGTGTATAGTCAATCATGTAGTAGATGACGCGCTTTGTGATGCCAACATATCGTAACACAATCCCTGCCACGGCCAGCAAGCAGTCTCCCGTTACAAGAATATCCGCCCCGCGGGCAAAGCGGATCCCGTAGATGATCGCATAGATGAAGTCCCGGATATATGCGACAGGAGCCGGTTTCTTGAATCCAATGAACGAACGGTGGTGGCGGCGCTCTCCCATGATATGCTGTTCGACTTCGACATGACGGGATTGGGAGTTGAGAAAAGGGAAAGCAATGTAGGTCACCTTCTCAGCGACCTGCCTGTCCATCCAGTCCCTTAATTCCTCGCATGCACCCGTTGTTTCAAAGTGCGAGAGAATGGTGTTTTTTGATGTGCCAACAGTAATAGCTATCATGCTCAGGACAGAATGCGTATAAATGGTCAGGAATCCAGAAAAAAGACTCTTCCGCTATAAGGTTTCCATTGTTTTGACGTGAGCGTTGCAGGAGCCAGGCGAATGATGTTGTCGGTTGTCATAACGACCAAGAATCGGAAAACCGCGTTGCTGCGGTGCCTTGATTCCATAAAGGCATCGCGTTACGAGGACTATGATGTCGTAATTGTGGATGACTGTTCCCACGATGGCACCGCCACGCTAACAGTAGCAGAGCTGGGTCTACCCCGCTGCAAAATCTGGCATTCGCAGAATCCACTTATGATGGCAAAGGCGCGCAACACGGGGGCGAAGATGGCCACAGGTGACCTCCTTCTCTTTGTGGATGATGACAACGTGGTTGATGAATCCATGATTGAGATCCTTGTGGACGCAGCGAATCGGCATCCTGACTATGGAATTCTCGGCCCATCCATGGCTTATGCTGAATCCGGTCTCACCTACTTGGACTGCCAGCATTTCAATATGTGGACAGGCAGGACTCGCGGGATCGTGGATTCATCCGATCACGAAATCTGTGACAGCGACGGGGTGCCGAATGTGTTTCTGGTTCGCCGAGAGCTCTTCCTCACAACCGGCTATTTTGATGAAACGCTGGTTCAGACCTTCACAGAACCAGATTTAGCCTTCACTGCCAGACAGCATGGTTTCCGGTGTGGGATTGTAAAACAGGCCAGGGCCCTTCACGATGTTGCGGCAGCAGACAACCTGACGGCGCGAGCGCTGGGAGGACGGTTCAGACAGAAGGCCTACTGTCTTATGCGAAATCGCAGTGTACTGATTGCGCGTTACGGAACGGGGTATCAGAAGTTCATCTATTGCGTTTTTTTCGCATGGCTATGGCCGCTCCTGTATTCACTGCTGGTTGTGAAGACCCGCCAGTGGAATCTGCTCCGACTGTATGGGTATGGCTTCCGGGATGGCCTGATCCACCTTCTCACGGGACGGATGGTGAACTCACTACCCGTACTGATGCCGTCTGAACTCAGCCAGCCACAAGCCCGCGGTGCCAGGAAAGCAGGCGGGTAAACCACGGAGACACAGAGGCTCGAAGCCGATCGTTTATGTATATCCGGGTAAGAGGGGCGGTTAAGGGTGCGAGGAAGTGTACGGTAGGGAGCGGGCGACGAGAGCGGATAACGAGTAGAGAGGATCCCATCGTCCACCGTTTTCGTCGCCGTAGTCATCCGCCGATATGAATGTGGCGTGCAGAAGACATTCCCGTTCCCTATACCGCAACGCCTTACGAAAAACGCACACCCGTGGTGCCTTGCTCCTTCCGGCCATCCGCATCTTGCTTTCATCAGCCCTATCTGGTTCTATCGACCGGTCATGATTGAAAAACAACGCTCTATATCCAGGTGGGTTGATGTTGCATTCATGCTGTTGCTTGTTGCTGTCGTCATAGCCGCGTTCTGGGAACCTTTGACTTCCGATAAAGCTCTGCTCACAGGTGACTCGAAGATGGCTTCTGTCCGTTCGAATGCAGACACGCTCCTATCGTCAATTTTTCGTGGCTGGCATGCGCGCACGCGTCTGGGTTGGCCTTTGACGACTGCGTCCTGGTCACCGCGAAGGCTGCTTGCCTTGCTGCTCTCCCCGGCGTGGTACGTGAAGATGGCGTATTTCGTTGATTCTGTAATGTTGGCCTTTGCCATGTATGTTTGGGTCAGAATCAAAGGAATGGCACCATTTTCTGCACTTTGCGGTGCTGTGGCGCTGGTGCTGGCCGGGCATAGTTTTACGCTTGTGAATGCGGGGCATATGGGGAAATTCGGCATGTTCCCGTATGTGGTATTTGGTTTTCTATGTATGGACCTAGCGCTTTCCGGCAAGGCTTTTGTTCTGTTCGCACTAGGTGGCCTGTGTTGGGCAATGGCGCTGGGACAGCAGCCGGACATCACAATAATGACAGCCCTATTGCTGGCAGGTTTCTGCCTGTTTCGTCTGAGTGGCATCTGGCGGCAACGCGGCTGGATTGGGTTACAGCGTCCATCGTTGGGGTTGGTCTTGAGCCTGTTCGCTTTTTTTGCCGTCGCAGCCCCCTCAATCATTGGCCAATACGCGAGCCACGTGAAGGGGGCTCACCATATGCAAAACGACATGTCCACATTTCATGGGGCAAATAGGGCACGGAGTCCAGAAGCGAAATGGGGATGGGCAACACAGTGGAGTTTGCCACCAGAAGATACGCTGGAGTTTGTCGCGCCGTGTATTTTTGGGGTCCACTCAAAACACCCGGATCTGCCATACCATGGGCGGTACGGGAGCACACCTGTCGCCCCCGGCATACCCAGTCGAGGCAAGCGCGAGGAAGGACAGTACATGAGTGCGCTCGTGTTTCTGATCGGTTTTCTTGCGATCTTTGGGGTATCTCGGAGGCGTGCGGCACTTCCGTCGAAATGGCGCCGTTACCGTTCGGATGTACTTTTCTGGTGCGCTGCCGGGGTTGTGACCTATCTCCTGGCCCTGGGAAAGTATGCTCCGCTGTATCAATGGGTGTACACGTTGCCGAAATTCTCGGCGATACGAAATCCCATCAAATTCCTCTACGCATTTGAAATATGTACCGCATTGATCTTCGCATACGGCGTTGAGTTCTTCACAGACGCTATTGCGATTGAGAACGCAAATGGCCGCAAGAATGATCAGCAACCGGAACCGGTTCCAACGCCGAAGCCGGAGCCTCTCACACCTGCGCAAGCAAGACGTCGCCGGAAACGGAGGCGTGAGTGAGGAAAGAACGACAGGATAGCGGACGGACGTTCTGGACCTCAAAGCCATTGGTGGGCTATGCCATTACACTCTTGTGCCTCGCTGGAGTCGTACTGTTGGTGGGCGTTGCGATCGCAGGATCTTACAGCCAACTCTCTCTCGCTTATAAACTTCAGCAGGCAGGGTGGGGGTTCAAGAGCGCTGCGATGGCCAAAAATGTGGCGCATGCGGTACTGCACATGTCTGCTATTGTTGCTGCTGCGGGTCTCCTGCTCTTTTGTGGGGGCATGGGATGGCTTCAGCGTTTCCCACGTGCCTGGAAGGTCGTCCTGATCGGCGTCTTGCTCCTGGATCTTATTTCAGTTGATCACAAATACATCAGTGTCTACGACGCGGAAGCACTATTTTCTGAGAATCCTCTTCTTGAAAAACTGCAGCAGGACCCTGAGCCTTATCGGTTGGCTTTGCTCGCCACGGATCAGATACATTACGATCTGGCAAGCACATCTCTGGCAAGGGGTGGGATTCAGCACCTGGACATGTTTGTGAATTGGCGAATGCCGGGTGACGAAGTGAATTTTGCGACCGCGTTGCATGAGAACCGAACCCGTATGTGGGAACTCTGTAATGCGCGGTATATCATTAGTGATGCAAAGTCCGGTTTTGCGCTTATAAAGGATCCACATTTCGCGGGAATGTTCGAGCCGGTCCTGGGGTTCAATATTGGACTGTCGGCGAGAGGACTGGGGATTTTGCGTCCCACGGAATTGACCCCACCACAGCACCTCCTATTCAGGTTCAAGAAGGCGCTTCCACGTGCCGCATTCTATCGGCATTGGGAGGTGATTCCCTCGGCCACGGATATGCTGAGACGGCTGGGTGACAAGGTATTCGATCCTTCAACAACCGTACTCTTACCGAAGGCTCCGGGCGGTGCCCTTGTTGGCATCACGAATTCAGCCACACCTATTGTTACCTGTGAGGTGGTGTTAAATGAGGCCACCCGCGTTGAGGTCCGCGTCCCTGCTTCTGGTTCACCCGGCCTGCTTGTGTTGAACGATAAGTATCATCCTGCCTGGGAGGTCACGGTTGACGGGAACCCCGCAGCGCTTTTGCGGTGCAACTCCCTAATGCGGGGTGTCGTGCTTCCGGCAGGTGCCAAGGAGGTCGTGTTTGAGTATCGCCCGTCGACGCTATACGTGTGGATCGGGATTGTGTCTACGGCCCTCATTTTGCTGTGGGGCATTATCGCTTGCGCGTCTGCACGACATCAACGGTGCGGCAAGGTGGCTGATTGCGATTGAGCGATCAGCATCTCGTAGACATCACGGATTCTGCGCCCTGTCTGTGACCACTCGTAACGTGTGACCTTCCTTCGCCCTGCTTCGGCCATGCGTTGACATGCGTTCTTGTGGGTGAGCAAATCCAGGGCAGCGGCTTCCATTGCCGCAATGTCTGCCACGGGAACCAGTATCGCATCTTCCCCATGCTCCATGAAATCGCGCATGGCTGGAATATCAGCGGCAATCACGGCAGCACCCGCGGCCCAGGCCTCTAGAATGACGATACCGAAGGCATCGTTCCTGGATGGATGCATCAAAATGTCTGCGGCAGCAAACGCACTGCATTTCATCTCTTCATCAATATAGCCAATATCCAGCACGCGTGCCGTAGAGTCTTGGATGGCTCTTTTCCACTCCCGTGAAGTGGCGCCTATTGACGCGAAGGCCACCTCTGGCATTCGCTTCTGGATCCGTTCAATGGCCTGCAGCGTATGGATCGAACCTTTCCCGTCACATTTCCGAGTCGTGATATCGAGGATTAGCGGTCTATCACCAATGCCGTATGCTTTTCGGAAACGTTTCCCGGAACCATCATACCGGTCTGGGTGAACGCCCATAGGGATGACCTCAATTCGCTCCGGGAGCACTCCCAACTCAATTAGGAACGCCTTTTCCGGACCGGTGCTTGCCATGACACAGTCACTCTCGCGGAGGACGCGATGGAGGTAGGGATTGCGCTGTATGTCGTGATAGTGATCGCCACACCCGATCATCTTGTAGTGAAGGAAAGGTGTGCACACGAGTGGGATTCCACGACCCTTGGCGGCGCTCAATGCGTCATAGTTATAGGCTTGAGGGAATGAGAGGGTATGCAGGATGTCTGGCTTGACGCTGTCCAGAAGTTGCCCAAGTTCTGGATAGCCTGGCGGAGCGGATTGCAGTTCCAACCAGCGCAAAGCCCCCAGGTGTCTTGACATGAAGCGTCCGAAGACATAGCCAGCCAGGGCGGCGAAAGGACGATCTCGCAGGGCGTGGAATCTGAGACCGTCGCGTTCGTAAGACGTAACTTCACGGTTCTTTGGACGAATGTAATCCCAACGGCCTCGGATGCTGGCGTCAACGAAATGGCATTCCTCGCCATGGTCCAGCATGTACCGTGCGGTTTCATAGGCATAGACCTGACCTCCGCCCTTCGGTGGAATCTCTACGCAGTATGGAAAAAGGATGGTCATACTATGAGGTCGAGGCATCTCCGCTGCAATTGCATATTGCACATGCTGCGTGGTGCTGTGTGTAGTGGCTCTGCAGCTCAACAGCGTATCCGTGAACGCCAATGCTGGGCGTGCATCAAAGTCTATGAAGGAGTCGACATCTACGGTGTTTCCAGTTGATCAAGTCGTTGCATCAGAATCTCGATCTGGTCCTTTAATTCACCGATTTCCGCATCTTTCTGCGCTTTCAGCTCCTTAATCGCAGCCAAGGCAATGCCATCAACATCAACAGTGCTGAGGTGGCGCTCATCCTCGCCCAGCCCAAAAGCTGCATGAAAGTCTTGTGCCATAGGCCCGGCATGACGAATCTGCTCATCCTGCGCTTTGTAGTTCCAGGTGCTGATGGACATAGAACTGATCTTGTCCAGAACGTCACGACCATTAATTTCCGTGAAGTTCTCTTTGAAATTTCTATCGCTTAAGGATGACCACGATCCTGAACCGGCAGGCAGCTGCGCTCCAGTGGTTGCGCCGCTTGCTGAGGATAAGAAGACAAAGCCCCCTGAGGCACGCGCAATGAACTGATTTTCAGCGGTAGTGTCGACAGTAGAAGGGTTGCTATCAGCCCAGGCAAAACAGCCGTTGTGCCATATGCGTGCGTACCGCCCTGCTGCAAACCCGTAGTTGCTGGCAAAGATCTTGTTTTCTAACCCGCCTGGGATGGTGCTGTAGTAGGAGTAGCCGTCGACTCTATTGCTCCATCCGCCACCGACAGTGCAATACTCCCCAACGATGCGATTGTCTCTACCGCCGCTAATGGTTGTGCCCTTCTCAAACGAGATGTTTTGCTGCCCACCCCCAATGGTTGAGAACGGACCATATGAGATGTTGTTCAAGCTTCCCCCGCCAATGAAGCCGTCGTAAGAGTTTGATATGCTGTTTATGTATCCTCCAACAATCGTGTTGTACCTGTCTGAGGGATTATAGGAACGTATGGTGTGATTGTAACCTCCACCAATAAAACAGTACTCACCGTACTCATTAATCAGGTTATCCTGACCACCGCAAATAACACTGGAATCGTCGATCACCCGGTTATTACGGCCACCACCAATAAATGAATAGAGGCGGGAGATGTAGTTCAACCTACCGCCGGCAATGACGCCGTAGTCATTGTCGACTATGTTGGAGCGGCCGCTCCCGATGAAAGAGTAGGGTGAGCTGTTTTGCGCGCCAATGATATTGTTTAGGCCTCCGGCAATGGCGGAATAGTCGCTATAAGTACTCTCGATTCTGTTGGTCAGGCCACCGCCAATGAAACAGTAATCGGCCCCTTCGTCGATGCTATGGGCCTCTCCCCCCATGAACGATTTGGCCTCAACGGTACCACCAAATGATGCCAGCGAGGCGTTTGCACCAAACCGTGCGCCCGGCGATAGACTCGAACGGACTTTGAATGTGATATAGCCGTCCTCGTCAGTAACATGGATCGGGTAGTTTTCTGATCCATCATTGTCGCCGCCTGTAATAGAGAAGTTTGTGCCAATATTCCCACCAAGGCTAGACGGGCCAAGACGGAGTTGAACGGTGCTACTGGTGGCGTAAAGGTGCGATCCGTCGGCAATCCATGGCGTTTCCGTAAGGTACCCGGCCTCCCCGTGATTGCCCCATCCCCAGGCCCCATCCCAATTTGATGTGTCTGTTGATGTGATACCTGACGCAGGAGAAGCGGAGTAAACGGGGTCGGCTTCTGCAATTCCTGTTGAAGGAATGCCCGTCAATCCAGCTCCGCTACCAACGAACAAACCATTTGTAATGATGTTGCCCGCGAGATCAAGGGTGCCCGACATCGGCACGGAGCCATCGGCCTTGATGTTACCCGTGCTGTCACCAATATACGCCCAGAAAGGCGTAGCATTAGTGCTGGTGTTGTAATAAAATCCCTGCGTACCATCCGTTTGATACACGATCAACCCGTGCGCCGGCCCCCCGCGCAAGTCGCCACTGTCATCCAGCAAACCGCCCGCCAAAGATGCATTAGTGTTGGTACGTTGACTTTGGGTTATACGCGGAATCAACAACCCTTTGCCCGCGCCCGTTGCCGGCGATTGAATATCAAGCATAGCATTGGTATTGGGCAATGACCCACTGTCACTGATTGAAGTACCCACCATTTGGGCATTCACCGCACCTGCAAACAACCCTACAACCATGCATACTACAACGCAGTCGTGAAACCTCATGATCTCAAATCCTTCCTTCTGCAAAAGAGATACGACTATTCTTCGCACTACATCCACAATAGTTTAAAATTTTTAACAAAAATTTTCTCGGCGGGCAAATATAATTGGTGCCTATCCAAAAAGGGGCTACGCCCCGAAAGGGCACTATATAACTAGAGGTCATCCGAAAAGGTCGGAGGCACCAGAATCTCCAAATTTCCTAATCTTTGTCGCGAGCTTTGTCGCAAGCTTTGTCAATTCTTCTCTCAAACCTGTTCCCCTTTTCGACAAAGCTCAGGACAAAGCTCGCGACAAAGGGACAAGGGGGACCTTGTTTCCGGTCTG
>Ga0307929_1002592_pt1 | contig 11424 bp, 17 predicted proteins | sample AceLakmetage1330_FD_203160 | JGI IMG/M metagenome (GOLD analysis project Ga0307929, IMG submission 203160) | Saline water microbial communities from Ace Lake, Antarctica - #1330 | ecosystem: Environmental > Aquatic > Non-marine Saline and Alkaline > Saline | place: Antarctica: Ace Lake...
TTAAGATTGCTCTTTTTGTGTAGTTTTGAAAAATGTTTTCTTTTATAAAATATTCAAAAATTTCTGTTTCTTTAATTTTCTTATAAGTGGTTCAGAAGCTCTGTGTGTTTATTAGGTTCTTAATTATAGAATTTTGGATTTTAGAAAACCGAAACTTTTATAAAAAATTGTATTAAATAGAAGTATTATCTAAGGTAGTTCCTATGGTTAAGGAAAAAATTGATTTAGAAGTTGGGAAATTGTTGGAAACAAATTATAAGTTGATGGTTTCGATTTCTTCTTCTGAAAAAGTTTTTGTTGGTGCTAAATCTTTCTATTCTAGTAATCGGTTCAGTATTTTGTTGAATAAATTAAAGAAAGTAAAACTAAAAACTTTCTTAAATGAGGATATTATTAAAGTAAAAATTATTCTTTTAAGTAAGGTAACAAAGACTTCTAAGACATTTTATCTTAATGCAAATAAGGATTCTAATCCTAATGATATTATTCAAGAAGCTAAGGATGAGGTTCTTAAAATTGAGGGTTGTGTTGATGTTAATTCTGGTAATAAGTATAGGGTTGTGATTGATAATTGTCAATCTTATTGTAAGGATTCTAAGTCTGTTTCATTTGTTTCTGAGTATAATCTTGATGTTGTTATTGGTAGGTTGAAGGTTTTGATGAATGAGATTGTTGATGCAGAGAAGGAGATTGAGATTGTGTTTTCTTATGAAAAGGTTCTTAATTCTACTCACAGGATTACTTTGCAGAAGAGTGGTAGTTTGGAAGATTATAAGAAGTATGTGTCTAAGACTTTCAGTATTAAGTTGCCTAATTATTCAAGCACAGAAGTTGTTAATTTGGTTCGGAGGAATTTAAGGTGAAAAAATATAATTGGATGGGAATGTTTGTTGCGTTCATCTCAACTTTATTAACAATTTTGATTTCAAGGTTGGATGCTTTTAGGAGTTCTGCTTATAATCCTTTGATGATTGGTTTGTTGTTATTTGCGTTTTCAATGGTTGGTTTTGGGGTTTCAAGTTTGTTTTATGATGTTTTTAAGAAGAAGAAGAAGAAGGGTCTTGGTTCTACTTTAAGAAAAGATAATGGGGGAAATGATGGTTTCATTATGCAAGATTAGTTTAGTAATGATTGTTTTATTGTTGTTTCCTTTAGTTTTTGCTTCATCTCCTGAATATTCTGTTTCTCATTTGTTGGATGATGAGGTTGTTAATGGGGTGGTTGATTTGGGTGATTTGTTGTTTATTGGTGAGCAATACACGAGTGAGTTGTTTGTTCTTTCTGATATTGAAGCTTTAACTCTTCAGCAGTTTGATACTTTGAGGTGGGTTGGTAATGGTTCTGTTAAGATTGTTAGTCCGACTTTTCAAGATACTATTCTTGTTTTTGGTTCTGAGTATTATTTTTCTAGTTTTGGTGGTTATACTATTGAGTCTATGATTAATTCTTCTGTTTTTGATTTTATTGTTTGTGTTGGTGCTGATTTGAATGTTATTAATGTTTCTGCTGGGGTTGTTCCTATTGGTTTTGATTTGAGTTTTTCTGATGATAGTTTTATTTTGGATGAGGAGGAGACTATTGCAGTAACTTTGGTTGTTGATGATGATGTTGTGCCTGATGAGTATGATATTATTTACAAAATTAATAATGTGTCTTTCACTAAAAGTGTTGAAGTGATTGAAAATATTAATTGGTCTATGAATATTGATGATTTGGATAGTGTTGTTGAGATTAAGTCTGGTCAGGGAATGTATTTGGGTAGGATTGATTTGGAGAATGTTGGTAATACTGATGTTGAAATTTCTATTTCTAAGACTGGTAATAGCACTCATTTGGTTGGGATTCCTCAACCTCAAACTATGTATCGTAAGAACTCTTTGTCTATTGATATTCAAGCTCAAGTTCCTAGTGTTCAAAGTTCTGGTGAGTATGTTATTGATTTAGAGGTTAGTGGTGGTGGTAAGTCTGAGAATGTTTCTATTATTATTAATGTGGTGGATGTGATTCTTCCTGTTATTGAGTCTATTAATTTTTCTACTGATAAGGTTTTTATGGATAATGCTATTGTTGTTGTTGCTACTGATAATACTGATGTTATTGGATTGACTATGGGGTATGATGGTCAAGTAATTGAGTTGGATAAGGATGGGAATGTTTTTACTACAAATGTTCAGTTTAATAAATTGAGTAGGTATGTTTTTGATTTTTGTGCTTTGGATGAGGATGATAATGAGGTTTGTCAAGTTGTGAATAAGACTTTTGAAAAGCAACCTGTTATTTCTGATGTTGTGAGTGTTGTGAGTTTACCTGCGATGAAGGTTGGTAAGTATGCTAGTTTTGATGTTTTTAATATTACTACTGCTATTGGTGAGGGGGTAACTATTAAGCTTGTGTCTTTGGATTTGCCTACAACAAATAATGCTACTGAGCCGATTATTCGTTTTGTTGATGAAAGTGGTTCTGTTAAGGCGTTTACTAAATATGAGGAAGAGATTAAGTTGTTTGGAACTGGTGTTATAACTTTGGAGGTAAGGGCTGATTTTGTTAGTGATTTCACTGGAGTGTTGAGGATTGTTATGCCTGAGCAGTATGAGTCTGTGCAGGATATTACTTTTACTGCTAGTTTTAAGGATTATGATGTTCCTCAAGATTTTAGCACTCAATGGGTTGGGGGTAGAGATTTATCTTGTCGTGTTGTTGATACAGGTGATTTATTGACTTCAAAGTATATTTGTGAGTTAGAGTTTCCTATTGATACTAATCCTGATGATATTTCTGTTCCTACTACTGTTTCTGAAAGAAATGGTTTCAAGAATGAAGCTGATGTTGTTAGAGCTGAGTTGAAAAAGTCTAGGGCAAGTTCTGCTTGGGTGATTTCTATTTTGATTGTGATTGTGATTGTTATATTGCTTTGGGGTTTGTTTATGGTGTTTTGGCAACCTTGTATTCGTTTGAAAACTGGTAAGACTAAAAATTATAATGAGGTAAAATAAAATGGCTAAAAATGTTAAAGAGTTGGTAGTTTTTTTGGATGTTGGTTTGGTTTGTGTTCTTAGTAGGTTTATTGAGAGGGCTACTGAGAAGAATTATAGGTATATGGAGTATTATCCTTTGAATAGTATTCCTCCGAAGAAGGTTATTTATCCTGTTGCGATACATAAGGACCATATTCATCATTTGATGCCTACTAAAGATGCTAAGGGTGTTGAGAGTAGGATTACTTATATTTATAATGGGGAATCTGGCAGTCTTGTTAAGGATATTATTGGTGGGGAGAGTGTTGAGAAGATTAAAGAGTTAAGGGATAAGATTACTCAGTTGCAGGTGCAGGTTGCTACTTCTAAGCAAGAAGCTCAAACTGCGAGAAGTGGTGTTAAGAAGACTATTGCTGAGATGAAAACTATTTCAAATCAGGGAAATAGACCTCCTAATAGTTTTGGTAGGGATGGTTTTGGTAGGTCTAGTTTGCCTGATGATTCTGGTGATGATGAGTATGGTGAGTTTAATATGTATTGAGGAGGAAAAGATGGAATTTGAAACTTATAAAAAAGAAGAACCTGTAACAACAAATGTGAGTGAGATTGAGAAAGTAATAAAGGATATGAAAGAATCTGCTGTTGGTATTGAGAATTATAGATTGTTTGTTAATAAGGTTAAGAACTCTGATAAAATTATTATGTCTTCTATTCAGCATATTGGTAGTGAGTATAAAAGATATGAACAAAAGTATATTAAAGAAAAGGGTTCTGAGTCTTATAAGCAGATGGAGATAGAGGGTTATATTAAATTAGAAACTTTTGAGATTACTAGAATGATGAATCAGCTTATGAGGGAAGCTTTTAATTGGAAGAGTATTCAACAGGATTTGTATAGTATTGTTTTTGATAAGATTTGTGTTGTTTTGGAGGATGTTAATGCTTTAGAGATTAAGAGAGATGCTTTGAGGGAAATGAAAGAGATGGAAGTGAGAAGACAAGCTATGTTTATTGAGATTATGAGTAATATGACTAATATGTTTCAAGAATCTGTTATCACAAAGTTGCAGGTGTATGATGAGAAATTTATGAATTTGGTTGTTATGCTTGATAGGGATAATAGAAAGGATAGGGGGGAGTTGGTTAAGGTTTTGAAGGTTATTGTTACTGATACTAATCTTCCTGAAGAGAAAAAGGGTGCTTTGATTGGTTCAAGTCTTGTTGATAAGGATGAGATTGAGTCTTTAAGGAAGAGGTTGGCGACTATTGAGAGTAAAGAAGTAAGAAAGAAAGTTATTGTTCCTGAGGTAGTTGTTGAAGAGGATGTTGCAGTTAAGCAAGATGTTAAGATTGAGGAGAAAGCGAACAAGAATGATGATATAGATGATGAGTTTGCAAGTTTTCCTTCTGATGAGGATTAGGTGATGAGTTTGCTGTTTGATTTGGGTTTTGATGAAGCCATTGAGTTTTTGAAGAAGATTCATACAAAGTTGTCAGATGAAAAAGTTTTGAACAAGAATGAAAAACAGCAGTGGGAAGTTTTGACAGGTTTTGATAACTCTTGGATTGATGCAGGAGTTGTTGAGATTTACATTAAGGGAATGCAAAAAGCTAAAGAGATTTTAGATAAACAAAGAATTAGGAAGAATACTCAATAGAACTAGGAACAGCATCACGCCATCACTTAAAAGAGTTTCAAAGCTTGATGATATTACTAGAAGAAAAAGGTCAGGAATAGAATACGAATATAAATATGTAGGAAGTAATAGGGATTGACGAATTTCCATTGACTCTTTGATTGTTGGTGGGCGATAATATTAACAAAAAGTAAAGTAAAATGGTAAAAGAAACTTGTAATAACTGTATTCATAGAGACGTTTGTAGTATTTATGCTAATGCTAAGAAATTTATTAAAATGTCTGTATCTAGTCATTTTAAACCTAGTCAAATGGCTGAAGTTTGTGGACAATGGATTAATGCTAAAAAGTAAAGTAAAATGGAAAAAATTACGAGAAGAAAATGGTTACAATAAAAACTGAAATAGAAATAGTGAATCAATATAATGAACTTAGATGTGAATGTAATGCTCAATTAAAAAGAGATTTTTCTGCTTTTTTGAAGAAAGTTAAGAAAAGAGGTTTTAGGAAATGGGCTAATGTTGAAGAACAACAGAAAGAATTAAGTGATATTATTAAATATATTCAACAGAAAACTCCAAATGGAAATATTGAAAAAGAAGTTTTCAAAGAACAAATACACTTATTATGTTATCTTGAAAAGGTTTTGTTTGGTGATATTAAAAAAGGAGGTAAAAGAAGATGATTTACATAATTTATAGTAGGGTTGTTAGAGGGGTGAATGGAGAATTATATACTGTTCAGCATCGGATGGTTTCTAAGTTTCCTAATGATTTCGAGTTTGACTTTGATATTTTTAAACCTAAGAATTGGCTTAACTTTTTGAAAACTTATAAGTATTCTGGTGGGAAGAATTTGCCTAGATTTAGTAAGGTTGGAGACCCTATTACTTATTATGTTTATATGATTGGTATGGAAAAACATATTAGGGAGTATCTTGGAAAGAGTAGTAGGTCTGATGGTGCTTATCATATTTTGTTTCCTGGTGTGGATAAGGAGAAATCTAAACTTATTAGGGGAAATAAGTCTTTGGAGATTGCAAGGTTTGGGAGGATTGACTAATATGTTAAGTGTTTGTTTAGCTTCTTTTTATTTGTCTTTCTTGTTAGTTATAGGTATGAAAGATTTGCTTATCTTTGCAGGACTAAAGTATAGTGATGGGAATGTAACTGATATTTTGAAGTTGATGTTAGTTTTTGATTTGATTATTTTGTTTAGTTTGCCTTTGATGATTATGCTGACTGGGGGAAGTTGTTAAAATGCGTAGTTGGGTTTGGTGGAGTTCTGTTGTTGTTTTTGTAATCTTAGTAATAGTTAGTATTGTTGGTAAGTTTTTTAATGGTTGGGCTTTTTTTTCGTTAATTTTTTATATTTCTCTTTATGGGGGAGGGTATGCTTTTATTCGTATGGGTATGAAAGCTAGACAAGAAGAGAGAGAGCAAGAGTTTACAAGAAAGCAGAAGTTTGAGTATTGTTGGGAGAGAGCAAATCAGATTCTTAAAAAAATGCCTGGTGGTCAAGGTCTTGAGTGGGCAGGTGGTGTCAGTAGAAGGTCAGGTTTTAAGACTTTTTATGATGGTGTGCAGAATAAACCTTTTAGAAGTTTTATGGCTTATTTGGAAAATACTCAGCAACTTGTTTTGTTAATTTTTGATATTGATGGTGATGATATTGCTGATTTTATTACTGACCCTTTGCCTGAGCATCATCAGAATCCTTTTGTTAATTTTAAACCTTTTAGTAGAACAGGTGATTCTACAGATAGGGGTTATGATGGTAGATATGGTAATAAAAATTCGAGGTATGGTCAGAGTAGAAGTAGGTATCCTTCAAGGAGAAATAGTGGGATTAGTATTCAAGTTGGTGGGGAGAATGAGGGAGATTTTGATGCAAGACTTAAACCTGATAAATCTACTGTTGATGGTGCTGTTGATAAATTGAGGGGTAGGTAGTTATGTCTGATGATAATCTTGAACCTTTGAAGACTTTTAAAGTTCCTTATTTTAAGGATAATCTTTTCAAGCCAGAGGTTGTGAAACCTGTTGTTGTTTATAATAAGAATAATTTGCAGATTGGTAAAAGGTTGGATGGTTCTGTTTATACTTTGGATATTAGAGAAGCTTGTAGAATATTGTTACTTGGGGCTACTAGAAGTGGTAAAAGTTACACTTTGAGGTCTATTTCGGATAGGTTACACATTATCAAAAAAGATATTATATTTTTGAATGATTGCAAAGATGAGTTTAAGTCAGGAACTTCTCCTTCTCAGTCTAAGTTTCATAGTGGTTTGTTGCCTGGAGAAAAACCTCGTGGATTAAAAGTAGTTACTTTGAGACCTACTTTTTTTAAGACGAGGTTTGGTGTTTTGCCTGATAAGAATTTTTGGTATAGTATTGATATGAAAAGTCTTTCTAAAACTGATTTTTTGACTTTGTTTAAAGTTGAAGAAATGAGTTCTGCTCAAAAGACTGCGATGGATATTATTTATGAAGAGTTGAGAAAGAATTTGAAGAATAGTGATGATGATGAGTTTTTTTCTCTTGAGGTTATTGATAGGATTATTGAGGATATTGAGGAGCTTAGTGTTAAGCAGAAGGATTCTTTGAAGTTTAAGTTTAGACCTTTGTTTAGTTCGCATTTTTTTGAGAAGGAACATCAGAGGAGTATTGTTTCTTTAATTAGGAAGGGTTATATTCCTTCTATTAATATGGAGGGTTATGATTCTTTTGGTAAGGGTGGTGCTTTTGCTTTTCCTGAAGTTACTTTGAATATTATTCTTAGGGAGATTATTGATGCGAGGATTGAGGGGGTTTTGAGACCTTTGTGGATTTTTTTGGATGAGAGTGTTAGGTTTATTGGTAATCGTAAGCGTAATTCTTTTAAGGATAGTATTCAGGAGTCTGTTGGTTTGCATACTGCTAAGAATGTTAATTATGTTTTTGCAAGTCAGACTATTAATGATTTTCCTGAAGATATTTTGAAGCAATGTAAGTATATTTTTATTCCTGCAACTGCTGATGTTCCTACTATTAAGGATGTTTTGATTAATACTGGTATTGGCATTCTTTATACTCAGAGTGCTTTGAATAAAGCTATGAAGTTGAAGAGGATGTTGCAGAGGGTTGAGTATTCTTGGATTGTTTTGAATCGTATGGATAATACTTGTGAGTTGATTACTCCTCTCGCCACACTTTCTAGACATATGGAGACAAGTAAGTAGTTCTAGTATTGAGTAACAAGGTTTAAATAGTTTAAGTATATAAGGTATTGTTATGGTAAGTTTTAAATTATGGAAAGGTGTAGCATTGACTTTGTTGGTTGCTCTTGGGGGTTGGGCTTTGTTTGCACTCATAAAGTCTTCAATAGAATTTTTGTTGTTTAAGTGGTTTAGTATTACTTCGGAGTTTATGATTTATGGGATAATTATTGTGCTTGTGGTTGTTGTATTGGCATTTTTTGGATTTACTTCAAATAAAATAGTTAAAAGATTATCAGGGAGTTAAATATGAAGTATAAGGCAGAAGTTATGTATAAATCGAAAGTGGTGGCTGAGTATGTTTTTACTAAGTTGTCTCATCCTAATCAGGTTGTTAGAAATGTGATTATGAGGGTTAAGAATAGGTTTTCCTATTTTATAGTGTATGTTGTTAATGATGCAGGTGAAGTGTGGCGTTTTTCTGTTATGAAGCATAAGGATGGTAAGTTTTATGTTAGAAAGATGGTTAGGGAGAATAAGATTTTTACTAAGGATGATATTGATATGATTTTTACTGGTAATCAGAGAATTTGTGGGGATAATCAAGTTGAATAAGATTCCTATTTGGAAAAGAAGTTTCAGAAAAGATATTGAGAATAAAGTTATTTTAATGAATAAGGAGTATGCTTTTTTTCAAGAAACTAATAATGTTGGTTATTTGCAACAAGCAGGAAATAAATTATTTAGTATTGTTGAAAATTATTTACAATTAAAATATTCTCATCGTATTAATAGTTATAATGAACTTAAAATTTTAGTTAAAAATAATAAGAATGATAGGTTATTGTTAATAATGGCTGTGCAACTTCATTACTTTTTTTATAATGGGGAGGTTCAGATGCCTAGAGATGAAGCTGAGTTAATCTTTAAGGAAGTTAATAAAAGAATGATGGCGAGGTTAAAGTGAATAAAATAATGACTTTTTTAGGATATGTTGGTATTGTTTTAGGAGTATTAGGAATAGTATTATTATCCTTAAAGTTTATGGGAGTTATATAGGTGGAATTAACTGTTAAGTATTTATTGAATGTAATTGCTTTCATATTTACAATTATGATTGTAAGTTATGGGTTGTTTAAGGGTTTCAATTTCATAGAGTTATTGATTAATATAATTTATTTTATTGTATTGATTTTATCACAACTATCAACTTTAATTGAGGAATGATGGCGAGGTTAAAAGATTAAGATGGAAGCTAAGTATCAAAACGCATTAATATTTTTAGTCGTATTACTTCTTGGTGGTTCTGTTTTCTTATTTACTACTGGAATGTTTTCTATTGTTGATGGGGAGAATAGTATTGCTTCTTGTGATGTTCCTATTGGTGGTGGTTCTTGTAGTCTTTTGTTGGAGTTGCCTGAAGATACTGCTTTGTCTTCTGGTTATTCTTTTGATATTAATGTTCAGAGTGTTGCTGATTCTGAGTTTAGTGATGAGTTAGAGTTATATCCTTTTGTTTCTGGTGGTCCTTATTATGAGGAATGTAGTAGTAATTATTTTTGTAATGAGAATACTTATATTGATTTGTATAAATTTCCTTCTTCTAATTATGTTAATCCTTATCAAATAAAGCTTAGAACAACTGCTAGTGCTAATGGTAGAGTTACAAATGATGATGGTAGGTTGTATATGTATTTGTATGGTGGTTATGTTAGTGTTTCTTATCCTTATTCTGATGTTTATGTTTGTGAGTTTCAAGATTATGACCTTTGTTTAGCAAGAAATTTTATTGCAAGGGAATATGTTTTTGATGGTAGACCTATTTTTTCTACTGGTTATATTTCTAGTGTTGGATATGATGATTTGTATGCAAGGGGGTCTTTAGGTAGTGTGAGTGAGAGTTTGGTTGCTGAAGGAGTTGTTGCAGGTTCTAATTTGCCTGATGAAAATATTGTTTTTTATGTTGAAAGAAAAATAAAAGAAAAATATTCTACTGCTTATACTAAAACTTTTGGGAATCCTACAATGTATAGTTCTTATAAGCAGGAACATTTTATTACTAATTTAGATTTGTTGATTGGTGGTGATTCTGCTGTTAAGTATCCTGGTGTTTCTGAGGGAAGAATTTATTTGCCTGATATTTCTAAAGAAATTAATGATTATTGTGGTCGAACTGGGGTTTCTCCTAGAGGGGATGAGTGTTTGATTAAGTTAGAGTTTGAAAGTAATGATGGGGGTAAGATTTCTATTGTTTCTGAGCTTGGTGAATTAAATCCTATTGGTGGAGATTTTAGTTTTGGTTCTATTACTGGTTTGGTGTCTTTTGATTTTAGTGAAGAACCTGTTCAAGCAGGTGTTACTTCACTTATTATTTTATTGATTCTTGTGGCATTATTGTTAGTGGTTGCTAAGGTGATGAAAAAATGAGTCCTAAAAATGTTTTAATTTATGGTGTAGTGTTAATTATTGTTGTGTTGGGGGTTTTATTCTCTGCAGGTGTTTTGTCTGTTATTGGTGAGTTTAAAGGTGTAACTTCTTGTGAAATTAATTCTTCTTATGGTGGTTCTTGTGATATGGAATTGGTTTTGCCTAATTATAGGGAAGTTGTTTCTTATGATATGGATTTATCTTTTGATTCTTTGCCTGGTGAGTATTTGGAGAGGACTAAGCTTAATTCTTTTGCTTCTGCAAGTGGAGTTACTGAGGGGGATAAAGATGAACCTACTAATGAAGAGGATTTAGATACTCATTATGTTTATTTTTATAGGATTCCTGCAAGTTGGGAGGATGTTTATTCTTTGAAGTTGGAAGCAGAGAGTTCTGGAAGTATTTCTAAGTCTAATGATAGGGCTGATGGTAGTATTGATGTTAGTGCAGGTTATATTAGTGTTCCTTATACGAGTTCGTCTATTAGTAAATGCACTTCAGAAAGTTCTTGTAAGGGAACTAATTATTTAATTGAGTATTATGATGATGAATCATCAAGTAGACCAGATGAAAAAAGGTTTAGGATTAATTGGGATGAAAGAGTTCCGATTAGACTTTTATCAGAGGATTTGTATGCTGATAATTCTTATGAGCAATATAGTGGTGCTTTGATTTATTCTGGTTTTATTCCTGTTGGAGTATTAAATAGTGTTGAAATTGTTGATTTGGAAAAAGAGTTGGTTTTATTTTCGCATATTGAAGTTGAGGAAGAATGGAAGGGTTATGTTGATTGGAGTGTTGTTACTCCTCCTGTTTTGTATGTGAGTTATGCTAAGGAGTATAGTCCTTCTAATTTGCAAATTAAGGTTGGTGATATTATTCTTCAGTCTATTGTTGGTGAAAGTGTTGATATGACTACTATTGATATGGCTGTTGCTATTAATGATTATTGTGATAGGACTTCTTTTGATAAGTCTGTTGATGAGTGTAGTGTTCCTATTACTTTTGTTAGTTCTTCTGGTGGAATAATTAATGCTGTTGCAGAGGATGCTACTTTGATTGCTCTTGGCGAGGATGGTAATCCTGTTGGTAATTTGCTTACTGGTGGTGTTACTTTTGGTGAAGACGCAATTGATTTTTTTGGTAACTCTTTTGATTTTAGTGGTAGTCCTGTTCAAGCTTGGGTTAC
>Ga0307929_1002594_pt1 | contig 11416 bp, 9 predicted proteins | sample AceLakmetage1330_FD_203160 | JGI IMG/M metagenome (GOLD analysis project Ga0307929, IMG submission 203160) | Saline water microbial communities from Ace Lake, Antarctica - #1330 | ecosystem: Environmental > Aquatic > Non-marine Saline and Alkaline > Saline | place: Antarctica: Ace Lake...
GGAACCGTAGACGGCTCAATTGACCGGTTCCTATTACCCATCGGGGGGGGGCTCTGCTGAGGCTACTTGGACACTTCATTTTCATATAACGGGCATGTCCTGCCGGACACAACGAATATTGAAAATGCTATCATGCCCCCCCCCGACGGGTAATGGGCCCGGCCCGGAACCGTAGACGGCCCAATTGGCCGGTTCCTATTACCCATCGGGGGGGGGGGGCTCTGCTGAGGCTAATGGGACACTTCATTTTCATATAAACACACATGGCAGTAACCACCTGCCACAACGAAAAATGAAACTCTCATAATTCCAGTCGTTTGGACGGAGTTTTATATAAAAACATACATGGCCGTAACCACCAGCCACAACGAAAAATCAAACTCTAATAATTGCAGTTTTTTAGACGGAGTTTCATATAAAAAAGGCAGACTCACAAAAAAAGCGGCTTTTCTGAAAAGAAAAGCCGCTTTAATATGCAATAATCTATCTGATATAACTAACAGATGGTTAACAAGTCTATGAACTTGGGGTGAGCGTGTTCTTCCCCCCGGTGCATGGAATTCTTATCTCCTATTCCTGGGAATTTAGTTTGCTCAGCGAAGTCCATTTGGTATTGGGTATACTGGTGATATTTTCAAGATCTGTGTTGGGAATTATGCCAATGTTGGGGGAGGCAATGTACACCACCTGGCTTTTCTTCCCGGGGGAGGTCTTTGCCTGTCCGCCATCCTGCACTGCGATCAGTCTGCCAATGAATTCTTTTGCCTTATCGCTCAACGCATCTTCATTCTGGGGCTGATATATGGCTTCATAAAACATATTGCATCATCCTTTCACCAAATGGTCCTAATAGAGTCACTTTGAGATCCCACCACATGGAGGGACGGTACACTGTCAGCTATCTCCGGTCAAATTACGGATAACTATTTAAAATTATTAATATTTGTGTTTAATTTTTGCGAAATCGCTTTGGTAAATATCAAATAATATCAAGAAGTTAAATGACGAACGGAAATTACTGATACGCCGTTATAGTACCTGTAATGGACAAATGTGTCAATAGAGAATGCATGGACAAAGGCAGATCAAGCAACATCTTCCCGGCAATGGGGGCATAGCTGATCTGCCCGGTAGGAACTGCGAACAAAGGGGCCGCTGGCAACGGTTTTAAATCCCTTGGATCGGGCAAATATCTCAAGTTCTTTAAAGGCTTCAGGGGGATAGTACGCTGCCACGGGCAGGTGCTCTTTGGATGGTTGAAGATACTGCCCAATGGTGAGAATGTCGCATCCATGATCCTTTAGATCACAGATGGTCTGTTCCAGGGCCTCCCGGGTTTCTCCCAGCCCCACCATGAGGCCTGATTTTATGGGGATGCCGTGGTTTCTCCCGTATCGGCTGCTTGCTGTAGTTGTAGTGTTCTGGGCCATCTCAGTGGTGTTGCCGGGTCTGCCACAGGTGTTTCCAGGTGAGGTCATGGTGCTGGAATGGTTCAACAGGTCCTCTTTGGTGTTGATATCCTTTGGTTGGCTTGTCATGGGGCGGTACAGGGATGCCCGTTGTAACAGGGTCAGGGAACGTTGATATTGGGCCTGGGGCCGGGCCTTTTCATAGAGCGCCGGTACGGTTTCAATATTATGGTTTAGCACATGCGGGCGGGCATCCATCACCGTATGCAGGGCCGCTTCATTTCCCTGGAAATCAGGAATAAGCACCTCCACCCGGGTGCCCTGGGGTAGCAGGGTTTTTATTTCGCGGATGGTGGCGGCAAAATGGCTGGCACCTCCGTCGGGTAAATCATCCCGGGTCACCGAGGTTACCACCACATAGGACAGCCCCAGATCCAGGGTGGCCTGGGCCACCCGTTTGGGCTCTTGGGGGTCCGGCGGTGGCGGGGAGCCGGGTGTGACGTTGCAGAATCGGCAGTTTCGGGTGCACTCGGACCCCAGTATCATGAAGGTGGCGGTTTTTTTGGAAAAACATTCCCACATGTTGGGGCATTTGGCCTCTTGGCACACGGTGGAGAGATGGGAGCCTGCCAACAGACGTCTTACCTTTTCATATTCCGGACCATTGGGCAGGGGACGTCTGAGCCACGCGGGTTTCCTTGCCTTGGATAAGGGTGCTGCTTCCATAAATACTTCTCCTATATTGGGGGGGGCAGGCTTGGCTTATGGGTGTTATTATTCAAATAACATGCATGGCAGTAACCACCTGCCACAACAAATAATGAAAAAGTATAGTGCGCAAACCCAGCACCCAGCACCCAGAACCCAGACCTGCTTTTTCATATAACTGCGATGGGCAGACCATATTGGGGATTTGGCCTGCCCACAACGAAAAATGAAAGTCTTTTAATTTCAGTATGTTGGTGAGACTTTCTTATAAACGGGCATGTCCTGTCGGACACAACGAATATTGAAAATGATATCATGCCGCCCCCCCCGACGGGCAATGGGCCCGGCCCGGAACCGTAGACGGCTCAATTGGCCGGTTCCTATTGCCCATCGGGGGGGGCTCTGCTGAGGTTACTTGGACACTTCATTTTCATATAAACGGGCATGTCCTGCCGGACACAACGAATATTGAAAATGGTATTATGCCGCCCCCCCCCGACGGGCAATGGGCCCGGCCCGGAACCGTAGACGGTTCAATTGGCCAGTTCCTATTACCCATCGGGGGGGAGCTCTGCTGTCGGCATACCCCCATAAAGGGGTTCCATTAAATTGATCAAATGGCGTTGGTGAAATGGTGGATAAAGTTGTTTTTTACTGTGGGCATGGAGACAGTGGCTTCCGGGGATTTTTGGTGTAATTCATTCTCCAGGGAGGTCATGGAAACCCCAGCCAGGCCGCAGGGATTCATCCAGGTAAAAGGGGTAAGATCCAGATTTACATTCAGGGCCAGGCCGTGGAAGGAGATACCCCGGGTGATGGAAAGCCCGATGGAACCCAGTTTTCTGTTTTTCACCCAGATACCATGGTTTGCTGCGCTGCGCTGGGCCGTCACCCCGGCATCCCCGGCCATCTTAATCATGATCTCTTCCAAAAGATGGACAAAGTCTGCCACCCCCATCCTGGCCCGGTCAAGATCCATGATGGGGTACACCACCAATTGCCCGGGGCCGTGGAAGGTGATATTCCCCCCTCGTCCAGTCTGCACCACCGGTATCCCCTGTTCCTTAAGAAATGCCTCCGATATCACCAGATTCTCCCGTCCCCCCCGTTTTCCCAGGGTGAACACCGCCGGATGTTCCAGCATCAAAATAACATCTGTTTTCAGGGTCTGGGTTTTTTTCTGCGCCACATATTGCTGTTGCAGATCCAGGGCTTTCTGATAATCCAAAAGCCCCAGATCCATAATTTCAAAGGCCATCTCATTTTTTCCCAGTTATCTTGAGGTCCGTGTATTGGGGTCAGGCTTGGCTTATGGGTGTTGTTTCTGAAAATATCGACATCAAATTTACCGGTGGCTGACCTGACCCCATTGATTAGCCTCTCAGGACCGGTTTCCGGGCAGCGGTGACCTCATCCAGGCGGGAAACCTTGGACAGATGGGGCGCTTTCTTCAGCAGCTCCGGCGTCTCCTTTGCCTCTTTGACCACGGCCTTAAAGGCATCAATAAACTGGTCAATGGTCTCTTTGCTTTCGGTTTCCGTGGGCTCAATCATGATGGCCCCGTGCACCACCAGGGGAAAATAGATGGTGGGGGGATGAAATCCATAATCCATCATACGCTTGGCCATATCCAGGGTGGTCACGCCGGTGTCCGCCTGCTTTTTATCGGTGAACACGCACTCGTGCATGCAGGGCCGGTCATAGGGCAGATCAAGATCATCCCGAAGACTTGCCTTGATGTAGTTGGCATTGAGCACGGCAAATTTACTCACATCGGTGAGGCCCTTGGCCCCCATGGACCGGATATAGGCATAGGCCCGGACAATGATGCCAAAATGGCCATGGAAGGTGAGCATGCGGCCAATGCTGTCCGGACTTGTGTGGACCAGGCGATAGCCAGCGTCGGTTTTTTCCACCCGGGGAACCGGCAGAAAGGGTTCAAGTGCCTTGACAACGGAGATGGGGCCGGACCCGGGTCCGCCACCGCCATGGGGGGTGGAAAAGGTCTTGTGCAGGTTGAAGTGGATCACGTCAACGCCCAGGTCTCCGGGCTTGACAATGCCCATGATGGCATTCATGTTGGCCCCATCACCATACACCAGCCCACCCTTGGCGTGCACAATGTCGGCGATTTCCCGTAAGTTCTCTTCAAAGAGTCCCAGGGTGTTTGGGTTGGTGATCATGATACCGGCGGTCTCTTCATCCATGACCTCAGCCACGGCTTCCGGCGTCAAAATACCGTCGGGGCCGGACCGGATGTTCACCGATTCATACCCGCAAAGACTGGCACTGGCAGGATTGGTGCCGTGGGCCGTGTCCGGGATGATGATCTTGGAGCGCTGGTGTCCCTGTTTGGCATGGTAGGCGTGGATCACCAGCATACCGGTCAGTTCCCCGTGGGCCCCGGCCGCTGGCTGCAAGGTGGTGGCAGCCATGCCCGTGATCTCTGCCAGGTATTGCTCCAGGTTGTACAAGAGTTCCAATGCCCCTTGGGACAGTTCATCGTCAATCATGGGATGGGCCCCGGCAAACCCGGGCAGGGCCGCCTGGACCTCATTGGTTTTGGGATTGTATTTCATGGTGCAGGACCCCAAGGGATACATGCCTGAGTCCAGGCCAAAGTTCCATTGGGAAAGCCGAGTGTAGTGGCGCACCACATCAAACTCACCCAATTGGGGCAGGTCCGGGGCATCCCCCACAAACTCAGGGTCAAGCGCTGCTGCAGGTACATCCCGGTTGGGAATGGAAAAGGCGCAACGCCCCTCCCGGCTCTTTTCCCACAACAGGGCTTCCTTGAATATCAGACCGCTGGTTCCGGTAATATCAGCCATTCTTAACCTCCTTGGCCAGGTTTTCCATATCTTGCCTGGAAAAGACTTCCGTGGCGCAGAACAGGTAGTGGTTTTTTAGGGCAGGGTAGTAGCACTCCAGACTTAATCCGGCCAGAATTCCCTTTTTCTTGAGTGCCTGACGTTTCACCCCATATCCCTTGGGAGCCTTGAGGGCAAATTCGTTGAAAAAAGGTCGTTCAAAGGCGATTTCAAATCCGGCATCCACCAGCTGATCCCGCAAAAATACGGCCTTGTCATGGTTGATCTGTGCCAGTTCCCGGATGCCTCGTTTCCCCACGGTGGCCAGATACATGCCTGCTGTGAGTGCGTTGAGACCGTTGTTGGAGCAGATGTTGGAGCTTGCCTTTTCCCGACGGATGTGCTGCTCTCTGGTGGACAGAGTGAGTACAAACCCCTCTTCTCCATGGCTGTCTTTGGTGCGTCCCACCAGTCGGCCTGGCAGATCCCGCACATATTTTTTCTGGGCCGTTAAAATACCAAGCCCAGGTCCCCCAAAGGATTGGGGAATGCCAAAGCTCTGGCCTTCTCCTGCCACAATGTCGGCCCCAAAGCTTCCCGGGTTTTTCAAAAGGCCCCAGGCAAGTCCTTCGGTGAAAGAAGTGATGAAAAAGGCTTTTTTGGCATCGGCAATTTCCCTGACCTTGCCCAAATCTTCAATGCAGCCTAAAAAATTGGGGGATTGCACGGCCACGGCGGCAATGTCATCCATGGCGGCAACGGCATCAAGATCTGTGGTGCCATCTGCGGCCATGGGGATCTCCACCATTTCAAATCCAGCCGGGGCAAAGTAAGTGTTGATGATCTGGCGGTGGTGGGGGTGCACAAGGCTTGAGACGGCCACCTTGTTGAGTTTTTTCTTTTTCCGCAGGGCAATGAGCAGAGCTTCTGTCAAGGCGGTGCCACAATCATAATGGGAGGCGGTGGACACCTCCGTGCCCAACAGTTCCGTGATCATGGTCTGGAACTCATAGATGCCCTGGAGGGTCCCCTGGCTGATTTCTGGCTGATAGGGGGTGTAGGCCGTGGAAAATTCCGAACGACCGGCAAGATAGGGAATCAAAGAGGGAATGTAGTGGGGGTAGCTGCCGGCACCCAGGAAAATTTTGTTTTTGGGAAAGGCGCACATGTCCTGGGAGAGCGCTTCCATGTGGGCATTGAGTTCCCATTCGGTCAATGGCTGGGGAAGATCCATTTTTCCATGGATGTGGAATTTTTCCGGGATGGTCTCAAAAAGATCGTCCATGGTGTCATGGCCGGTCTTTTCCAGCATCTCGGCAATATCCTGTGGGGTATGGGGAAGATAACGCATGGCAATTATCCTTTCAGCATCTCAAGATATGCTGCTTTGTCCATAAGGTTGTCCATCTCAGAAGGATCAGTGGCTTTGATTTTCATGATCCAGCCCTTCGCATAGGGAGATTCATTGACCAGTTCCGGCGCATCTTCCAGCGCTTCATTGATGGCCACCACCTCGCCGGCAATGGGGCAGTAAAGTTCAGAAACCGCTTTTACGGATTCCACGGTGCCAAACTCATCTTCGGTTTCAAAGGTGTCACCCACTTCGGGCACTTCCACAAACACCACTTCACCCAACTGATCCTGGGCATAATCATTGATGCCGATGGTGATGACATCCCCTTCCATACCGGCCCATTCGTGATCCTTGGAATACTTTACATTTTCCGGCAGATTCAGCTCATTGATCTCTTTCATTTTGTTCCCCTCCGTGTGTGTGGGGGTGATCCCCGTTTAAAAAAAAATTAAAATAACTATCCAGCGTATAGTCACCACTACACAATGATAAGCACACGATATGTTGTGGCTGGAGCTATTTTTTTTGTTTTTTAGAGTTGGTTTGTAATAACCCTCGATTCGATAGCCATCATAACATACTGTAATCTAAATAAAATTTTATTTGGACTTTTTATTTGTTATTTTTTTATATCAATAAATTCAAGCTGTTATAAAAAAATGGTCGAACCGATGGTAATAAATTACCTTAATGTTAAAAAAATATTGAAAAATGGGGTCAGGCTTGGCTTATTGGTGTTATTGACCTATATCTATGAGCCCTGGCAAAAATACCCATAAGCCAAACCTGATCTCCATTCTGCCCGAGCACCTAAAATTTAAAATCACGTATCCAGAAAATCGGTGATTTTCTGCCGGGCCGTACGATGGGGCCGGACATCGGAAACCACGGTGACATTAATTTTTCGCTTTTTTTCCTGGAGCACCAGTGGGGTGCCCACCTCCAGGGGACGATCCACCCGGATAAACCCGCAGCTAATACCCCGGGCCTTGAACCCTTGGGGCAGATTGGGTGATGCAATACTTAAGATATTGCCTTCGTGGCGGCCAATGGCCATGTCTGTGGCACAGGTGAGCACGGTGCCCAATACCTCTCCCTCTTCATTCAGCACCTGGGAATCTGGACCACTTCCCACTTTTTTAAGATTTTCCCCGGCAAACAGCAGGGTGTAAAAAGTGTCTGCGGGGTCCAAAAGGGCCTTGTCACCCAGAAAGGATTTGGTAAAGGTCTTGCCATCCAATGTCAGGGGCAGGGCAAACATCCAGGGGTGATTCATGAATTTCCAGGGGCCCACATCCTGGTGGGAAAGGGGCAGCACAGCCCCTGCTCGAAGGGAATCCCGGGATCCCAGGCCGCAGGCAATGACATTAAAGGGGGCACCTGCCGTGAGAATGGATTCCCACAGGGCCACCACGGCATCGGAGTGAATGAAAATTTCAAACCCGAACTCACCGGTGTACCCTGACCGGGAGAGCAAAATGGGGGTACCATCTTTTAACTGCACCCCATGTGCCAGGGGGCTTTTTTTATCAAAATGCCCCTTAAAAGAGAAATAGGGCATCTTTTCAAAAACGGCATCGGCATTGTCCAGGAGCAGTTGCAGAACTCTGGCAGCATTTTTACCCTGGATATCCACCTTGCCAAGCTTTCCGGAAAGGTCCTGTATATCCACGCTTCCGCTGCTGGCGGTACTGCCGGTGGTCTTTGTGCTATTGGCTTTTTCTTTTTGAATGGCAGAAAGTTGGGATGTCAAATGATCGGCAATGGTGGCACCCATACCGGCATTGACACACACCATGTAATGATCTGCCTGGAAACGATAGACAATGGCATCGTCAATGACATGTCCCTGGGCATTGAGTATGGCCCCGTACATGCATCGGCCGTCGGCCAGGGATGAAAGGTCCCGGGTGTGGCAATATTGCAACAGGTTAAGGGCCTGGGGGCCGGTGACCAGCACCGATGCCATGTGGGAGGTGTCAAAAATGCCTGCGGATTGTATCACCGCCAGATGTTCTCCCTTTACACCGGTGTCATACCACAATGGCATGTCAAAGCCCCCGAAGTTGGCCATGTTGGCCCCGTGGGATCTGTGCCATTGGTTCAAGGGTGTTTTTGTTGTTGTCGTTTCCATGTGTTTCCCCTTTTTGCTCAACTTTCAGATTTATTATAAAACATAGGGAACCTTGAGATTGTAAGCCTTATATATTACAAAGGTTTCCACTGTGTTTATTCCCTGGACCTTGGAGATCTCGTTGGTGTAAAATTCCAGGAGCCCGAACCCCGGCTTGAACAATACCTGGATGATCAGGTCATATCGTCCGGTGACCACGCTGGCTGAGATCACTCCCATGAGCTTTGATATCTCTTCTCCCTTTTCCACCAGGTTGGCAGCAGAAAGCTTAATACCAATAATAACGCTTTGATGTCCAGGAAGGCAGGCCGGATCAAACAATCCGCAGATATCAAGCACCCCTTCTTCCCTGAGCTTGTTCACCCGGGTTCGCACGGTGTTCTCTGTGATGCCCAGCTTGTTTGCTATTTTTTTAAAGGACTGTCTGCCATTGCGTAGATCTTTGATAATCTCAATATTTACGTCATCAATTTTCATAATTGTTTTAATCTCTGCTTAAAATAAAGGAGAACCTCAATCAATCCAGGTCTCGGGTTGTTGTTAAAATAATTATCGTAAAATGTCAATTAAAAATTAAAAAATTTATTTAATCATCAAATTAAAATTTGTATTTTTAGGTTTTACATGTTTTAATCAATTTCAAACTCTGGGGCAGGAGATGGGAAAGAGAGCCTCTTCTTCGGTTGATTTTGCTGGAGCACCAGTGTTAAATATCACGCGTGACATTGGGGTCAGGCTTGGCTTATGCGTGTTATTCATCCCAAGCTATGTGAACCGGAAATTCGGGGTTGGTCATAACATCGGCCAAGCCTGATCCCAACCACCCTGTCAAAATAAGAAACGTATCTTCGAGTATCGAAATAAAGTTAATGAATTTGGGGAAAAAATAAATTCTATCCCATAATTTTATCAATTCTGTTAATTTTGTAAAGGAGAAAATGAGATGGCGGAAAAAATAGTGGTAATTGGTGCAGGACCCGGTGGATATGTGGCGGCGTTAAGAGCTGCCCAACTGGGGGGGGATGTCACGGTGGTGGAAAAAGAGCACCCCGGCGGTACCTGCCTCAACTGGGGATGTATTCCCTCAAAGATTATGAAAACCTCTGCGGATTTTTTCTTAAAGACCCAAGAGGCAAAGACCTATGGCATCAAAATTGATGGCACCGTGGCCGTGGATATGGCTGCCATCATGGCCCGGAAACAGCAGATTGTGGAGACCCAGCGAAAGGGTATTCTGGACTTGCTCAAAAAAAGCAATGTGCAATTTGAACAGGGCCGGGGGTTTATAAAGGAACAGGGCGTCATCTCCGTGGCCGACGACAAGTGCTGGGAAAAGGAAATTTATTATGATCGACTCATTCTTGCCGTGGGCACCGAGCCTTTGAATATGTCTGATTTCCCCTTTGATGGAGAACAAATTTTGTCCAGCAATGATCTGTTGAATCTTCAAATTCTTCCCCAGACCATGGTCATTGTGGGGGGCGGGGTCATTGGTTGCGAATTCGCCTGTATCCTCTCTGCCCTGGGGGTGGAAGTGACTGTGGTGGAGGCAATGGATCGTTTGTTGCCCTTGCCCTCGGTGGATGAGGCCTGTTCTAAAATTCTTCAGCGGGAGATGAAAAAACGGAAAATTAAATTCATCACCGACCAGGTGGTGGAAAAGGCTGAAAAGACTGGGGCTTCTCTGACCATCACCCTGGGAGTCTCTCCCTTTGTGAATGAAAAGCGAAAAGGACGTATTAAACCTGTTACCCTGACAGCGGAAAAGATGGCGGTGTGCATTGGTCGCTCTGCTTTGTCCGGGGATCTGGGGTTAGAAAACATTGGGCTTGATCTGGATGACAGGGGTTGGATAGCGGTGAACCAAGGCATGGAGACCTGTGTGGATGGGGTCTATGCCATTGGGGACATCCTGGGACCCCGCCACATTATGCTGGCCCATGTGGCCTCCCACGAAGGAATGGTGGCGGCAGTAAATGCCATGGGAGGCTCTGATGTCATGGATTACACGGCTGTGCCCGGTGCCATTTTTACCATGCCGGAGATCGGTAACGTGGGTATCACCGAGGCCCAGGCCAAAGAGCAAGGCCTTTCAGTCAACTGTTCTGCTGTGAATTTCCGCACCCTTGGCAAGGCCCAGGCCATGGGGGAGATTGCCGGGGAAGCCAGAATTGTGGCCGATGCAGACACGGGGAAAGTACTGGGGGTTCACATCATCGGGCCCCATGCCACGGATCTCATTGCCGAAGGTACCCTGGCCGTTACCAAGGGCCTCACTGTCACGGATATTGCCCACACCATCCACGCCCATCCCACCTTGGCTGAAATCATGTCCGAAGTCTCCCTGTGCGCTGCCGGTACCCCCTCCCTATCATGACCTCAAATGTGGGGTCCCGGTTTATCCAGGAGGCAGCCGGTATTTCATTGGACACTGGGTACATAGGTGCTCTGGATCATGACGCCAGCAGTGGCAGGGCTCAGAACAGAGATTTTAATGACAGGGCCAGTCAATTCCAGGATATGACTCTTGAGCGTTTCTTTAGCGTGCCCTTTTCGTGGGCAAAATGGGCACTTTAAGCTAATAAAATAGGTGTTTTTTATAAACATTCGACCCGCACCCCATCACCTATTTGGGCCTGCTCACATAGCATTCGTATGTTACGCAGCCCCAAATAGGCGAATATGGAGCACTGGCCAAACATTTACAGTATCAGCCCGAATATTTGGCATCCTTCATATTACCTCAAAAGTACTTTACAGTCTTTTGGGAAAAAGATCCTGCAAATGGGGAATGCTCTAAAAAAGTGTAAAGTAGTTTTGAAGGATGCCGAATATTTACTATTTTTTATAGATATGTCTTTTTTATATGAAAAGGTAGCCTCCAAGGTTACCTCAGCAGAGCCCCCGGGGAGGGGTAATGGAACAGACCAATTGGGCTGTCTAACAGTTCCGGGTCGTTTCCATTACCCCTCCCCGGGGGCGGCATACAGCCATTTGGCTC
>Ga0307929_1002598_pt1 | contig 11407 bp, 9 predicted proteins | sample AceLakmetage1330_FD_203160 | JGI IMG/M metagenome (GOLD analysis project Ga0307929, IMG submission 203160) | Saline water microbial communities from Ace Lake, Antarctica - #1330 | ecosystem: Environmental > Aquatic > Non-marine Saline and Alkaline > Saline | place: Antarctica: Ace Lake...
TTATGCTGAAGAGAACAATCCTGAGGGGTTCAGGGATAAGACGGCTGTTCCCAATGCCTTTGAACTGGAATACCTCATTATCCCGCCGATAACGCCTGAATATGGTGACAGCAAAGTTCTGGTCCATATCAGGATTGTAAAAGAAACGGCCTCCGGTGCCAGGGTTTATCTGTTGAATCATCCAGATGTGGACAGCACTAAACCCCTTCCCCGGGTGGAGGCCTGTGAGATGCTGCCGGATTTTGTCCTGGCCTATTCTTCCGGGGAGAATGAGATTTTAAGCCTGCCGTTTTTTAAGATGCGGTTCATCAACTTTGATGCCTATCTTTACTATCTCACGCGTCAGTCGGATTATCCGGGAACACTGGAAGGTCATATGACCTTTCTGGATGCCGAAATGAACCAGGCCATATTGATCAGCAATTTTCTGTTCCAGGATGATAAAACCCTCCAGCCGTTCAAGCAGGATGTGGGAATAGAAAGGCTCAAGCAATTCAGAATCATCATCCGCCAGCACAGGCGAGTTGAGTTTGACCGGGAAATTCTTGACGGCCTTGGGCAAACCAAAGAAAAAGATTTGTCCCGGACGACCGTGGAATTAACCGCTGCCCTGAAAAAAACAATAGAACGGGATGACGGGTCCATCCGAAAAACAGGGATTATCGACAAATTGGCACAATGCGCTACCTGCACCTTTTACGATGATGAAACCGACTCCCTGGTTCTGGATTATTGGGTGACCGAGGCAACAAAACAGGCTTTTAAAAACCATTTCTCCACCATTATTGATTTGTTTCAAAGCTTTCAGATTTTGTTGACATTGAATCTGTATTCGGTGAGTGATTCCCTTAAAAAAGACCTGTACCAGTCCGCCAGCCTTTATGTGAATGAAACCATCCCTGTCCTGCCGTCGGATGAACGGGTTATGCGGTTTAAGGATCTGGTGCTGGTGAAAAACGGGGTAAAAAATACGCTTTATGCAAAATCCCTGTCCGACGGTGAACACCAGTTCCTGCACAGCCTGGGACTTTGCCTGCTGTATAAAAATACCAACAGCCTGTTTTTGCTGGATGAGCCGGAAACCCATTTTAACCCTGACTGGCGGTCAAAATTCATCTCCCGGTTGCGCCAGTGTTTTGCCCATGCTCCCGGGAAGATTTTCAGGGAGATGCTGATTACCACCCATACCCCGTTTCTGATCTCAGACAGCAAACCTGAAAAAGTTCTGGTGTTTGAGAAAAAAGATGGGAACGTCAAGATCACGCGGCCCGATTACAATACCCTTGGGGCCTCCATCAACAAAATTACCCTGAAGACCTTTGGCAAAAAAGAAACCATTGGCGGATTTGCCCATCAAATTTTGGATGATCTGAAACGCAGGTTTAAAAACGGAGAAAACAAAAAGCAATTGCTTGAAGAGTTGAATGAAAAACTGGGGGATTCGGTTGAAAAGGTTTTGTTCACAAAGACCCTCCTTGACAGCATAAAAAAAGATGAAACCTGATGCTGTTTTCCTATGTTTATGTTCCCCATTCCATGGAAAAAATGCAGGGATATATTGATTATATCTTTTGCAGCGTGTGGTGCAGGGCATCAAAAAACATTCCTTTCTCATTTGGCCTTTTTAGTGGAAACCCGGATCTAAAAGAAATTATAACGGCGTTTCATTATTCCGATGCAAAGGGGGCGGATTTTTTTAACGGACATGTTGAAAAAATTTACACTATTTTTTCAACCCTTTCCGGCAATCAGATAGGCCGGTTAAAATCCTGGTATAAAAATAACAATGATCTTGAAAAAGCCTGCGGCAATCACACCGCCATTAGCCTTATCCGGTATGACGAATTGGCTCAATTTCATACAGACCTTTCAACAGAGCTGGCCGCATTTTTTAAAGGCCTGTATTCAAAGGATCTGTTGAACTTGGCAGTTTTACGGAAAAAAATCGGAACCATTGACGATCATTATAAAGCGTTCATGAGCCAAAACCGGGCAGGGAAATGCCCCTTTTGCGGCATACAGGATATCAAGGGTATTTATCACAGCAAACGAGACGCTTATGATCACTATTTGCCTAAAGGGATTTATCCGTTTAATTCCATCAATTTTAAGAACCTGGCACCGACATGCCATGAATGCAACAGCGCTTACAAATTGACCAGAGACCCCTTACTGAATACCACCAACGGCAGCCGGAAAGCGTTCTATCCCTATTCAACACACATCCATTGGATTGAACTGAAAATTGATTTAAACTGTGCAGACTGGACGACTATCAAACCCGAAGAAATTTGCATATCGGCAGGCCCGGATGAGATAAAAGAACAAATCAGCACCTGGAATGATGTCTATGGCATTAAAGAACGGTATAGAGCCAAATGCTGTGGAGAAAACGACGGTAAGGGTTGGATCAGAGAAGTCGTAGACGAGTCCCAGAATTATGGATTGTCACCATTTCAATATCTGGAGGGAAAACTCAGAACCGCCAAAAATGAGCCCTGGGTCGATGACAATTTTCTTAAAGCCCCTTTTTTGAAGGCATGCCGAAAGGCCGGATTCTTCGATGATCGGCCATGATGAACTCCTTCAAAGTCGATGGCGATCCCCCGGAGAATTGGCTCCGAACTTCCAGCAGGAGAGTTGCTTGAAGAAATCATTAAATCAGAATTAAGTATTATTATCCTAATGGCAACGGCCATAAGACGTTCAGTGTATCAATGATATTAGCTCAAATCTTAATTATATTTTTAAAGATATGACAGATCAAATCAAGGAGATCTAAAGTGTTGGCTTCTGGCTAAATAACCAACCTTTGCCTATTCTAAATTTACCTAACAATTTCCCTGTAAATTTTCGTTTTCTCAGATATAAAAATCAACGCTTCAAATATAATGAATGGATTTTGAATTAAATTTAAAATATCTGAGATTTTTTGAGGTTAACCAACAACCCAATAAGACACCGTTGACGATAAAAGAGCGCTTAAGATCGGGTCCAAACCGTTATCGCCATATCCTCCAAAGATCAAAAAGTTTATCCAAGATAACCGATTCGAAGCTATCAAAAAAAGACAGCCGAGCAAGAAAAAACCTAAAAATAGGCATCTTCCCCGTGGAATGCATACATAAAAAAAGGCCCGCCTGATGAAGGGATGCCCGAGAAACGGGTCAGGACCTGTAAAAAAAATTTGTTAAACGATTTGTGTCCTGAAGTTTCACCCGGCATTCTCGATTCTGCAGATCTGTTCAGCACAATTTTTTATAATGTCTGTCAATCGTGCATGGGACAGCTCGGAATAGGAATCATAGGAGATGGAGTTTATATCCCCCAGCATTTCCATTAACTGGTTCTCAAACATGAATGCGGTTTCCATCAATTCCTTATGGCTGTAGTCTTCAATCCCTTTTTCACGGTTGCCGGAAATATTAAGTGATACCACCTGTGCTGCTGTCATTTCGTGCAGTCTGTCAGGGGGTAACGCCTTCTTTATGCCCAAAGGGGTGAATCCTTGTTCCAATAAATTTTTTAAAGATAAAAATATGGGTTCAGGAAATTCATTCCAGTAAAACCATTCCCATTTTTCACACTTGTCCGGTTCTTTTATCCGAGGGGTTCCATGTTCATAATCACAGACAACAAACAAGGTCACATAGTGCTTGTCGTTTTGGTAAAAAAGGTCATTGGTAATTGTTACAAACCGGGAATTTTTAACAGACAGGCCCGTTTCTTCAAAAACTTCCCTTTGGGCGCACCCTTCAATGGATTCATTGAACTCCAGGTGCCCACCGGGAAACGCCCATGAGCCAGAACCGTGAGCGCCTTTGCGTTTTCCCAGCAATACTTTCCCCTGTTTAATGACAATGGCTGCCACCCCAACTGCCGGTCTTTTTCCCATCTATATCTCCATTTCATGCCAGACTATCATCAGGTTGCCAACCAGTCATCTGATTGCGTCCAATATTTTTTAATTTATACAACGCGGCATCGGCACCCAAAAATTTCTCAAGAGAGATAACCTCATTTTTTACACACACGGTTACCCCGATACCCATGGGCCACCGGGACAAGATCCATTAACCGGTAACGTCTAAAGCCCCCCCCCCATCGGACAATAAACACCTATAGCAAATGAAATGAGGTCACGGGCGTCAGGTTTTTTTCCGGATAAATCTGATCTGAATTGGGGGGCATGGAATTATAAACCCAGTCGATATCGATCTGGCCCATCTTTATGCCGGATATTCGTTTATACCCTGCAAATTTTCCCCGAACAAGGACAGATTCAAGGGTGGTCTTTAAACAAAATACAGTCAGGTCCATATCTGCTGTGATCTCCTGCCGGTGACGCCCCAAGGCGTTGGCATAAAAAACAATACACCTGGAATCAAGGGTCATGCACTGGACAAAGGGAATTAAACAGGGAAATCCATCTGTGGCCATAAAGGACAAAAACTTCATGGTAAAAGGGCTTGAGAATAATTTTTCCCCATAGGGCTTGAGGATGGAGGATTCCGGTCTGTTCGTTGGTCGCCGATTTTTTGTTTTCCAGGGGGTTGCACCCGCCCTTGCCATCAGGGTCATCAGAGTGGAGCGGATCATCTTAAAAAGGGGCAGCCCATTGGCAGGGGTGGTTTCAACCAGATCAAAATAATGGACCCTGTGGATGGGAAAATAGGAATTATACCGCTGCAGGGGTTTTTCCTTGTAAATCTCCAGTTCAGACCCCTGGGACTGCTGTTCCCTCCACAAAATTTTTCCCGTCCATATTTTTTTTGATTGGGCCGACAGGATAAAAAATGACACCTTTGGGTTTTTCTGCATAAAATACTTGCTGTTTCCCCGAACAAACTGCCCCAGGGTCATGGTGGTTTCATTTAAGGCCATCAAAGAATTGATAAAGGTAATATGGGGAAGACCTTCCAGGTTTTGGGTGGCAATGATGCCAATCTTTTCCAGGGGGGCTGTCTTTTCAACGTCAAAGGCATTAAATCTGGTTTTTATTTTCATCTGTTCTCCCATAATGCGGTTTGAAATTTTTGTTATGACCGGCCCTTTGCCAGAGCGGATCTTTGCCAGAGCGGATCTTTGCTATAGCGGATCTTTGCTATAGCAAACCTTAATTAGGCCGCACAGAACCACTCCAGAAAACGATACCATCCCCCACACCGGTTTTTACCGCCTCAAGGGACAAGGCTTCCATTTTTTTTCTTTCCACGAGCAAGGTGGACCCATAGGCCCACTGCCTACCCAGCCGGGTATACTTTTCTTTTCCCAGATTATTAAAGGCACACAGCTCCCACCTGGCCACCTGGCCTTCCAGGTTGTTTACAATAAACTCACCAATGGCCCCTATGGTTTCTTCCCGGTCGGTTGCACCGGGAATGATAGGGGTTCGAATCCAGAAATCGGTTTTGAAAGCCCCGAGTAATCCTGGTAATTGTTTCAAATTGTCAAGGATTCGTTCATTGGAAACCCCCGTAAATTTTTCATGGCGCCGGGCATCTATCTCCTTGATATCAAAGAGAAGCAGATCCGTTACGGGCAAAAGCGTTTCCAGGCAGTCAAAGGAACACATGCCGCAGGTATCCAGGGCTGTATGAATCCCACGCGCCTTTAGTCCCTTTAAAACTCCATGGGTGAACCTGGGCTGCAGGGTTGCTTCTCCCCCGGAAAGGGTGACACCGCCCTTTGATTGCAAAAAATAAGCCTGGTCCTTGGCAAGCTCGTTCACCAGATCACTTGCCCGCCATTTTTCCCCGAGAAGCACAATGGAAAGCGTCGGACACTCCCGGGCACACTCCCCGCACCCTTTACATCTTCCTCGGTCAATGACAATTCCCTCGGGGGTGGTGGTAAGCGCCCCCTGGGAACAGGTATCCACACAGATACCGCATCCAATACACCCCACGCCATTCCATACCAGCTGGGGTTTGGGGGAAATGCTTTCCGGGTTATGACACCACCTGCAGTTCAAGGGACATCCCTTGAGAAAAACCGTTGTCCTCAAGCCCGGCCCGTCTTCCGTGGACATCCGCTGAATTTCAAGGACTGTCCCCCGGGGATCAGTCCCCTGGCCATCAACTCCCGGGGTCATCATTGCACGCCCCCAGGATCGGCCTTAAAAATTGCCATGGCTGATCCGTTTGATGACTTCATCCTGGAGCTCCTTTCCAATACTGGTGAAATAGGCATTATAACCGGTGATTCTGACCAGAAGATGCCGGTGATCCCCGGGATTTTTCTGGGCGTCCACGAGCACCGCCGGATCCAGCATATTGATTTGCAGGGCGGTTCCCCCGTTCTCGTTGTACCCCTTTAAAAAGGACTTGAACTTGTCTTTGTGGGTGGGGTCCTTTAAGATGGAGGGATTAAAAGTGATGGTGTGGCTGGCCCCGTTGGGAAGGTCATTGATAAATTCCTTAAAATCCCCGGTTGTTTCCTTGGTTTTACCCCCCAAAACCTTGCCCACAGAATTTGAGTTGGCAGTCGGCCCTTTGATATCCGCCCCGTTTGAGGGGCAGATTGCATTGGAGAGAAATTGCCCCCTTTGCCTGCCGTCGGCACTGGCTGCCATGACATGGCCGTCGGCTGCCCAATAATTCCAGCTGAGCATACCCGGCCGGAACTGCCGAAGGGTGGAAATGGTTTTATGTTTCCAGGTTTCATCACAAAAAATTGTCATCACCTGCCGTGCCAGGGAGTCTGCCGGGTCATCATCCCGGCCGTATTTAGGCGCCCGGTTTTTGGCCTTTGCCCGGAGAATTTGGTGCCCCTCCCAATTGTCCTTCAGGGCCCGGGTCAACTCGGCCAGGGAACAGGCCTTTTCGTCAAAGACCAAATACTGTATGGCCAAAAGGGAATCCACTGTTGTGGCATAGGTCACCGCCTCCAGGGTGGTAAAGCTGATCTCGGCCCCGCCCTGGGTAACATCCCTGCCCTTTTCCAAACACCCTTTCACCAGGCAGGACAGATAGGGCGTTGCAAAATAGCTGTTTCGCAGGGATTCGGACAATTCGTAAAGAGCTGCACATTTTTTGACGATAAAGGCGGTCTGCTCCTTAAAGGCAGCCAGGAAATCCTCAAAGGTATGAAAGGTGTTGGGGTCCCCTGTACAAGGCCCGTCCTGCCTTGTTTTTTCCGGTTTTCCGGTCATGGGGTCCACATAGGAATTCAGATCTTTACCCCGGGTCAAGACCAATTCAACTGCCTTTAAAAGGTTGAGGTTATTGTCCACGGTGCCGGACCGGTCATTACCCACCATGGTATTTTCCAGGCATCCCACCGGGGCATAGTCGTGGACATTGGTTTCATTGATGAGATCGCTTATGCCCCCCTTTTGCCCCTGGCCCACCATCCCGGCCATGGACCGCTCATCAAAATTAAGCAGAAACGGCGCCCCGTCTGCCCTGCTGATCATTTCAACGCAAAAATCATAGAGTTTTTCCGGGGTATTTCGATGGAGTCTCACATTGGGCTTGGGCTCAAGGATGGGAGACAGCTCGTCAATCACCTCGAGGATCATATAGGTCAGCTCATTGGTCAGATCCTGCCCCCCGAGACCCATGCCCGAAAGGGTAACCAGCTGGCCGTAACCGGCGGTGATTCCCTGGTTTCCGACTCGGATGGTGGCATCATAGGCGGTATTGCAGTGGATCCAGAAACATTTCAAAATTTCCTTGGCAAACTCCCGGTCCATGCCAGAAGCCTTTGAGATTTCCCAATAGGGCAGCAGATATTGGTCTATTCTTCCCAAAGAGACCCCGGGACCGGGATAATTCTCATCGCTCATGACCAGCATGTGGTTGATCCAAAGCGCTTGAACCGCTTCCCAGAAACCATCTGCCGGTTCCCAGGGCACACGGCTCAAGATTTTTGCCATCCGGTCCAGCTCTTTTTGCCGGACCGGGTCTGTTTCTTTCTCCATTAACGACCGGCACAATAGGCTGTATTTATCGGCCAACTCCCCGGCCGTTCGGCTGGCTGTCATCATGGCCCTGAGCTGGGATCCTTTGGGGCCCGATTGTTCCGTTTCTTCTAAAGAATCAAACTGGGCGGAGATCTCCCGGGCAATCCCCTCCCAGCCGATTTTCAATGCCCTTTCATGGCCGGGGATAATATGACCGCTGGTGGCACCGGCATTTCCATACCCATGGTCATGGAACCATTTCACCTTTGCCCTCACCCCATTTTTACCCAGAATTTTCCCGTTATAGGCAGCCTGTTCCTTCTCATCCAGGCACATGGAGGTAAGGATATTAAACCGCCCACCGGCAATCAGGTCTCCCGGCAAAATTTCTTGGGGCAGGTGATTTACCATCACCTCTTTCACAAAAAAAGCCCTTCGCTCGGCAATGGTTATGTCCCAGAAATCCGGTTCAATGGGGACGGTCCTTGCCGCCTGGGCGTACCCTCCCCGCATGACGTCAAACATCAGATAGGTTTCAGGAACAATGTAATAGGTAAATTCATGGTACTGCAGATCCCAGGGGGTTCCCGTGGACCAGACCGTGTATTCGTTATTCCATTCCCGTTTATTTCCCAGAAAATAATAATCCCGAAGCCATTGGATCCGGTCGGAATTTTTCTGTTTGTCCCTATGGTCCACCGTCTGATTCATGGATGCCTCCCCCTATGTTTTTAAAATTGATCTGAGGTGTCGTTCGCCATGTGCGAGTAACTTTTTTGTATAGTCCTTGGCCTTTTCAACGGATTGATCGTCAATGGCCCCGACAATTTTTCCATGGTGTTCAAGGACCCAGGGGATCACCGATCTATCTGCAAAAAATTTTTCAGTCAAGCTGATATAAAATTGCTTAAGAGAATTGAGCAGCAGGGGATAGACCAGATTATCCGATGCAATGGAGAGGAGATGATGGAACTCAAAGTCAAGGGCTGCAATCCTCTTTAGATCGTCAGGATCCGCTTGTTCTTCCCTGTCAACGATCTCCTGGAGCTGTGCCACCTGGCTTTGGGACCTGTTCGTTGCCGCAAGACCGACAGTTTCAACCTCCATCAGCAGTCGCATGTCCAGCATGCTGGAAAGCAGTCGTTCAGACACCTGGCCGTCGCTATACTCAAACAAAGCGGTGAGCATAAAAAGAGAACCTTCCTTCCGGTAATCATTTATGACCGATCCCTTCCGGGGGGTCATGGTGACAAGGCCCTTTGAAACCAGGTTGACCAGACCCTCATGGACCACAGGCCGGCTCACCCCCAGCATCCTGGCAAGCTCTCTTTCCGGCGGCAGGCGTTCTCCTATTTTAAAAAAACCGGAGAATATCAGCCGCTCAAATTTCTGGATGAATATATCCCGCAAACTGTCTGACTGGATCGGTTCGATCATTTGATCTTCCTTGCCCTCCTGTTATTTGTTTGGCTGGTGGTATTACCACAGTCAAGCAAATAATCGGAAAAGTCAAGGGAAAAACAAACAGGAAAATCAGATCCACTTCAGGATCGTTTACATTTCAAAAAATCGAAAATCAAGGGGTCCATGATATCCATAGTCTAAAAACGATTGACCCGGATCGCTTTCAGTGGTTGAATGTCCACGGGGAGCGTTGACTTTGGACGCCCACACAAAACCACCCTATTGGAGAATATAATGTCCGAATCTATACCCGAAATACTGGAGAAACAACTCAAGCATCACCTCGGCGAGGCAGTTCCCGCTCACGCCGTCCATGACATTAACGCGGCTCTGGAACTATCCGAAATTCTGGAAGCCAAAGGATTTTCATTTCAACTAAAAGACCTCTGCCCCAAAAGCCAGTACGAGACCCGGTGGCGTGCTATTTTTCTCAAAGATGGGGAGAAATTTTTTGCCGACGATCCGCAATCATCGGTGGCGGTCTGCACGGCAGCCGTCGACGCGCTGACCCACCCGTAATGCAGCCTCTAATGGGATCACACCTTGATGAGGGACTGCACTTTACCAACTAGAAAAACAAGAAGCCTATTCCTGGGCTGAAGGTCAACAAATCTTTTTCCTCCCTGTAAAAAATCCTGACACGGTTGTCTTTTTTACCACACATTTTTAAGGGTTCAAAGAATACAGCAAAACAGCATTTTTACAGATATGAATTGCTTATTCGATATTTTGAGGATCTGCTTTTCTGGTAATACACTTCATTTGTTTTTTGGTATGGTAATTGCCTATAGTTCTTTATAGGTTTTAGAAAAACGATGAGGTGTAGCTTATTTTTATTCAATTTATGATCAAAGATAGGTGGAGGGTATGAATCAAAAAAAGGGAAAAGAAACAATTTTAAATTTAATGGAGATGGCAGGGATTACAGTCAACGGGGATAAACCCTATGATATCCGTATCCATGATGACAAATTTTATGATCGTGTGGTGCATCAGACCGTACTGGGATTAGGGGAATCCTATATGGACAAGTGGTGGGACTGCAAGGCACTTGACCGGTTCATTGAAAAGTTATTGCGTGTGGATCTGTTGAGCAAGCTCAAACAGGACTGGGCCACAACATGGAATCTTCTTAAAGCACAAATTTTAAATCTACAGAATACCAGGCGTGCTTTTACGATTGGTAAAATTCATTATGATATAGGCAATGAACTTTATTTGAAAATGTTGGATAAACAAATGCAGTATACCTGCGGGTTTTGGAAGGATGCTCAGAGCCTTGACAGCGCACAGGAAGCCAAACTTGACATGATTTGCAGGAAACTGGACCTGGCGCCGGGTATGGAACTTCTTGAGCTGGGGTGTGGGTTTGGCGGATTTGCAAAATATGCAGCCCAAAAATATGGTGTCAGTGTAACAGGGTTTACCGTGTCTGAAAAACAGGCCAAATTTGCAAAAAAACTGTGCAAAGGTCTGCCGGTTAACATTCGGCTCGATGATTACAGGAAGGCACCCGGACTTTATGACCGGATTGTTTCCATCGGGATGATAGAACATGTGGGGTATAAAAATTACCGAACCTATATGAAACTAACAAATCACTTGTTAAAAGATGACGGGATCGCCTTTGTTCACACTATTGGAAGTAATACCAGTTGCAGGATATGTAATCCATGGACCACAAAATATATTTTTCCCAATTCAATGCTGCCTTCCATTGCCCAGATTGGGAGGGCCATGGAAGGGATCTTTGTCATGGAAGACTGGCAAAATTTTGGGGAAGATTATGATAAAACCCTGATGGCCTGGTACAAAAATTTCAAACAGGCATGGCCGGAACTGAACCATAAATACGGAGAACGGTTTTTCAGAATGTGGGAGTACTATCTTTTAACCGCTGCCGGGGGATTTCGATCCAGACAGATGCAGTTGTGGCAAATCGTCATGACCAAGCCCGGAAAGACCAGGCCGGATTGCCGGATTTCATAAAGCCGTATAGAAATGATACGGTCAAAAATAATTGTCATTGGCGGGGGA
>Ga0307929_1002600_pt1 | contig 11396 bp, 9 predicted proteins | sample AceLakmetage1330_FD_203160 | JGI IMG/M metagenome (GOLD analysis project Ga0307929, IMG submission 203160) | Saline water microbial communities from Ace Lake, Antarctica - #1330 | ecosystem: Environmental > Aquatic > Non-marine Saline and Alkaline > Saline | place: Antarctica: Ace Lake...
GTGGTTTTCCCAGCCCCATTGTGCCCCATCAAGGCCATGAAATCCCCTGGGTAGACAGAAAAGTTGATATCTTTTAAAACCGAGACAGCCGGGGTGTAGCCAAAGTTCAGGTGGTTGACCTCAAGGCATGCCGGCATATCCCGGGGTGAGGAATCCGTATTTTGGATTGAAATCGGTGGTTGAGTCGGTGGTTGGATACCGGGCTGGCTCCAGATCTTTTTCAGATGTTCTGGCTGACCCTGGTTTGTTACCCTACCCTTTTCCAGAATCAAAACCCGGTCCACCATGGACTGGATACCCTCTATCTTCTGCTCCACAATGACCAGGGTTAATCCCTTTGATTTCCGCAGGCGATCCAGGTGAAAGTAGAGATCAGCCCTGCCTGCAGGGTCCAGTTCCGATGCGGGTTCGTCAAGGATCAGGATAGAGGGTTCCATGGCCAGGATTCCGGCAATGGCCAGACGCTGTTTTTCCCCCCCTGACAAGTCGGCGGCAAAACGGCTTTCATACCCGGCAAGGCCCACCTGGGAAAGGACTTCCGGGATTCTTTGCTCAATCTCCCGGGCCGGGACCAGGAGGTTCCTGGGACCGAATGCCAGATCCTCAAATACAGTTCTTCCCACAATCTGGGACTCTGGGTCCTGCATGACAAAGCCCACATCCTTTGCCAGGGTCTGGGTCCTGAAACAGGAAACATCTTTTCCTGCCACAACAATATCGCCGGTGAGGGTTCCTTCCAAGGCCTGGGGAATAAGCCCATTCAAACATCGGCAAAGGGTTGTTTTACCCGAGGCGGACGGTCCCATGATCACTGCGCACTCCCCGGGGTTCAGAGACCATGAGATATCATCCAGGGCAAATGTATTTGCTCCCTTGTATTTAAAAGACACCTGGGAAAGCGCTATGGCCTTGTTCATTGTTTTTCCATTTTTTTATATGAAAATGAAGTGTCCAAGTAGCCTCAGCAGAGCCCCCCCCGATGGGTAATAGGAACCGGCCAATTGAGCCGTCTACAGTTCCGGGCCGGGCCCATCGCCCGTCGGAGGGGGGCGGTATAATGCCATTTTCAATATTCGTTGTGCCCGGCAGGACATGCCCGTTATATAAAGCTCCGTCCAACAAACTGGAATTATAAGAGTTTCATTTTTCGTTGTGGGCAGGCCAAATCCCCAATATGGTCTGCCCATGGCAGTTATACCAATTTTCCTGCATGAACCACCCGGTGTGAAATAACGGCAATGGTTACATTGATCAGGGACCCAACGATCAAAAATGGCATGGTGCCCAAAACCGCTCCCATGCCGCCCACCAAGGCCATGGTAAAGGCAGACACAACCCCGTTCAACAGAATGGCGATGACGGCACCCGGAATAGAACCAAACCGGCGGGTCACCCAGGCAAAAGCCGTCACCCACACAGCCAGCTGCAGGGCGATGAAAAGATGGATGGGAATTCCCATGGGAAAGCCCATGACCCCTGAGGTGATGAGATGCCCCATGAAAATGACACAGATTCCCTCCACATACCCGAATGCCAGACCGCAGAAATATCCCGGTGCCGAGTCAAGTCCAATGGTCCCAACGGGACTGGGTATCTTAATCATGGCCCCAACGGCACTAAGAGCAATAAAAACTGCCATATAGGCGATGCGTTTAACAGGCAGTGTCTGGGTGTTCAGATCGCCTTTCCGGTCTGGTATGCTTGACATGTGATTTTCCTTAATTCTTTTTTGGTTCAAGGGTTTCCAGGGTTCCCACCCGGGTCAAGAGCAGGTCTCCCTGGATTTCGGGCAAGACATCCGGTGCACAGGTAAACAGGGCGCAGGTGGAAGGTCCAGCAGATTTATTTAGATCCGGTTCCGTAACCGGATCAGGGATAAACCGGGACCCGGTATGGCGGGCCAGATGATCGGCTTCGGCCAGGATACCCCGGGACCCTATGGGGACAATGTCGTGGATTCCTGGACGGGCCAGGAGATCCCGGATATGACCGGTCCCGATGATGCTGGACGCCGGTGCCTGTGCCACCTCTTCTCCCACCCGGGGCGTTCCCAGGCAGTAGACCCGGTCCCCGGGACAGGACACCGCAATTCTCAACGCTTCAATTCGACAGGTACCGGTCAGACCGATTCCCAGTCCGGTCTGGGAGGGGACAAAGTTTTTTTCCGTGCTGATGGCCAGGGCAAGATCTTTAAATCCTGCCATTTCAAGTTCGGCCCGCACCCCGTTAAGAATTTGTGTGCCAGTGGGCTCGGGCTCCGCAGATATTGCCACAGTCATGATTCTGGGAAGGGCACCGGTGCAGATGATCTCCATAAGGGCAACCCGGGCCGTCAATTGTCCCACCAGCCGGTGGGGTACTTTTAAAAGGTCCAGCTCCTTCTCTCCAATGCCGCCGCAGGAATCACAAGCCACCACAAGGCAAAGCCCCTGTTCCAATATGCTGACTTCAACATCTCTGCCTTTATATCCCATGTTCTTCTCCGTTATAAGTACCCGCACATATGTTCTTCAGTATTTTTTATAAGAAAGTCTCACCAACGTACTGGAATTAAAAGACTTTAATTTTCCGTTGTGGCTGGTCTTACAGCCATGTGGGTTTATATGAAAATGAAGTGTCCAAGTACCCTCAGCAGAGCCCCCCCCGATGGGTAATAGGAACCGGCCAATTGGGCCGTCTAACGGTTCCGGGCCGTGCCCATTACCCGTCGGGGGGGGCGGCATAATACCATTTTCAATGGCGGTGAAAATAGTCTATTCCCGGTGTCATGTCAATAAAATCCATTATTTACCAGCAATTCTAATTATGGATTGCCAAGCGACAGCAATGGTTCGTAACATGCTGAATTTACGCTGACCGAAACCGAAAACTTGCAGTTTGGAGAGCCATCAAGTGTCATAATTAGAATTGCTGATTATTTACGGAAACCGGATCTCCATAACAACGGGCAGGTGATCCGAGGCAAAAACCGTATCCGCTTTCTGGAGACTGGCCTCTGTCAGTTGTTCTTCACTGAAATTCATTGTATTTAAAACAAATCCCCGGGCAGAGGGCAGCACGCTGTCCGTATAATAGAACCGATCATAGCGAATATCAGGGTCCGTTGTGGAGCCCGGCCAGGTGTTGATCTTACCCGTGTTCAGATCCCTGGGGAGCAGATCCTTTAAGTCTGAGTTATCCCAGTCTGGACTCACATCCGGTCCAAAAAGGATTTCATCCTTAATATTCCCTGTGGCAAAGGTGGTTTCTGGCCCAAGCCCCCCGACAAAGTTGAAGTCCCCGGTGAGGATCATAGGCACTTTTAAAGGCAGGGAAATCTGGCCCCCTTTTGTTTTGGCATCCCGTATCCAGGCCATGGCAGCGTCGGCGGCACGCTGGCGCTGGGCCTGAAAGTCCGGGGAGTCACAGCATTGCAAATGAAATCCCATGAGATAGAGGTCTGTGGGAAATTTTTCCTGGGGCAGATCCACCAAGGCAGCGGTCATCCCCCTGACACCCGACGGCGGCAGGGTGTCCTGGGAGGTGAGTGCCAGGGGATACCGTGATGCGATCATGGTTTGATAAATCCCGGATTTCATGCCTCCAAAGATATACCAGGTTCCCCCGAGAAGGGCTTCAAGGCGGCCGGGCAGTTGAGATGCCACGATACTGATGAATTCCTGAAAAATAAAAATATCCGGTGAGACATGGGAAAGAATTCTTGCAAATGCGTCATCCATCCGGGCGTTGGCGATAAAATTACCCCCCACATTGTAGGTCATCAACCGGAGGGTCCCGGGGACTCGGGGCTGGGGAGCAACCCTATGGAAACTTTGTTTTCTAATGGGAACAGCCGCAGAAGAATCCTCGATCCCTAAGCCCCCCACCTGACAGACATAAATTCGGGCGTCACTGGAAAGATAGAGTTCACGGCTAACCGGATTGAAATTAAGGGTGTAGCGGCTGGTGGCATTTTGTCTGTCCGGGTCAAGACGATGAACTGCCCGGGCATTGGCAGGGTCAATGGGGACGTTATTCCGGATGGCCTCATCCAGGGCACCACGGGTGATCAAGGCGGCAAAGTTGACATCCTTCCCCTCTCCAAAGGCATCGCTTCCCCCCACATAAAGATTTCCCTGGTGATCAAACCCCAGGGAAGACCCCGACAGAAGATCCACAATGACCTGGCCTTGGGTTTCAAAGTCCAGGGGCGTATGGGAATTCATGGCTGACTGCCATAGGTTCCGGGGAAAGTATTTCACCGTTCCTGTGCCGCTGGGCCCTACGCTTTTAAAGCCATTTCCGGTGAACAGATTCCCCTGACTGTCAAAGGCAATTCCGGCCGGTGCACCGCCAATATTCTGGATAAGAATGGCCGGACTTGCCTTTTGGGCCACAACATCCACCCAGGATACCTGGCTGGGCTCCCCGAATTCCCCATGGGTCACAGCCAATATGGCATCATCCGCCCATTGGGCATCAAGGTGGCACATGGCAACCCACTTGCCTGACAGGTCTGCCATGTTAAAAATGCCGATGTTGCCTTTACCGTCTCCCACGGCAAACCGGCTACCATCCGGTGACACCTTTAAAAACGAGGGACCATAGGGACCCGTCTTCAACCCGGGAAGGGGACCCTGGCTTTTAAAAATCCGGGTTCCCAGGCCTGTTTCCATGAAAAGTTCATTGCCTGAAATACCCATTAAGCGGCCATCAACCAAGACATCAAAATTAAATCCAGGACCGGGCATGGAAAAATGAGATTGCGGGACATATGACGCAGCAGATAAGGCCTTCTGACCATTTTCATGGGGAAATTCACCGCCACATCCCATAAAAATCATGGTGCAGGCAAAAAGAGATACATAAAACAATCCGAGTTTTCTCATAGAACAGGCCCTTGAATCCAGTTTTCCGTTAAATATTAAGTACACATTTCTTGATTACATTATAAAATTCGATGATCAAGTAAAATTAAAATTTAGCCAATCATCCGCATTGGATATAAAGTACTCTGGGCCGGGATACAAGGGGGCATCAACTTACGAATGTATAAAATTTTATTTTATATGGAACACAGCAGATGCTATTCTGCCATCTCTGCACATCGGGCACTTACCTGGTTTCTTGAATGTCTTCCGGTTCTTAAACTTAAATCCGCAATCCTGGCAATAATAGGGCTTCACATGTATTCTTTTTTTCTGGTGTTTGAGTGTTTTTTCTATGAAAGCCAGATGATGGTAAACATCCTTTTCCATAATACCAACCGATTGGGAAATTTCCCGCACCGTCAGGGACCCGTTCTCGAGATGACTTATGATTTCCTGCCTGATAGTTTGTTTTCTTTCATTGATCATAGTGAATGACCTTTTTCCCAATTTAATTTAAATCGGAGATCAAAAGGAATCGGTAACAGACCGTTTATTTCCAGTTTTTTAAAATCATCATGATTGGGATTGATGAGAAATGTATGCTCCCGGGGGGGGTAAAACACTGGGAACTCTCATGATTAAAGATGACGCACCAGCTACCCATTGGTCGCCTATATTTTTGGATCTGTGCGGAGAAAATGACTATAAAATACAGTTGCTTGAACAATACCTTCTCCAATTTTATTTTGGCCCAAAGTTTAATCAGCAGGTAGGGTCTTTAGAGCCATGATTATACAATATATGGTATGTAAATCATCAAAATTTAAATCAATTTTAAATTTGGCGAAGGTGTTGTTGAAGCCATAGTTTTTTAGTGCTGTGCCTGTTATTGTTTAATAACCGTTTTAGTGCACAAGGTCCCAAAAAACAATCCTCGTAACATACTGTTTCTAATTATAATATTCTCCGCACATGTCCAATTTTTTCAAGAACCGCTTCGGCAAACTCTTTTAGTCCGGTTTGGATAATTAGCATTTCCGCCAGCGCAGTGCTATTTTTTTCCAGTCACTCTGAGATAGAGAGATTCAGGGGAAATATCAAACCCGCATTCCCATGCCAGCGTGGGCCAGCTATCAAGGAAAAATTCTTTGGTATTCCACATATTCTGAAGTTCATCCTGGTGGAGCTCTGCCCATTCCGCCACGAGCCCACGGACTTTGGCGGGAATGTTACCCGCTATGATATTTAAATCGTCTATTTTCATTGATGCCCTATATTCATTGTATCTGATATAAAAATACGATGGATTATGCTCGCCAAAATACATTGAAATAATAATTCCTAAGAACCTGGATATTTTCGGTATTTATGTTTCCTTTTGTTTTATCATTATTCTTTATATAATGCGTAAAACAGGGAAAATTGTCAAACTTTCTTTATCACTTCAGACGGCAAAGGCTATATGTCTTTGCATGCCAACTTGAGATTATGGGCTTTTGGTTCTATCTTCGGCCACTTGGCATTAAAAATAAGGAGTCTGGAACAGAATAATGACAAACAGAACTCGATCTGATAAAGAAGAATATGAAAGACATTATTACAAAATATTTAAATAGGTCGAGCTATGAAGAACCTCAAGTCACAAGCGATGAAGCTAAAGCACTTATAAAGCATACTTGTAAAGGACTGGAAGCTCATCATTCACCTGATTGCTTTCATGTTATTCAAGAAATTGCTAAAGGTACTTCTGCACCATTATCCTCAAAGATTAAACAAGCAGAAAAAATGCACGATTCAGCAGTAAAAGAGACTCAGCAAAAGATAGCCACTAAAGATAAATATGAAAGTATGTCACCACGTCCTGTAGGACGTCGTCCTGATTTTGACAAAAGAATTGCTATAGCACCTGAAAAAGAATCAACAGCACGCGAAAAATATGAACAAGCCATAGAGAATCAAGAGACGGTGGCAACCGCAAAAGCTGATATTGGGCAAGTTCACCATCCTTACAACCTCGAAACCGGTGAAAAACAAGATGAAGAGCAGGTTTCAGGACTTCTGGGGTGTTGTTTTGGCCGAATTTATGCAGGAATAACAGACTTGTCCGACAAATGCAAAAACAAAGTTGACAAGGCACATCGTGTGGTAAACAGCATGGTTGCAACTATAGCCTTTTATTTTCATATGATTGAATTGCATATGGACAATCAAAAGATATCAGCACGAGATCAAGAAGTGATGCACAAATATCTGATCCCCGGCTTTTATCTCCAGGAAGCAGCAAATAAAGAAAAGGATAAAAAGAAAAAGGCCTCAATACTGAAAAAGTCTCAAAAGCTACTTGCTATTCTTTTAGTTACGAATGGTTGTTTGTCGGATTATTCCCCAGATCATATTGCGGTGCTGATTACAAACTCAAAGGAATGTGTCACATACTTTCAAAGATCAAGTTCATGTGTTGAAGGGATAAATGCCCAACTTTCTTTAAGACATCATGGTCGCCACAGACTAAGCGAGACTCACTTGAAAGCTCAAACGGTACTGCACAATTACAGCATCAAAAGTTCAGATGGCACCACCCCTGCTGAGCGTTTTTTTGAAACAAAACATGATGATTTGTTTGAGTGGTTATTGGACAATATGGACTTTCCGGCAAGGCCGAGAAAACGCTTTGCCCGTGCGGCTTAAGCCAAAGTGGCAGATGTTAGAACCACCCCCCCCATCCCATTAAAAACTGATTTGGCAAAAACGGTTCGAAAAGTTTTGGATGAAGCAAATGAATTTGCTCAAAAAGGATTGAGTTGAATATAGGGAGTTCTTATGAATAAATTTGAATCAAACGTAATCGATCCACGTCGTCTTGATCTTTATACCTGGGGCATTATAGTATTGTGGTCGGTGATCGTCGGGATGCTATTTCTATTCAGCTATAAAAATATCGATAAAGAGTTTTCTGAATTGGCGCGCCTGGAGGCGATTGCGAGCTATAACAAGGACACTGTCTACCGACGTTGGGCAACCATGCATGGAGGTGTTTATGTTCCGATTACGGCAAAGACCCCATCTAATCCATATTTAAATGTTCCAGAGCACGACATATCGACCCCTTCTGGTAAAAAATTAACCCTTGTCAATCCGGCTTATATGACCCGACAGGTTCATGAGTTGGGTGAGAAGCAATACGGACTGCAAGGTCATATAACGAGTTTGAGACCTTTAAATCCTGGGAATGTTCCTGATTCCTGGGAATCCGAAGCACTTAAATCCTTTGAAATTGGTAATTCTGAAGTCGTCTCTATTCAGACAATCAAGGGAGAGCCATATTTGCGTTTGATTCGACCCTTTATAACAGAAGAAGGGTGTCTTAAATGCCACAAACATCAAGGTTATAAGGTCGGTGATGTTCGTGGTGGAATAAGTTTGGCAGTACCCATGGTGCCTTACCTGTCAGCGGCAAAACGACGAACTATACACATGGCAGAAGGGCTTGGACTCCTTTGGTTCATAGGGGTTGGCGCATTATGGGTAGGTATGGGCTACATACGGAAGCGAATCAAGGAAAGAGAAACCGCAGAGGGTGAAAGAAATCGATATGTAAAGGAACTCCAGCAAGCCTTGGCCGAAGTAAAAAGTTTAAGCGGGCTTTTACCAATATGTATGCATTGTAAAAAAATAAGGGATGACAAAGGCTATTGGAATCAGATTGAAGCCTATATCCAAGACCACTCTGAAACTGAGTTCAGCCATGGTATATGCGAGGACTGTGCTGAAAAATATTATCCAGATATGGATCTCTATGATGACAATGAGAATTAAGGTTCGTTTTTTTGGTTCAAAAATTAAGGGAATAGACCCTTGATGAATTTGGGGGTTGGTCATATGATGGGCCGCTTTGAAGTAATTTTTTTATCTAAAAACAAAGTCACTAATTACAGATAGAATATACACACCATTCTGGATAAGACTTTTAACCATGGGAGGGCAGCCCAATGAACCGAATTCTCCTGCTACTTTGTCTGACTCTGATCATACCCATGATCCAGTCCTGTGCCACTGCCCCCAAAGGAATACCCATGCGGAACGACCCTTTAATCGGCAAAATTGTGGATACATCAACCGGACGGTTTATAACATTCAAGACACTCATGGATGAAATCACATCCCATGACATCATTTATCTGTCCGAAAAACATGACAATCCCATGCAGCATGCCATCCAGCACCGAATCATTCAGGAATTGATTGACCACGACAGGTTACCAGCCCTGGGATTTGAGTTCTTTGCCATGGAAGACACCCCCCATTTATTGAACTTTCTGGATTCCGCCAAAATCACCCATACAGCAAAACAGGAAAGTGTGATCGAAAAAGACCTGAGGCGGAAACTGGGATGGGAAAAGCAGTCTGACACCATGTGGGCCTATTATTTTGACCTGCTGAAACTGGGCAGGAACAATAGCCTGGCCCTGGCTGGCCTGGATCTTTCCAGCGTCCAAAAACGAAGGATCACCCGGAAAGGAACCCCAGGCCTGACTCCCCTGGAAAGAAAACGAGTTTTTTCAACCCACCTCACCAATCCCGTTTATCAAAATCACATGGAAGAAACATTCAAGGCTGTCCACTGCGGTATGGGCCATGACAAAATGCTGGGGAAACTCTATGATACCTGGCTGGCACGCAATGACACCATGGCATTGTCCATTACCCAACTACACGATCCCACTACCCCGGGACCCGTAGTGGTAATAATGGGAAACGGCCACACCGAATACGGGCTGGGCGTCATTGACCGGTTAAGCGCCATCAATGGCGAACTGTCCCAGATAAATTTGGCCATGACCGAAATCACCCGGGAACCGTCAGAACTGACAGACTATCTCTCCCTCCTGGATATAGAAGGATTTAAAACTGTGCCGCTGGCGGATTTCTTGTGGTTTACCCAACGCGTATCTTACAAAGACCCTTGCCTGGAGTTTAAGCGGGTTTTTGAAAAAATGAAATCCCGGAAGAAAAAGAATTAATTCAGAACATCATCTTTAGCCATCTCTATTCATAACAAGGCCATGGCATAGGTAAAATCAGTTCTAAATTCTAAAACCATATCTTTTGACATATAGATGCACTCCTGGATCAATTAAAAAAGGCTGTCACGGATTACCGAGACAGCCTTTTTTAAAGGAGGAAAAAGATGAAAAACCAACTTTATTTGTTAGTTGTTTTATACTTAATGCATATTGCGTACCATCTCCAATAAAACAATCTATCTTATTTATATTAAAAACAAGGTATAATAAAAAACGTTTAATAATCATATAGTTATATTTTATAAATCCAATAATTTTTTTTTACAGAAGCGTTTTAGAAAAAGGGTTTGAATTGACATAATGCCTACAAAGTTCAAGATTTTGAACCCTGCATCAATACAACCCGGCCCCCATAGGATAGAACCGCTTGATTTTATACAACTTTCCAAACGAATACCGACAATTCATTTTATTGAACCCTTCAAGATAAAATTTAATTTATTGAACCTTAACCTGGGGATGTATCGGATGGCTCAGCCCCTGCTGCAACAGGTGACCTCCTGCGCACTGCCAACAGACCATGATTATCAATCATAAATGTTGACGATAAGTTATTAAATTCAATTGACATTATACCACAGGTCAAGTTATTGGGATGGAGATGGACCGTCTGTGCAACTCCAGCACCTGTAGCTCAGCGCAATGTTTTTACGCATCTTATTTTATATTTACAAGGTGCTTATCTAAAAAATAAATCCTCAAGAGTTGATAAATTCAAAGACAATAGGCCATACATCAATTCTGGCATTTTGGCTTGCGATAAGTCGTGGATGGTTATAATTTTCATTGTAACCATTGGCCTTTGAGCACAAAACATATTTTTTACGGGTACTGCCTAACAAATCATAAATTTGCTGGCACCCCCCAGGAGGGGCGATGACATCATTTGCCCCTGCAATCAAAAGGGTTGGGATATGGATATCCCCAAGCGCCTTGTCATAATCAAAACCATCCTTTCCAATCCATTTGCCAGAGCGGTTCCATTGGCACCATTGCTCTAAAAATCCAGACACTTCATCTTCAGGCCCTAAACCCAACAATGGCCCCGGAAATCTGCCAAATATTTTAACAAGTGCAGGGACGATCATGGTTATCAGTTTACCAGGCCATGTTTTACCGGCTTCGGTTGTTTGGGAACCCATGCCGACAATGGCGTTTATTTCGTGCTGTCGTTGGGGATTTCTTGCCATATAAATCAAAGGTAAAAAACCACCGCCGCTGTGGGCGACCCATGTGCAGGACGTTTCATTTGTTTTTTCCAACACCGTTTTTATTACAGCCGGAACGTCATGCAATGCAAATGCTTCTGCATCAGGATACAACTGCCCATATTCACTGAGCCCATGGCCGCTCCATTCATAGATCCAACAATCAAACCCATGGCTATTTAAAAATTTAGCCAGTTCTGTACAGATAAGCCCATTGGAAAATGTGCCGTGGGTCAATATCACTGGCGGGGATT